>ERZ773158.493-NODE-493-length-47301-cov-58.976421_pt1 | contig 47301 bp, 39 predicted proteins | sample MGYA00511918_ERZ773158 | MGnify/ENA primary metagenome ERZ773158 (study PRJEB29015, sample SAMEA2737876) | human gut metagenome | biome: human gut; feature: human-associated habitat; material: faeces | place: China | collected 2012 ...
TTCGGTAGCCATTCAGCCAGATAATATCAATGTCGCCTTAAGTTAGTGACATTGGCCGATAGGCTGGTCTTTTTTAGTGCTAGCAAATAATTATTAGTATCCGAGCATTGTCAACAATGTGACAAAGAAGAAGACGATTCCGGTAGCAAAAGTGATAATAGACAATATTTTATCAACACCTCTTTCCTTAGTCCTAGAAAAGATGTTCATGGTGTTACCACCGGTAATAGCTGAGGAGGCACCTTCGGATTTTCCTGATTGCATTAAGCAAATGATGATAAGGAATATTGAAACGATGAATAAGACAATTTCTGCAGCTGACATATAGATAACCTCCACTACAAAAAGAGATTATAAATCTATATTTAATAAAAATATAGTATTACTTTGTGTTAAACCAATTATTTATAAGAGATGATCTTTGACTTCACCTTTGTCATCCCATACAGCATAATTCTCATTTATAGAATCATTGTAGAATATTTCTATCAAATCACTGAATTCAGGAGTCAGTTTATAATTTTTTAGATTTTTCTTTTCAACCCAAAAGACTTTTCCTTCTTCTGATGATTTCAATTCACCAGAAAAGGTCTTGGTCTTAAATAAGAAAACTAAATATCTATTGAAATTCGGACTCACATTGTTGTTTACACCAACAAGCTTTAAATTTTTTTATGTCTAATCCTGTTTCTTCTTTTACTTCTCTGATTGCTGAATGGACGATGGATTCATTGGGGAGCAAATGACCACCTGGAAAGGAAATTCCTTTCCAATTTGGATCGACTTTGTCTTCTACTAATATTTTTCCATTCTCATCTTCGATCATGACCATGTTGGTCAATGTAACTGTTTCTTGTCTAGACATATATCAAGTCCTCGTTTTTCTTATATATGAAAAAGGATAAGGCTCGCTAGGCATGGCTTAACCCTATCCGTACTTTATTTTACTCAATGCCTATATGTGAGTAAGTACACATTTTTACTCATTTATGAATTGCTACTGGGTTTATTTAGCAAATCCATTCTTTTTTGTAATGCTTCCTTTACTTCTTCTACAAAATAAGATGGTGCAACTGGTATGAAATCTTCTCCATATTGCATAGACCAGTATATTAAAGAATCTTTATCTATCTTTACATCAAAGTAACAATTCCCATCCTTTTCATAAATCATAGCCTTATCGCCGAACCAATCTTTCACTACATCGACTTTGGATCTTTTTGGATTGGTTGATTTGAATTTGGCATTAATTAATTCAGTATCGTCTCCAAATATGTACATATGGGTAGCTAAATAGTTATTAATATCGAATTTAACATCGTTTTCATCTTTAATTGCATTGACTTCATCAATTGTTCTATATCTTCCATCCTCATCATTTTCTAGAATTGAGACATTTTTCATATAGTCGATTCTAAAGGCGCTGACATATTTGCTTTCATCAGCTGTTTTGAATCTTTTATAATTGCAAAGAAGGTAGTATCTACCATTATTATTTACCAAATAATAAGGAGATACAGCATATTTTCTATATTTGCTTGGATCTTTGGTAGCTCTTCTCAGTATCTTATTACCGCTGTTATCGAATCCTATATAGTTAAATATTACTCTTTTTTTTTGATTGATAGCTTCTGTAATGATTTGAACATTTAAGAGAGTTTCTTTTAAGAATTGATTTTTATCGTTTTTTCCTTTTTCTTCGTGGTGGATAGATAATGATGGTAATAATTTCTGTTGGTTAACACTAAAAGTACTATTGATCTTTTTAATCAATTCAGAAGCTTCATGTTTGTTGATGAGTTTAGATGAATAAATAGAATCATCTAAAAGACGTGCTTCTTCTAATTCAAAAGTCCTTTTAGTTATAGCGTATCCTATTCTATTGTCGGGTTGGCTGATCTCATAATTAAAGTCTTCAGGATATTTGTTTGATAATCTTTGTAATAAGAGTATAGAATTAGAAACACTCTTTCTATCTAGTTTTACTCCGTATTCATTTTCAAGAATATCTATTATTTGGGCTTGTGTTAAGTAGCAATCGCTATTTTTATCATCCTTGCTAGGCTCGTTAGAGTACTTGTCTAGAATTTTTAGTATCAATAAAAGCGAAGCTTTCTTTTTGGCTTTAATCTCTCCCTCATCGGCATTTTCATCTTTTCTTTTGTTAGCCATATTAATATCCCCATCCTCCTAATGTTAGCATATCAAAGAAATAATAATGTGTCAATTATTTCCCATTCTATCAACATTAGTTCTGCTCATTTATATTTTGTTTGCTAGCTAATGGATATTTATAAAGCGATGAGCCATTAAGATCCACTTTATTCATATTTATTGAGTTTATTTGATTATTATCATATGTAGTGTAGTAGTAAATTCCTTTTTGAGTATTCATACAAGAAGAATATATAGTTATCTCGTATTCATTTGGTTTAACTTCGCAACACCCTTTTTGTTGCTCTACACTATGTAAAATATGGAAGAATTGAGTTACTGATGATTCCTCATCTTCCTTGCAAATAGAGTGATTTCTTGTAAAAGCAACTTTAACAAATCTAGACATAGATGATAAGTCTCCAGGAAGACCTATAGCTCCCATTCCTCTACTATAAGTTCCAAGATTTACATTGGAGAAAGCAGTGTTTTTCGGATCTTTCTCAGATAAAGACATGTAGTTGTTTAAATTGAATAATTGCTTATCAAAGGGTGGATTATTTGTTAAAACTCCAACAGGATTGTTATAGACTTTAATTCCATCCTTCATAGGTTCAACTACTATAGTTTCATCTTTATCTCCAATAATATAATGTAGTTGGGATGGTGGAAAGTGTTCATTAAATGGGGTGTCTGTTATGACTAGATTCTTTAAAGCTTTTCTCACTTCTTCTACCGACGAATAATTTCTTAAAATGTATGGAATGAATTCAAACTGAGCTATATTTGTTTTACCACTAGTCGCTTTGCTATAAACAGCGTTTCCGACAAAGTTTAGTCCAGCTATAGCTAAACCTTTTTCATTCATTCCATCATAGAATAAAGGATAATCTTCTACAACGCATGCCATTCCTATAATTGCATAGTTATTTCTTGCATTCCCTTCATGTCTAAAAGAAAGAGGATAGTTACGAGGGAGAATAACTACTTGTTCACCATAGGAAAAATCATAATCTAGATTTCTACCGAAATAGAAGTCTTTTGTTTTTAATGTTGCTGCTGTACACATTATTATTACCTCCTATTGATAATATAATTCAAAATGAAGAAAAAGATTTAAAAATTATTATTTCTGGTGCATAGAATTTGCTTGAAAAAGAGCTTGAAAGCCAAACTCGCTATAAAAAGGTGCAGGATATACTTAAAACTCCCTATAAAAAGGTGCAGGTCTTTATTTTGAGGAGCATTAAAATGTTTAAAAGAAAGATTTTAGATGAAATAAACAAGTGGAAGAATTCACTTAATATAAAGAAAAGAGCTCTCGTGATTAAAGGCTTGAGGCAAATAGGAAAGACTACAGTTGTTCTTAATTATTGTAAAAAGAATTATGAAAATTTTGTTTTTATTAATTAATACTTTTCTAATGAATTGGACTATATACCTGACTTTTTTGGGCGGGCACGCTTTCTTCTGATGGTCTCGTTGCCCTTTGGAACGAGGCCCAGGGTTTTCATAGTATCTTTACCATGGAAGGGTTAAGTCTCGTGAGGGCGAACTCTTCATTTCCGTTCGTCCTTAACTTTAAACTATAACTCGAATCTCTTTCGAGTCTTTTTCTTTCTCCTCCTTGATGGCGTTATGGATTACTTCCAATAGTTTCTTGCCTAAAGGACTGTCATCCTCAAAGAGATAATCTGAATATTCCTGAAATCCTAGCTTCTCATTCTTAGGGATTTTTGTATAAAGCTTACCTTCACGGTTAGAGCATCTACCAAACAGCCAATCTAGAGAAACATCGAAGTAATCGGCATAAAACATCAAGATTTTTATTGGTGGAAAGGATCTTCCTGCTTCTTACTTGAATACTGCATTTTGAGTGACACGTAATAATATGTCCATCTTCTGCTGGGACATATTCGATTCTAGCCTTAGTTTTTTTAACTTCTCACCTAATTCTTTCTCATTAGGAGTCATAATCATTATCTCACTAACTAGATTATAAATTTCAAAGTGTCCTTAACCAATCAAAAATGAAGCGTTTCGGGGTTTAAGCTTTGCTATCGCTCTTAATAATCTCTCTTCTTCCCTTAACAATCCCTATTATTACTCTAACAAATATATCCACAGGAAATACTAATATATATTCTTATTATTAAATAACACTAATACGTTACTATAAGATTTTTGTTTCTTTCGTTTTCTTAATTCTTAGATCCGTAATGGACTTGAGCATAGTGAAACGTCCATTTATCCTTAAGTTTTTTTCTTTTCTTCTTGTGGATTTCCGTAATCCGTATCTTTTACTAATTCGTGATTTTTTCCTTAAGACTTATCCGTTATTTAAACCATTACTAAAAGAGTGATTGTCTTTAAGATAATCACTCATATTAAATCATTTTCTTTGGTACTTTCTTTTCTTTTTAAAACTTGTTGAAATCAAATAGTTCAACACACCAAAAAATTATGCTCATGAAGGCTAATAATTTTCTTAACTAAGGAAACTCAATCAATTTATAGATTCTCTTTTTTATAACCAATAATTAAATGAATGTTTCAATCAACTACACAAACAAATTTTCAATTAAAATTTAAAGCGGAATAAAATAAATTGAAAACGCAATTTGTCTTCATTTTTTAAAATAACCTTTTAAAAAAGCAAAAAGGACTACACATCACATTAACTTAGAACCAAGTGTAGTCCAATATATCAACTATTTTTGACTATTTTATTTTAACAGATTATTTACTTTTAAATAGCAAAGAAATGCTGTGATTACTTCCTCTATTGTATAAAACTTTTTTTTGTTAAAATTTAATATTACATTATTGAATTCAATATCATAAACTGGGTTGTTATACAAAAGCTTCCATTTCTTTCCACGGATTATATGCTGTTCAATGTAGCTAATCAAAAATGGGTATGGTATAGTTTTTGTATATTCAATTCTATCTGTACTTTTCGGCTTTTCTCCTTTTTTCACTAAAACTACACTAGTATCTAATACAACTCGCATACGATTAACCTTTTTGATAATTTCATCCTCTTTATATCCTTCTACACGAAAATCCTTAGCTTCATCTTCTTTTTCTTCTTTAGTTAAATGTCTAACTTTTTCTTTAACCCAATAAATCTTATCCTCACAAAGTTCTTCATATAACTTATCAATATTAATAGAATGGTTTTCTAAATATTTAATTGATGCTGGATAAAGGAACATTTCAATTACCTCACTTTAATTTTGAAATATTTATTACATCAAATATTATAGTCTCAGGTGATTTGTGTTTTCCAATTATCAAATTAAAATTCTCATCGTAATCACCACACCACTGCAAATGTTTATCACGATTTATTAACCGAAAGCCTTTATATGCAGAACCACCATGTTTACTTCTATCTAAAGCATAGAATATATCCTTTCCATTTTTATTATAGGCTTTTTGTAATTTTCCTCTATATTTGTATGAAACCTCCTTCGTAGCTGTCCGTTTAGCTGGATTAATACAACTATTGTGAACAATCACCCCAACATTTCCAATCGCATAGGTATGACAACTCATAACATTGAAGCTATAAACTTTAATCTTGGAAGTTAATTTTTTCTTAATTACTTCAGTAATATTTTTATCATTTACTAAAGTTTTGAGAATATCTCTATCATTAAGATCACTGGCTTTCTTCCAACCTTTTGTAGTCAAGAAACTATGTCCAGGAGTACAGGCGATAATCTCGTCCCCTACTTTAATTTCTATCAATTCTTCAGTTTCATTGATATAGGTATCGGTGACAGGCATCTCTTCGTATCTACCAGTATTGTCGTCGTAGGCAAGAACCGTATCGCCCTTCTTGATCTCCTCGATTCTCCTTAATCTAACAGCAGTCATTACCATCGTTCCAGCTATGAAACAGTAAGACGGGTTGAGGGCTCCAGAGATTGCACCTCCGATGGCACCGAACATGAATCCGTCGGCCGCCCCGTCGATGGCTCCGGACAAAGCACCTTTTAAGGCACCTTCCCAAGATCCTGTCTTGATACCTTCAGTAATGGCACCTTGGATAGCTCCGGTAACGGCACCGGTCACGGCACCGATAACAGCACCCTTGACGGCTCCAACCAACATGGAAGTAGCGATACAAGAAGCACCGAATCCACCAGTAGCCACAACCGCAATAGCGCATATGGCGACGACAGCTAAACCGATGCAGAGCTTAGTAGCCCAAGAAGGCCAGTTTCCACCCTCATCGGAGAGGTTGATAGGATTGTTCCTGCAGTAGGCGAATAGGCTCATGACCATGGTGTCTCCAACTTGACCGATCTCACCATCAGCGGAGATGAACCTTCCGAGTTCAGGGCTGTAATAACGAGACTTGAGGTAATAGAAACCAGTCTCGTTATAGAAGAAGTATCCCTTGAACTTGAACGGATTGACCTTAGCAGCCAATCTTGCTTCATCAATATCAGCGATAGTTTCAGTAACTTCACCGAAGTCGCCATAGGCATAGGAGACTAGCGTAGTTCCAGTAGAGTCGATAACGGCATTGATGTTTCCGAGGATGTCCCTGTCGTAGAAGTAATCCTTGCCGTTGACGGAGAATCCAACAAGAGCATTGGCCTCTTCGATCAAAGATGGCGATTTACTAGTCCAAAAGCTCTCTCTCTAATCTATGCCAAAGACATCGCTGAAAGAACGGACACTTATTTCTCCAAAGAAGTGGAAAAGCGACTAACATCAGATGGAAATATAAAGAAGGAAGACTTATTTAAGCTCACTCAAAATATAAAGCAGGAAGATGATATCAACGTCAACTTCATTCAGGATAGAAGACTTAGAGAAGCTATATTTAAGGATGGGCTTCATTATCCCGACATCAGCACCCTAAACGATGACAAAGCTAGTTATGAAATAGTTCTCGATTTTTTAAAAAAAACTAAGCGATGTATTCTTGTGGAAAGTATATGAGAGAGATGACCTCGGAAGAGGAAACAGCATATCTCAATATGCCGTTGTTCTCTTACATTGGATTATGGGCTCTGGGCTGAGATATATAGTTGATAGCAGAATTGATTATTACAACAATAAAAGGTGGGGGAAAACTATCAAAATAAACCACAAAGAAGAACTATATCATGCAACAAAAAGGCAGGTTGACTACTTGATATCGAACACATTAAAAGATATCGAGGGAATCATCCTTTTCAAACTATCCAACTACTTCCTCAAGTTTTCGAATATATACAAGGAATTCACAAATCAGAAGAGCTTCAACAATGACTGGTATGAATTCATCGAGTTCGGGACTCATGAACCAGTGATAATCTTCCTTCAGAGGATAGGATTCTCTAGAGAGACAGCCCTTTATATTAGAAAAAATTCCAGTGATTTTATAGAAATAGACAATGGCAAGATCTTCCTTAAAAAGGATATCTTGGATAGTACCAATAAAGACATCCAAAAAGAACTTAAGGATTTAGATTCAAATATTAGTGAATATATTCACGATTAAACCAAAAAGAGCCCCTCGTTATGAGGGACTCTTTGCACTCGGTGGAGGGTCAACTTTCATCTGTGCTATAACTTCGAATCCTGTCTGATATGCATACAGGGTTCGGATGGTGAACTGATGGCGGAGAAATAGAGATTCGAACTCTAGCGGGGATTGCTCCCCCTGACGGTTTTCAAGACCGTTCCCTTGAACCGCTTGGGTATTTCTCCATCTGTCTTTATATGGACAGCACATTATTTTAGCAAATTATTAATAAAAGTGAATAGTGTTTTTTATTAATATAGTTATTAGAAATGGTTTTCAAGACACGATTATCCAAAAGAACATGATTTTTTATCGGCAAGCGTTTTAGAAGTGTATTAAAATTGCATAGGGCTTGTATATCTACAAAAAAAGCGACACTTTCGTGTCGTTGATTTTTTCTTAATGGTGGGTCCTATAGGGTTCGAACCTATGACCTTCCGCACGTCAAGCGGATGCTCTCCCAGCTGAGCTAAAGACCCAAGTGCTTAATAACTATAAACACATTACTTTGATTTTGCAAGAGGAAATTTATAAAATCCTCATAACCTAATAGTATTTTGCTCTTTTTATATATAATTATTCTTGTTTGTAGAGAGGTGTTTATTATGAGCAATTTACCTAAAGTAATAGTTAAAGATAAGGAAGATATAAGAACAAATCATATAAATTGGGATGAATATTTTATGTCCATCGCAATTTTGTCTTCTCTTAGATCCAAAGATACTTCTACCAAAGTTGGAGCAGCAATTGTTTCTGACGAACATAAAGTTTTATCTTTGGGATACAACGGAATGCCTATCGGTATCGATGACTCTAAAATACCTTGGGCTAGAGAAGGTGTAAATGAATTGGATACAAAGTATCCATATGTCTGTCATGCTGAATTAAATGCTATCTTGAACACTGAAAGAAGACTCAAAGGATCGACTTTATATGTAACTTTGTTTCCTTGCAACGAATGTGCTAAAGCGGTTATTCAAGCTGGAATTAAGAAAGTTATTTTTTTAGATGATAAATATCACGATAAAACTTATTCGATAGCTTCTAGAAAGCTTTTTGAAATGGCTGGTGTTGAAACTTCTCAATATCTAGGAAGAGTCCCGCAAATAGATTTTGGAGATATGAAATATGAGTTATAGAGACGAAGGAAAGCCAGTACAGCCAACACCTTATTGGAAGTATTTCTTGAAATCTTTAATTGTCCTTTTGATTTTAGCTTTGCTCATAAGCATGCTCTGGGGAGTTTTAACTAGTAAGGATGAAAATTTACTTCGTGGTGTCCTAATTGGTGTCGGTGTTGTATCATTTCTAGTGTATGGTGGCTATTGGATTTATATAATTGTTCATGAAACCAGAATAAGAAAAGGACTTTCTTATGGAACTGATGAGCAAAACACACTTAAAAAGAAGAGACTTGCTATACTAAAAGCTCATAAGATCCAAGCAAAAGCTAGAGGTGAGAAGTTGAGTAAAAAAGAGATAGAAGATATTAACAGTGGAAAATATGATAACGAGGTTTCAAATGGATAAGAGAGAAGAAAACGAAGCTATAGGAACAAAGAAGTTGTCTTTCTTCTATACAAAAGAAGAGGGAATGGTTTTGGATTCTTTATCTATATCCATTCCTAAGAATTCGTATTGTTGTATTGTAGGAAGAAATGGAACTGGGAAATCAACTCTCCTTAAAATTATTGCAGGATTAGTTATTCCTACATCTGGTCTTTTGTTTATTAACGGAACACAAGTTACTGACGATAACGTTGATGAATTGATAGGAAAGCAAGTTGGAATAGTATTCCAAAATCCAGATTCTCAATTTGTAGGTGCTACGGTTGAAGAAGATATCGCTTTTGGATTGGAAAACAATAGAGTATCTTATAAAGAGATGCTGGAAGAAGTGAAGACTATAGCAGAAAAGTTAAATTTGACTGATTTGCTTAAAAGAGAGCCTACAAAACTATCTGGCGGTCAAATGCAACGTGTCGCATTAGCTTCGATTTTAGTTAGAAATCCATCTATATTGCTTTTGGACGAATCTACTTCGATGCTCGATCCTTTGAGTAAGATTGAGATGATAAGCATGCTCAAGGATTTAAAAAAGAAGTTTCCTAACTTAACGATTTTATCAGTGACACATGAAACGGCTGAGATTGAGAAAGCGGATTATGTAATAGCTTTGGATCACGAGAAACTTGGATTTACCGGTTCACCTAATGAATTGTTCTCTAATCCTAAACTTATCGAAGAATTAGGTCTTACTCTTCCCTTTGATTATCAGCTTAGAAATGATTTATCAGAATTAGGAATTGAGACTTCTAAGTTTGACAACCCTGAAGAATTAGGGAGGCAATTATGTCAGCACTCCAAGTAAAGAATCTTTGTTATTTTTATGATAGGAAGACATCTAATGAGAAAGAAGCTCTCATCGATGTTTCGATGGATATCGAACAAGGTGAAATCATTGCTTTGGTCGGAAAGACAGGGTCTGGCAAGTCGACTCTCGTTCAAAACATCGACGCTCTTTTAACTCCGACAACAGGTGTTATAACTTATCCCAATGGAATAGTTGTAGATCAAACTCCTGTGGTTAAGAAGAATGGAAAGATAAAGTATAAAAAGCCTAAGAAATTGAAGGATTGGAAGAGTTTAAGAAAGATGATTGGACTCATGTTTCAATTCTCTGAGATGCAGTTGTTTGAGACTAGTGTATTAAAAGATGTTATGGTCGGACCTGAAAATTTTGGGATGGATAAAGGAACAGCTCAAACAAATGCTCAAAATGCACTGCTTTTAGTTGGAATCCCAACTTCTTATTTTTCTAGATCCCCATTTGAATTATCTGGCGGTGAGAAGAGAAGAGTAGCAATAGCGGGCATTTTGGCTTTTAACCCGGAGATTTTAATATTGGATGAGCCTACAGTTGGATTGGATCCTGAAGGTGCAAAAGAAATAATGGATAGTATCATGGCTAAAAATGCTGAAGGTATGACCATTGTGTTCATTACTCATGATATGGAATTTGCGTTGAAGAATGCACATCGTATGGCGGTAATAAGCGATGGAAAACTCATCGCCTATAAAAAGCCTTATGAAGTCTTCCAAGATCAGGAAGTTATGGATAAAGCTTCTTTGGTTCCACCTAAAGCGTTTGAATATGCTTTGAAGCTTAAAGAAGGTGGGTTAGATATAGACTTAGAAAAAGTTAAAGATTCAAAATCTTTGGCTGAAGAGATAAAGAGGTGTAGGGTATGAACGGATTTGGATCTTTTGGACAGTATGTCCCATTCAACACACCTATTCATAGAATGGATACAAGAGTAAAGCTATTCTTGCTTGTTGTTTTTATGGTTGCAATTTTCCTGCCTTATGGAAATAGAGTGGATGTCGTATATCCATACGCAATGTCTTTAGTTGTATTGGGCGGAATATTTGTTCTATTGATGATTGGATTATTGATAAGTAGAATTTCATTTGGCAGCCTGATGAAATCTATGTCATTTCTTTGGGTCTTATTGTTTGTTGTCATCATATTGAATTTCTTCTTTTGGAAAGCACCTGATTGGACTAGTCATAGCCAAGTGCTATTTGAGATAGGTAAGAAACCTATAACTTCTGCGACATTTTTATTTATCGGATATATCATAGCTAGAATCTTCCTAATGGTTATTCTATCGTTGATGTTTGCTTCCACTACTAAACCTATGGATATGACTTTTGCCTTGGAATGGTACTTAACTCCACTTCGCTGGCTTCATGTTCCTACTGCTGCCTTTTCTATGACTATGTCTTTGGCACTGAGATTTATCCCAGTATTAGCTAGTGAAGCTAAAACTATATTTAAAGCTCAAGCAGCCAGGGGTTTGGATTATTCAAATGGTAAAGCTAAAGATAGAATAAAAGCTATTGTTTCATTATTAATTCCTTTAATAACAACTTCTTTTCATCATGCATCGGAGTTGGCCTATGCACTCGAGGCTAGAGGATATGATCCATTAGGGAAAAGAACTCGCTATCGTCAATATCCTTTCAGATTTGTCGATGCTCTATGGCTGATATTCGGGTGTGTTGCATTAGCATCTTCTTTATTCTTTGTTTATTTCCAAGTCGATGGATCTGTTATCGATATATTTAAAATCTATTGCTAGTTTTCTATGAAATATGTAATGCATATTGGGTTTGATGGTCTTTGCTTTAAAGGAACACAAAAGCAAAAAGGATGTAAGACTGTCCAAGGTGAATTAGAAAAAGTTTTATCTAGAATCTATGATAGGCCTATAGATTTGGAGTGCTGCTCTAGATTGGATAGCGATGTTTCAGCAATGGATTTCGTCTGTGCTTTTACTCCTTGTGATGATAGGATAAAAATGAATAAACTGCCTTCAGTTTTATCCTTGCCTTTTAATGGAATATTAAAAGTAAAGTCAATAGAAGAAAGAAATGATTCTTTTAGCCCTAGATTCTCAGCTCATTCGAAAACATATATTTATTTAATTGATTTGGAAGGAGAGCCGTTTCTCCAATCTCATTTATATCACCCAAACAAAGAAATAGATATAGAAAAATATAAAGAGACATTAAATATATTTCTTGGGATTCATGACTTTAAATTGTTTTCTTCTAAAGATGATAGAAAGGATGAAAATGAGACTTATATAAGTGCAATAGAATCTATAGAAGTTATACAGAAAGATGGAATTTTATTCACTTATATAAAAGGCCCTTGTTTTCATAGATATCAGGTTAGATTTATGGTCGGAGCAGCTGTTGAGGTGGCGACTGGTAGATCTTCATTGGAATCTATCAAAGACAAACTCTCTGGAATAGGTGTTACGGGTACACCTAGGTTGAAAGTCCCTGGTAAAGGACTTGTTCTTTATAAGGTGACTTATTAAAGATATAATATTAAATGGAGGCTTTGGCATGACTGGAAATTATCATACACATACTTATAGATGCGGTCATGCTGATGGCATCGATGAAGATTATGTGAAAGAAGCATTGGGCATGGGATTGTCTGAATTAGGATTCTCTGATCATGTCATGTATCCCGGATTCAATGAGCCTGGAATTAGAGGCACCTATAATCAAGCTCAAGGGTATTTTGATTCGATTAGATCTCTAGCAAAAAAATATGAAGGTAGAATCAAAATATATTTGGGATATGAAGCCGAAGCTTTTGATTATTATATGCCTTACTTAAAAGTGCTTCTTCAAACCGGAACATTGGATTACTTACTGTTGGGAAATCACGGAGCTATGAATTCATTGAGACAAGTCTATGCTCACTTTGGAAAAGGAACTACAGCAAATACTTTGTATATTTATAAAGAAGTTGCCTGCAAAGCCTTGCGTTCTGGTTTATACTCTTGTTTTGTTCACCCTGATCTTTTTTTGAGTGAAGTGGAGACCTTTGACTCCGATTGTCGTAAAATCTCTACCGAGATAATCGAAACAGCTATGGAATGTGATGTTCCTCTCGAAATTAATGTCGGTGGAATAAGATCAGGAAAGAAGAAAATTGGAGAAGAATATAGATGGTCTTATCCGACTACATCATTCTTCTCAATAGCTAGTGAGATGGGGGCAAAGTGCATCATAGGAATCGATGCACATTCGCCTAAGCAGTTGTCGGATGAAGCAGCAAATAGTAAAGCAACTCTGTTTGCTCAGCAGTTAGGTCTATGGGTAATAAATCGACTTGAAATGAAAAAAGTGAGGTAAAAGATATGATAGACGAAGAAATCGAAAAAGAAGCCGAAGTTGAAGAAGAAAACAAAGAAGCTCAGTTAGAACAACCTGAAGAAGAAATAAAGCATGAAGAGGATGAATCTAACGATGTATCTGCTGATGGATTAGTTCGTCTTCAAAAAATTATAGCTGATAGAGGATTCTGCTCTCGTCGTAAAGCTGAGGATTATATAACAGCAGGTAAAGTCAAAGTAAATCATAAGGTTGTCGATAAATTAGGAAGTTCTTTTGATCCTAACTGTTATATTGAAGTTGATGGATATCCTTTGGCTAGAGTAGGTCAAAAAGTATATTTGGCAGTCAATAAACCTTTGGGATTTATTTGCACTGCTTCTGATCCAAGAGATAGAAAGCTCGTAACTCAATTGGTTCCTCCTCAGTATGGAAGAGTTTTTCCTATCGGACGTTTGGACATCAATTCAGAAGGCCTTATTCTTTTGACCAACGATGGTGATTTTGCAAACTTGGTCATGCATCCTTCATCAAGTCCTGACAAAGTGTATGAAGTCAAAATCAATAAGAGACTTACAAAACCTGAAATCGAACAACTCAGAAATGGAATTCCTCTAGAAGATGGAATGACTTCTCCTGCTCAAGTAAGGGAAGCTGGAATCTCAATTTATAACTGTACTTATGAAATAACTATTCATGAAGGTAGAAACCGTGAGATTCGTAGAATGATGGAATATCTTGGAAAGAGAGTTTATAGTTTGAAGAGAATCTCTATTGGAAATATCGGACTCAAAGATATGCCCAGAGGATCTTATAGAGAAGTCCCTCTCAAAGTGGTTGAACAAATGAGAGCTGACTGTATGACTCGTAAGAAGAACAATGACTTGCAGAAAGTCATGGAAGAGAAGAAAAAAGCTGCATTGAATGCTAAGTAATATAGCTATCAATGTAATTAAGCTTTATTGATGTACGTTAGTATTGGAATTTAGTTTTCATAAAACAAAAATGCTGTATCGGTAGTCGATACAGCATTTTTTATTAAGATGTCTTAATGACTTGTTATATTAGATAGATCGTTTATATAAGCCAAAATAACAAGCTTAATAGAAGTGTTAAAGCTTTTATTAATTAAAATGATAGATAAATCTATTTCTCTTCTATTTCAATAGCTCCGCTAGGGCATGCGTCTTTAGCTTGCTCAGCGACGTCTTCATCATCGGCATTTGTCAATTCTCCATTAGGAATCTTGACTGAAGCTAGTCCGTCATCGGAAAGCTCGAATACTGCATCAGCAATTGCTGTGCACATTCCACAGCCTATACATATATCTCTATTGATAGATACTATTTTCATATATTTCACCTCACCAATAGATATTATATAAATAAAAGGCTTAGTTTGTTCTATGTATTTGATTTTGAATTGTATTTGTTTTAGATGAGATTATATTTATCTTCTAAATCTTTTTATATGATTTAAAATTATAGGTCTTTCCTTTAAACTAACATCTTCTTTCTTTTCTTCTGGTATATCGATTTCTTGTGTCTCTTTCCAATCGGATGAAATGGCGTTTGAGAATCTAGCATGGTATGCCGCTCTATTGATGGATTCAAAAGCATATCTTTGTCCGACTTTAGTGGCTTTGATGTTCATTGCCATATCTCTTTCTATTCCAAATTTATTAGCTTCTCCAATAGCGTCAATATTTGCTCCCAAGAATATGAAGTCCCAACCAAGCTTCTTCTTCTCTTCAATCAAGGATTTGATTGAAGAATAAGAATATTCATTGGATGAATTCTCTAATCCATCTGTTGTGATAGCAACTAAAACTTTGTTTGGCTTTTCTTCTTCTTTCATCGATGAAATTTTGCTGTTAGTTTCATTTATTGTTATTCCTATAGCGTCCAATAAAGCAGTCGACCCTCTAGCAAAGTATTCTTTAGAAGTTAATGTCGGGACTTCTTTTATATTTTTCCCTTGATAGAGGATTTCTACTTTGTTGTCGAATAAGACTGTAGTCACTGTGCATTTACCTTCTAGCTTTCTTTGATTTTCGATCAAAGAATTAAATCCTCCAATAGTATCTTCAGCTAATCTCTGCATCGAACCTGATCTATCTAGTATCACTACTAACTCTGTTGAATTGTTCATATCTCTTTTCTCCTTTTTACGTTGATACTATATAAATAATTCGATGTAAAAAGGTCGCTTTGAAAGCGACAAATAATCAATCTAAAGTTTTTTGATTAAAAGAGAATAAATAGTTATTAATTTTCATCAAATCAAATATTTTATTAGTGATACAGTATTGAATAATTAAATCCCTTTCTATACTTTGACTCAATGCATATCCAGCCTTACCCAATAAGTCTTTAGTATCATCTGTGCTTAGATTTAAAGCTATACACAGTTTTAAAGCTGAGTCTTTGCTAGGCTGATAATCTGTTCGTCTTATTTTAGAAAATAACTTTCTATCTATTCCGGCTTTCTTATAGACATCGGAATCTTTTAGATTTCTCTCATCTATAAGTTTCAATAAATAATCTGAGAAAGATTTCTCTAAATTATCTTGTATTTCTTTTTTGAAAGATTCGTTAGTTGGAAATGCTGCTAAACGAGGTGCTAGATTTCTTTCTTTAATCGAGAAGAAACATCTATCACCATGACCAACTCCAATTAAATTGCTAGAGATGTATTCTTTCAATTTACTTCTTTCTTCTATAGATATTAAGAAACTATTATCTAGAATACATAGATATACTTTCAAATCGTAATCATCTTTTGTTAAATAATTTGAAATAGCTTTATAAGCAATTTCATATGCCTCTTTTTTAGGATACCCATAGATTCCTGAGGATATTAGAGGAAAAGCTATGGAATGAATATCATTTTGTTTTGCTAAATCTAGTGAATTTAAATAACATGATTCTAGCAATTTAGATTCATTATGATTTCCATCTCTATAGACAGGTCCTACTGTATGTATTATGTATTTAGAAGGTAGATTGAATCCAGGAGTTATTACTGATTCTCCAGTATTACAATGTCCTATTTCTAAGCAAGACTTATATAATTCATCATATCCAGCTTTAGAATATATAACCCTACAAACTCCTCCCCCAGGAAGCAAATCATTATTTGCTGCATTTACGATAGCATCTACATTTAATGTTGTTATATCAGCGTTTATTAAATGAAATTCCATAGTCGTTTCCTTCTTTTGATTTATTTTATAACAAATGAGTTTGTTTTATTAATAACATCTATAATTAATAAAGCTTAAAGATAGATAATAAAAATGATATTTATTCTTTAGTGTATTTCTTATAATTAGAGCATAGGAGAATATTATGGATTTAAAAGAAAAAATAATAGATGTAAATAGAATATATGAAGGAAAGAAGATTAATGTAGATGTGTTAAAGGTAAAGATGCCTAACAATAAAGAAGCTATAAGAGAAATAGTAGATAGAAAGAATGGAGTAGTCATTTTAGCTATAGATGATGAGAATAATGTTATAGTTGAGGAACAATATAGAAATACTTTTAAAAGAGGAATAGTAGGTTTACCTGCAGGCAAAAGAGATGGTGCTGAAGATTTATTAGATACAGCTAAAAGAGAATTGGAAGAAGAGACCGGTTATAAAGCTGAAACATGGGTTAGTCTAGGTGAATTTTATCCAGCACCAGCTTATTCTAATGAAATCGTATATCCTTTCTTAGCAACTGGATTATATTTAGGAAATATTAAAAGGGATCCAGATGAATTTCTTAATATCATTAGAATGCCAATTAAAGAATTTGAAATTAAATGTATGGATGGAACTATAAAGGACGGAAGAACACTAATGACTTGTATGAAATACAGTAGCATCAAATAGAATTGAAATGTAATAGATATATAATTTGTTAGTTTTGAATTGAAAGAAGTATTTATTATTTGTATTAAATAAAACCCAAAATATAAGTATTTACAATCTTTTTATATCTTTAATCTTTGAAAAACAATAAAATATATACATGAGTAATGATTGTTTTGGGAGGGAGTATTATGGCTAATAACAAGAGTAAAAAGATTGATGATGTCATCGAATTGAATGATTCCAACTATGTCGTTAGAGATGTATCTTGGATGTACTTCAACAATAGAGTACTTAAAGAAGCAGCTAATGAAGATGTTCCTTTATATGAAAGACTGAGTTTTCTTGGAATTTATTCAAATAATTTGGATGAGTTCTATAAAGTTAGAGTAGCTTCAGCTAAGAGAATAGCTGAAACTAAAGGAAAAGAATTTAAAGATGAAAGAGAAGAAGCTTTGAATACGTTGAAGCAGATCACTAGTCTTACTGCTTTGTATTCAAAAGAATACGATGTTATTAAATCACATATATTTGATGAATTGGAGAAGAAGGGAATTCATCTTATAGATGAGAAGCATTTGAACAAATCTCAGCAAAACTTCGTTCATGATTATTATGTTAAAAATGTTGCTGGATATATAAATCCAATAATCATCTCTCAAAAAGCAAATCTTTCTGATGTCAATGACGCTCATATTTACTTAGCTGTTAAGATGTCTAAGAAAGGTACCAAGAAGTTAGGGTACGCATTGATTCCTCTCCCGGTTGGAATTACTGGTAGATTTATTAAACTTCCGGATATAGGAAATAATCATTATGTAATTTATCTAGACGATATTGTAAGATACCATCTTTCATATATATTTGAAGGTTTGGGATATGATACATTCGATGCGTATGCATTTAAGTTCTCTAAGGATGCTGAGATGGAAGTTGAGTCTGATCCAGAGGAAGGTGTTCTTCAATCCATTGCTCAAGCTGTAAAGACCCGTGTCAAGGGAATCCCTATTCGTGCAATATTTGGGGCGGGAATTCCAGATGATTTGAAGAATAAATTGATTAGATCTTTGGATATTGATGACTCAGATATGATTTCAGTTGGAGGACGTTATCACAATAATAAAGATTTGATGAAATTCCCATTCTTTGGCGATGCCTCACTAAAGAACGAGCCTTGGCCAACACATGAAATAGACTTAGTCGCTCAAGGAAAGAATATGATAGATTCTATTAGAGCAAAAGACTTATTGGTTCATGTTCCTTATGAATCTTTCGATGCCTTTATTAGATTCTTACAAGTTTGTGCAGTTTCTCCTAGAGTAGTTTCTATTAAAACTTCTATTTATAGAGCAGCCAAGAACTCTGAGGTTGTCAGAGCTTTGACTCAAGCTGCTAGAAACGGCAAGAAAGTCACTTGTATGGTTGAGCTTATGGCTAGATTTGATGAATCATCAAATATTTCAATCTCACAAACTTTGAGAGATGCAGGATGTGAAGTTTTGACTGGTGTTGAAGGCTTTAAGGTCCACGGAAAGATTGTTTCAGTGAAAGTCAAGGATGGACCTGATATCGCAGTCATATCGACAGGAAACTTCCATGAAGGAAATGCCAGAACATATACTGATTGCCTCTTATTCACTGCTGATAAGAAGATTGTAAATGATATTAATTCGATATTTGAAATGATTGCTAAGCCTTATAAACAGCCTACATTCCAAAGATTATTAGTTTCGCCTAACAAAATGCAGAAGAAATTTAGTGATTTGATAGACAATGAAATAAAGAATCACTTGACAGGCAAGCCTTCTGGAATTCAAATCAAGATCAACCATATCACTGATAAAGCTATGGTCGAAAAATTATATGAAGCTAGTAGAGCAGGAGTAAAGATAGATTTATTAATACGTGGTAACTGTTCTATGATAACTGGAATTCCAGGATTGTCAGAGAATATACATATTCATGCAATCATAGATAGATATTTGGAACACTCTAGAATATTTATTTTCCAAAATGGTGGTAAACCTCTTTACTTTATGGGTTCGGCTGATTGGATGCCTCGTAATTTATATAATCGTATTGAAGTTGTAACTCCAGTCTTAGATAAAGACTGCCAAAAAGAATTGCAATTCATATTTGATAGTGGATTCAACGATAATACGAAATCGTTTGTTGTAGATGGCAAAGGTCAGAATATAAGATATACTGACGGGTCTGGAAAGATTCGTAGTCAAGAAATCCTTTATAAGCATTATAAGAACAAGTAAGGATTGCTAGAATTAAAATAGGGATAAAAAATCCCTATTTTTAATTGATACAGATATTTAGTATTCTATATTGATTTGAAATGCTTCGAAAATATCTCATATTTCGAAGCAAAAACAATTTATAAATCCACATATTTAAATGTGGTTTATTTCTTATAATCTCCTTTTCATGTCTAATAACTTGAAAAAAAGTATAAAAAAATAGATGATTTTGTTGTAATCTAATTACTATATTGAAGGAAGGCTTTAGGCTCATGAAAAATGGATATTACGCTGGCATTGATGTCGGAACAAATGCGGGTAGACTTGTTATAAAAGATGTTTATCAGAATCAGAAAGGCCAGATAGTATCTGCTAGAATTCAAGAGATAAGAATTCCTTTAAGACTTGGTGCCGATGTCTTCTCTACTGGATCCATCAGCTTTAGGAAAGAAGAGCAATTGATAGATACTATGAAAGCTTTTAGATCTTTGATGAATATATATGGTGTTATAGACTATAGAGCTTATGCAACTTCAGCTATGCGTGAAGCCAAGAATGGATCAGATATCATTTGGAGAATTCGTAAGGAAACCGGAATTGATATGCAGATAGTATCTGGAGAAAAAGAAGCTCAGACAATCACTTCTATAATATCCGATATCCACTGTGATGAAGGTGTTTATTTGTCTGTCGATGTCGGTGGAGGCTCCACTGAGATTTCTTTGATCAAGGACGGGAAGCCTATCGAATCGACATCCTTTGCTATAGGAACTTTGAGAATATTAGCTAAGAAAGATAAATTCGAAACATGGGGCAAGCTTAAGGATTTGCTCAATGAATATCATGATAAATATGGTGAGTTAAACATTATCGGAACCGGTGGAAATATCAACCGCTATTGGAAGATGTCTGAACACGAGACTAAGAAAGGTGTCAACATTCTTCGTGCTGATGAATTGAAGGCTTTATATAATGAGATCTCCGGCATGACTGTCGATGAAAGAAGACAAAAATATAAGCTAAAACCCGATCGTGCAGATGTCATTGTCCCGGCAGGAAAAATTTATTTGACCGCAGCCAAAATTATGGGAGCAAAATATTTCATAGTTCCTTTGATTGGATTGGGGGATGGAATTGTTGACGAATTGATTGAAAACTCAAGGAATGTAATTTAACAAATCTATATAATAAATATAAATTGTTAAGCTGACTTACTCCTCTCTAAAGCTCTGCTTTTAAAGAGGTTTTTTAATATAAACTTATAAATTATTGATAGTATGAGTATGGCGGTAGCCATCAATACAATAGTTCCACCAGTGTTGATACTTAAAGGATATGAAATACATAATCCACTAACACCGCATATCAAAGATATTATTATTGAACTCAACATAGTAAATTTATAGCTTTTGCATAGTTGCAAAGAACTTGCAACAGGAATTACTAATAGACTTGATACGAGCAAAGATCCTATTATCGAAGATGCAACAGCGACTACACACGCTACGAGAATCGTGTTAATTAAATTCATAGCTTTTACTGGCACACCAGAAATTCTAGCTTCGCTTTCGCTATATGATGTATACATAATAGTTCTATAGAAGATCAAATTGAATAATATTGTTATTATTGATACACCTATTATTATCCATATAGAATCCCACTGGACTGTTATTAATGATCCAAACAAATATGATTCTATTTTATTTCCACTAGCCCATTTTGAAGTTAGAATTCCTGCAACTCCAACAGCAGTGGACATCACTATAGATAATGTCAATTCGGAATATTTTTTGAAATGGTTTCTAACTATTTCTATTATGATTCCTGCGACTATACTCACTCCTATCGCCCAAACAGTAGGCATTGTACCTGCAGCTAATCCTAGAGCTATACCACATAAGGAAGTGTGGGATAAGGTGTCGCCTATCATAGATAGTCTTTTTGTGGTCATATTCAATCCGATGATAGGAAGTATTATTCCGAGAAGAATTATAGCTATTAAAGCTCTTTGCATGAATGAATAAGCAAACATATGTATTTCCTCTTTAAAGCTTGTAACCTAAAGCTTTTTTCAACTGATCCAGATTGCTTTTCATTATCGAAATATAATTATCAGTAGAAGACCAATTATTTATAGATACACCTTCAAATGCATTTAATTGAACAGTATCTATTTTGTATGTCGAATTAATTTTATGGATTTCATTAATTACTGTAGTTACATGACCAGACTCATCTAATTCTTCTAGACAAATATAATGAATACCATTTGTCATTATATAATCGACAATTTTTGATATTTGAGATGAATTAGGTTCGTTGTCGGCTATGTCGGCAATCCCATATTGGATTAAGCCATAATCTCTAGCTAGATAAGCGAAAGCTTCATGGGAAGTTACAAAGATATTAGTGGTGATTTTATCATTGACTAGAGCATTTGTATATTCATCATCTAGAGCGTTAAATTCATCTAAAGCTTCTTTTAAGTTTTCTTCATAGTAGCTTTTGTTGTCTGGATCTATTTCAACAATTTTGTCTGCAATAGATTTCAACATTATTTTAGAATCCTTAATCGATAACCATGCGTGTGGATCTTTAACCTTTGTCTCGACTCCATCGGAATCTTTTGTATTAAAGAATTCAACGTTTGTCGTGGCGCAAAAATATTTATCCTTAGATGTCATATTTTTTGCATAGTCATCGATTCCTTGACCATATGCTACTAATAACTTTGCTCTTTCAGTTTTAGCGGCTATTTGAGGATCATTTGGTTCAAATCCATGTGGTTCATTTTCACCGACTATAGTTATTACATCTAATTTATCTTTGACTATTCTTTTTGTGAAGTCATACATAGGTCCAAATGTAGTAGATATTCCATTGAATGGCTCCATGTTACAAGAAAATAGTAATGAAGAACTAATTATATTTAGCATTATAAAACTATATATTTTTATCTTATTCATATTTTAAACACCTCTAATATTAAATTGAAATTCATTTTCATATTCAATATACAGTGTATTAAAAATGTTGTCAACATAAATTGCAAATAATTTTCAAATTCAATCTACAAGCTTATTTGCGTTTTATTTCATTTAGCTTTTTCGATAAATCTTTAGGGCTTAAGAAATATGCTAAAACAATGTAAAAAATAATTTTTATTATTCATGTTTTGTTAATCTTTCAAATTATATATTGATGATCGATATGTATGGATCGACAAGACCTGATGGATTTTATTATTATTCAAAGGAACCTCAAATTCTATTTTATGATCATATTAATTCTCCATTAGCTGTATATACATATGAGAATGTATTTTTTATCATTTTTATATTAGCTTTATTTGTATTCTTTATTATTCTTTTATCTATGTTATTAGTTAAAAGAAAGAAGAAATAGACTATTACCGAAATAAAATGATTTTATTTGTTTTATTCTATATGGAGTTATAAGGAGAATAAAATGGATATTATTGAAAGATTTAAGAAGTATGTCAGTTTTGATACAACTTCATCTGAGACGATTAGACCAGGGAAAGCTTCTACTGATAGACAATATGCTTTTGGTAAAGAAGTAATTTATAAAGAATTGAAGACTTTTAAGCCTGATGAATTGGATATTAATGGCTATGGTGTTGTTCGTGCTGTGTTTAAACCTTCAGAGGAAGAAACTCTTCCTAGAGTAGCTTTGTTTTGTCATATGGATACTTCACCTGCTGCTAAGGGAAGTGATATAAAGCCTAGAGTTATCAAATATGAAGGCGGCGATATCGACTTTGGACATGGTGTTGTCCTCCATGCCAAAGATTATCCTTACTTGAAGAAGTCTATCGGACATCAATTGATTATTCCTGATGGAACAACTTTATTAGGCGGTGATGATAAGGCTGGGTGCTCAGCTGTCATGGATTTTCTTGAAAAACTCCCTAATCATCGTTGCAAGCATAGAACTTTGGAAATTCATTTCACCACTGATGAAGAGACGGGTGAGGATGCTAAACATGTATCAATGGATAAAGTCAAAGCCAAGTTTGGAATCACAGTCGATGGTGAAGATTTAGAAGAAATAAACATAGAAACATTCAACGCCTTAGCTATGCATGTAGATATCAAAGGATTCAATATTCATCCAGGTGCTAGTAAGAATAGATTGATAAATGCCAATATGCTAGCTATTGAATTCGACAGATCTTTACCTTGGTTCCAAAGACCTGAATTTACTGAAGAGAGAGAAGGATTCTATCATCTTTGCAATATGACTTGCTCAGAAGAGCATGCAACAATGGAATATATTATTCGTGATCATGATCTTTCTAAGGCTATGCATATGGCTGAGATTGCTAAACATGCCGGTGATATTCTCAATGAAAAGTATGGTGAAGGAAGAGTTACTGTGACTGTAGTCGATACATATCATAATATGATTGAAAAGATTAATGAATGCCCTGAATCTATCGAGCTTATAACAAATGCATTCAAGGCTTTGAATGTTCCTTATTCATTTGTTGCCGTTCGTGGTGGAACTACAGGATCTCAGCTTTCTTTCATGGGACTTCCTACTCCTAATATCGGAGATGGAGACTTCAATCCTCATGGAAGAATGGAATATGTCGATGCCGATCAGATGGCTATGACTTCTAAGATCTTAGCTCAAATGTTCAAGGACTAATCTATATAAACATTAATTGCTCACCATCGAAAGATGGTGAGTTTTTTTGTTGGTTAAAACAAATTGCTTTTTTGTTTTTAACTAATGATAAACTGTGCAATATTAAAAAATAGCATTAAGCCTAATGCTATTTAATGTTTTATTTATTCTTTTTTTGTTGCTTTTCCACTTCTTCATTTTTGAAAATGGATAAATAACTACCGTGATCCTTGAATGTATAATCTTGCTCATCCAAGAAATCTTCCATAGGAAGTGCCATCTCTTCGGGGTCGGCACCTTCAGCCATGCTCTTTTGGAAAACTACTCCAACAGTTCTAAATATGATTATTAAATCATATATAGTGCTTTGATTTTGGATGTAATATAAGTCGTATTTAAGTTTGTCTTCAAATGATGTGTGGTAAGTTGCAGAGACTTGTTGAAGTCCAGTGAGTCCAGCTTTGACATTATATCTATATCTGTATAATGGATTGGTTCTAATAAAGCCATAAACAAATTCAGGTCTCTCAGGACGAGGTCCTACCCAAGACATATCGCCTTTAAGAATGTTTATTATTTGAGGAAGCTCGTCGATTCTTGTAGCACGTATTATTCTTCCAATCTTAGTTATTCTTGGATCGTTTTCGCTAGCTAATTGTGCACCACCAATCTTTTCAGCATCTACTCTCATCGATCTAAATTTATATATCTCAAATGGTTTTAATCCTTTTGTTAATCTGGTCTGCTTATAAAAGACAGGACCTCCATCTTGACATTTTACAAGCAAAGCCGTCAACAACATAATAGGAGACAAACAAATGAGAGCTATCAAGGAAACAATTATATCGAAAGCACGTTTAACAAAAGCTTCTACAGAATCGATATATAAAGGCCTTTGTTCAAATGCCATCTTTTCATTTACGTGTGTGAGTGTTCCATCTAAGAAGACTATGTCAAAGTATGAAGAACATACGAAGATATCTTTGTTCTTGCAAGAAGAGAAATAAAGAAGCAAGGCTTGTTTATTCTTGGCCGTAAGACTATCTAATAAGATAATCGTATTCACTTTTTTAACTTTAGTATATATATCATCGGATATATGACCATCTTCTTCATAGAAAACATATCTGATAGTACATTGCTTTTTGTTTTCTTTAATCATCTTTTTGCTCAATATTTGAGCATCTTCTTTAGGTCCGACTATGATCACTCTTTTCTTGTTTGATTTGTTTATTACTTTTAAAATTAATCTTATGACTAATAGTATGAATGTATAGACACATCCATCTATAGCACCCATTGCAATATATGCATAATATAGATTTGATTCAGAATTGATTATTGCTGGTCTAAACGCAGTACACAAAGTAAATGTGGTGACGTTTATTAGGACTGATAATATTAGCGAATAGCATGTCGTTCTTAGAACACCTTTTGTGAGTGAGATGTTTTTGAAGAAGAATTCACATGCTATCAAAATGATGAATGATAAGATGTATGGTAATATTGTTATCGACCACAATTCTTCTGAGAAAGGATTGAATCTTAATGGTGATGCCACCATTCCTCCTTCAGCAACTTTAATCCATGAAGCTATATATGCTGATAAAGGAATTGCGATGATAGCCATGAATACAATCAAAACTTTTTCAACTATTTTCAATCTTCTCTTCCAAGAAATAGACTTTGAGAAAAAGTTATCATCATCTATGTAAGTTTCAGGAATTTCCAATTCTATTGTTGTTAATCCTATATCTTTTTTTGGCTTTGGTTCTTGTGATTCCATATAAAAACCTTCTTGTGAATATGCGCAATTATATACTAATGTGAAATAACTAGCAAATAACTATAACTTATAGGTACTTTTTAGATTTTCTTATACTATAAGTGTTCTAAATAAAGTTGCTCAAAGCTTGTGTGCTTTGAGTTTTAAGTTATTTTAATTATTTTTTTGTTGTTAGTTTGAATTGTGTTATACTCATTCATGACCCGTGAATTAGCGAAAGGAGCTTTGTTTATGAAATTTAAGAGAAGTACTTTGTTTTCAATTCTTTTACTTCCTTTGATGTTGACTAGCTGTGGCGGAAATACGCCTACTACTACACCATCAAATCCAGGAAGTGGTTCTACTACTGAAAAGCCTACACCAGATTCTACTAAACCTACAGACAAGGATTCGACTACATCGTCACCTACTGGAACCACCGAAGATAGTGGAGATGTGGATCCTAGTGAGACTCAATGGAATGAAGAAATCATTCAATTGATGCAAGAACATTTAGGTGGAAATGTCATTCCTGACGTCTATATTGGTAAAAGCAATCAAATTGAAGGAAAATATGTTGAAGATGATAAAGAGGACGACTATTTATCCAGTGTTGTATTGACGGGTGATACATTTGTCGCATCTAACTTAAAAGATGCTATTGAAACATATAAGAAATATGGATATGAAGTCGTATTTGTTCGTAATGTCTTCACAGCAGTTAATGAAAAGAATCATTTGACAGTTATCGTTTCTTCTACTGATGATAATTTGTTTGAATTGCGTGCTTATTATGATGAACCATTTGATTCTTCATCTGTCACAGAGTGGAATGATGATGTCAAGGAAGCCATGCTTGAGCATTTCGGACAATTTAGCACAGTTGTTCCCTTTACATATTTAGGAACTCAAAATTATAAATGGACATTTTTGGATACCGGAGTAAAGATTGGTGAGAGCTCTACGGTTCAAACCACAGCAGATGAAAATTTTGTTGTTACTGGTGGAGTTTGGAACGATGATGTTGTATCAATCTTCGAAAGCACATTTGCATCTTGGACAGATGCAACTAAGGAAGATGATCCTGTCACAACTAAGAGAGCATCTTATACAACAGCTAATGCTAGTACATTTACAGCCACTTTGGAAGAAAAGAATAACAAAGCTCAGTTGAGTGTTGAATTCAATGAAAAGTTTGATGCTGAGAATCAAACAGCTTGGCCAGAAGCAGTTAAGACTAAATTCAATGCATCATTTGGCGATTTAGAAATTCCTTATGTCTATTTGGGAGCTACTTATCCTAGAGTTGATGCTACCAACACAAACAGTGCTAGAGTTACAGTTTTAGGAAAACATTGGGATGATGCAATCTTGACTAGCGCCAAGGCTTCTTTTGAAGCAGATGGTTGGACTAGCGAGGCTGTTGAAGAAGGCTCTAATTCTGCTAAATTCTCTAAATCTGTCAACGGACAAACAATCACGGCATCTATTACAAAGATGCAAGATACAAATGAAACTCCCCGTTTGTCTGTCATGAAGAGTGAAGAATACAACGCTGATACATTTACAGCTTGGCCAGAAGCAGTTAAGACTAAATTTGAAGATATGTTTGAAGATACTTTGGATGATACACTTCCTAAGGTCTATATTGGAACAGCTAATCCCACTATCAATGGTGATATGACAACATCAAATGAAATGGATGGATCTAATGTAACTTCTTACGGACAGTTAATTATTGATGGTGGTCATTTCGATCAAAGACTTTTGTCTGAATTCGATACAAAGTTCAACGAAGAATCTGGATGGGTAGTCGCAAACGAAGACTATGACTCATATGGTAGCGGCTATAACGATGATAAGAGTGCCGTCTATAGAGTTGCTCTTAAGAAAGTAGGAAATGAAGTATATAAGGTATCTTTGTTCTCTTTATATGAAGATACTTCTGTGTCTTTAGACAAGACAGCATTCCTTGAAATTACTAAATCAGTTGATGTTAATGTTTCTACTAAATGGAGTGATGAAGCTAAGAAGACATTTGAGAATGTTTTAGGATCTGATTTTGAGATGCCTTTCTTCGACGTTGGATCAAATAGTGGAGAAGCTTCAATTACTGGCTATAATGGAGAGCTCAAAATCAACTTCTCTTATACTCGTGGAACATTGAGTACAGGAATTTGGAAAGTTTATCAAGCTTTGAAGGCTGATGGTTGGACTTTCGCCAAGCTCGGTCACAATATGTATCGTACTCAGTACAATGCTAACTGTGATTTCGATTATATCTCTGCTTCTAAGAAAGTTGATGATGATAAGACGGTTGTAATTAAGGTCGAATCAAATTCCAATGGCTATTTGTATGGAACAGTTGCAACTCAAGAAAAATACAACAAGTCTAAAGCTGCTTCTGATTGGACTAGCGATATTACAAGTGAGATTTCTACTAAATACGGACTCACATTGCCTTATGTCTATTTAGGAACCACATCCCCTTATATCACTTATGATGAAGGCCGTGGCGGCAATGAAATCATGTGCATTTGGGGTAATGCAAAGGATAATCAAATTTTAGTTGATGCTAGAACTGCATTTATTGCTGCCGGATTTACTATCGATGAAAGTTCATCTAGCAGTGAAGAACTGGTTGCTAAGTATACAAAGACTAATAACGATGCTTTGACTGCTGATTTGGATTTGTCCGATGATAGACCTGTTCTCAAACTTTCATTTGTAGAAGGATTTGATCCCACAGCAGGAACTGAATGGACAGCCCCTATTAAGACTGCATTCAGCTCTTATTTGACAGGTGAGAATGCTGTTCCTTATATCTATTTAGGAACTATTGCACCTACAGTAAGTGCCTCCAATAACCAATATAAGGTCACTGATTCAACTACCGGTGCTGAGACTTTGATGAATTCCGATACGAAGTCAGTCAGTGTTATCGGTGGAAATTGGAAGGATGAAGTATTAGACTTGGCTAAACAAAAGTTAGATGCTGATACAACTGATGGTGGATGGCATGCTGAATCTACACAAATAGAAAGCGGCTGGAATACAAGCTCTGCAGTCACTGCTTATAAAGATTTAGGCAATAATAAATACTTGCGTTTGAAAATTTATAAGAATGGCAATGATAAGATTGAAATGGATGTATTCTTTGATACAGAAAACACTCATTCTTATAACGAGAATCCTACTAACTGGGCCTCAATTAAGTATGGGGGACACACTGCTACCGAATATTTAGAGGATAGATTTGGAACTACTGGTGCTGCTGATATTCCTAGCTTCTTGTATTTTACTAAGAATGATTCAAGTGTGTCTAGCACTTCTGTAAGTGAATCTGGTGTTTCTAATAGAAGAGTCTCATTCAATAATTATTCTTCTGAATTGACTTCATATTCAATTTACAAGTCTATGGAAACGTTGGCTTCCAAAGGATTTACAGCTACTTTGAATCCTTTTGCTCAAGGTTCCTTGCCTGGATTTACAGCTACTAAGACTACTGATAACGGAGATTTCGTGATTGATTTCAAGCCTGGTGATGGTGATATGAGCTTAAATGATGATGGATATCTTAAATATGGAATCAATCATGGATTCAAAGTATATATCTATAATTATGAGAAGTTTGATGACAGCAAGACTGATTGGGATAGTGATATTAAGAATGCCATGAGTTCTAATTTGAATGGCTATGTATTACCTTACTTTGATTTAGGTGCGACTTGGAACGATACTCTTAAGTCTAGATTCTCATCTAACAAATTGACCATTACTGCTTATAACTATTCTGAAGATGAGTTTGACAAGGCATATACAGCTTTGAAGAGTGGTGGATGGGATATCTCTTATTCTTATTCAGTTAAGGATGGCACAATATACAAGGGGTTGAATGGAAAGTATGAACATGAAGGCAAAACATTCGTGTTAGATATGACTCCTTATATCTCTGGATTCGTTAAATATGTGACTTTGACTATTCAAATTGTATAATAATAAAGTCTAATCATATATTTGGAATAAAACTAGATTTCTAAATGAAATCTAGTTTTTTTGCTGTTAAAAAATTATATTAATGCTTATAAGTTGTTTGATGTTTATACAATATACGGAACCGCTTTCAACAAAAAACATAAGAAAAAATAAGGCTTGAGTTCTTTTCATTATGATAAACAATTTTTTCTCTAAAAAGCAAAGGGAGCATATGTATTATGAAACACAAAAAATCACTAACATTTTCTATTTTTTTATTACCATTGTTGTTGACTAGTTGTGGAAATCCGAATAGTTCAACTCTTTCTTCTCCGACTTCTACTAAGCCTGGTTCTACTGTTAATACTATACCTACTTCAAAGCAAACTGATACTGGTGCAAAAGCGACAACTTCTTCCACACCTGATGAGCCTGAAGATGATCCTGACATCATCAAACCAGAGGATTCTCCTTGGAGTGAAGAAGTCACTAAAGCTATGGTCAAGTATTTAGGAGGCAACATTTTGCCTTATGTCGATATTGGAAAAGATATCGACATTAAATGGAATGAGAATGACTCCAAAGATAACTATAGATCGAGTCTCGTATTGACTGGCGAGAAATTTGTCGAAGCAAATTTGACAGATGCTGAAAACTTATACGATGGGTACAGCTGGTCTACTATGGTCTATGACACTAGTTTTTATGCTAAATCAGAGAAACAACATCTTCAAATTTCAGTTACTAGTAATAAAGATTTGTTTGAATTGAAGGCTTATTATACAGAGCCATTTGATCCTGAAGCTGTCACTGATTGGAAGGATGAAGAGAAGACTAAGCTAAAAGATTATTTTGGAAAGTATTACAACATTCCTTTCGTATATTTGGGAACCACTAATTATTCAGTGAAATTTAACGATGACACTTCTAAAGTGATGGTTGTGACTGGCGGAACTTGGAACGATCAAGTCGATCAAGTTTTTGAAGATGCTTTTGCTGGAACTACTTGGGTAGTTGAAGTAGATACTGAAGATGCATCTAAAGAAATTGCTACCTATACAGATGAATTGAGTGGAACCACAGTGGTTGCTACTTTAGCAAAAGGAACAGGTAATAAAGCTACTATGACAGTAGCTTTGAATGAAAAGTTCAGCAAAGAGAATCAAACTGACTGGCCATCAGATGTCAAGACTGAAATATCTAATATCTGCAATGGTAAGATGCTTCCTTATGTCTATTTAGGCGCTGTTCATCCTACAATTGATTCTACTAATACAAATTCAAGGAAATTAACTTTATCAGGTGGTTTGTGGGACAATTCTATTTTTGATGATGCTAGAGAAGCTTTTGTAACCAATGGTGGATGGACTGAAGTCAAAGAGACTGAGACTGATAAAGTAGAAGCTGATCAAGCAGATGATGCAACTGGCGATGATACTGATACACCATTAGGTGAGACTAAAGTCGAGTTTTCATTAGCTGGAGAACATGATAGTTATAAAGCTACTTTAACAAAAGAAGTAGCAAAGACTGAAGGTGAATATTATCCTAAGCTAGTTGTGACTAAGACAGAGAACTATGATCCATCTACAATAACTGCGTGGACTCAAGCTATTAAAGATGGGTTTGCAGATAAATTCACCGATGGAATTGACGAAATTCTTCCTTTTATGTATTTGGGAACAGCTTCTCCTTATATTGATACGACTACATATATAGATGATAGTGAAATGGTCATTTATGGTGGGGCGTATAATGAAAAAGTCGTAACTTTATTCGATCAAGTATTTGAAGAAGACGGATGGTATGTAGCAAGTGAAATGAATACTTATTCCAGGGATTCATCACGTGGCACTTATGTTTATAGAGCAGCGATGAAAAAGTTTGACAATTTAGATGCTACATATAAAGTTGGATTATTCACAATTGGAAAAGGTGAAAACATAACTACATCGTTTGAAATTAGAAAATTTGTTAATAGGTCTTTAACAGCTAATACTGATTGGACGGCTGAATCAAAAGAAGTTGTTTCTAGTATTTTAGGAAGTGATGTTGAAATTCCATTCTTCGATACAGGAAAAGATGCTGATGAAATTAAATTTGGTAGTGGAGTTTTGACTATCAATAATGCATATGCTCATGATGACGCTGTATCTCACTTAGTAGGCATCTATGATACATTTAAAGCAGCTGGATGGAATGTTACACTAACTTATCGTGGTGATTTCTTCTTTACTTCTTCTTATATTTCTGAGTGTTATATTGATAAAGTTTATGCGACTAAGACATTTGGTGGTGAAGAAGTATTTGTAAAAGCTGAATTAGGAAGAAATGGGAAAAAATCTGGTCAAAAGACAACTATAACTGCCGGCTTTGAAGCTACATACGATAAGGAAAACGCACCTACTGACTGGAGTGATAGCTTGAAAGAAGCTATGCAGACAAATTTTGAATCAGTGTTACCTTATATTTATTTAGGTACAAACCGTCCTATTTATACTTACAATGAAACTAGTAAAACAATGCAAATTTGGGGTGGAGACTGGGGAAATACTGATACTAACCCTGTTATTGCAGAAGCAAAACAAGTTCTTATAGATAATGGTTTTACTATTAATAATGTAACTACAACCGCAATCACTTTAAATGCGACTAAGACATCATCTGATGGAAAATCTTTAACCGTAAAGTTAACCAAATCTAATTCAAGACCTTTGATTACTTTGACTGATGTTGAAGCTTTCTACGATGGAACAGTTACTGATTGGTCTACTGATGTAAAGACTATTTTAAAGGATGATTTGAAAGGTGAAACTTGCATTCCTTTCATATACTTAGGAACAGCTACTCCTTATATTACTAAGAATGAGAAAGTAACTGATGAATTTTATGTTCAATTAGCTGGTTCTACTTGGAATAGTGAAGTTATAGATTTTGCTAAAGAAAAGTTAGATGCTGATACAACTGATGGTGGATGGCATACTAAAATAGTTGAAGGAACTACTCAATCTATTCAAGCTTATAAAATCTACAATGATCATTCTGCTTTGCGTTTGGAATTGAAGAAAAATTCTGCGACTATTAATAATGTTAAAACTCCTATCGTATTAAACATTTATTATGATAAAGTGGACTCGACTGCTACAGTTAAAACCTGGAATGATTTAACTGATGCTACTGCGACCAAAGATTCTAATAAGTTGAGTACTGCTATGGCATCAGTATTTGATAATAAAACTATTCCAGAATTCTTATTCTTAAAAGATGGATTAAAGTTACCTAACGTGTCATCGACAACAAGGGAAACTTCAAATAAGTATGTTCGTTTCTATTTATATAATGTTGAATTTGCACCATCAAATTTGTATAGAATAGCTGATACCCTTGAAAATGCTGGATATGAAATTGATTTGGATGCTTTTGGTCATGGAGCTTACCCATCAATAGTTGCTCATATCAAAAATACAGATGGATCTCAATTCTATATTCATATTTCTACAAATTCATCATCATATCCTAGTGCAACTGCCACCAAGCCGACTCAACCTGGATATGATGTGAGAATTGTTTATTTGCCTTCATATTCAAATTATTCTTCTATAACTGAATGGAATGATAAGGCTAAAGGATATATGGAAACAGAGTTTGGATTTGTTCTTCCTTATTTCAATATAGGAGTTAGTAAAACTGGATACTGGCCTTCATATACTTCGCCATCGGCAACTGCTACCTCTGATAGAATTTATTTTATTGGATATAATTATGATGCAGATGAGTTTAGCAAAATTACTACAGTTTTAGATGCGGATGGCTGGTCGACATCTATGTCATATGAGATTCCAAGCTCTAAATATTATGCTTTAACAAAAGTAATTACAGCAACAAAAACAATAGGTGATAATGTGTTTGTTTTTACAGCTAAGCCTAATTTGTATTGCAAATATTCTTCAAGTGCTACTTATACTGTTGATTATTCAATACAAAGATTTGATTCTAAATTTATTATTTAATAGATAGAAAATAAAAATGATAATTAACTGCTGATTCCTATAAGGATTCAGCAGTTTTTTCTTATCTTAACAACTTTAAATATCTATTGGTCTATATCAATGCGATGAACTACGACGAGAATCAAATGGATGATATTGTTCAAGTCTTGACTGATGCAGGATGGACTGTCAAGGAAGGGCATAATAACCTGGGATATTATGATAGTTCGAGTGAAGGTAGTTCTTACGACAATGCTATGTATAAATTAGCTAAATCGATACAAGCTATTTATAAGGATTTCAAGACTGGCTACTACTATGAAATAAATGTTATTCCTGAAATATATCGGACTTATTCTACTTTCCAGCATTTTAAAACTAGAATTACATTTGTAAAGAATGTGCATCCATCCTTTGGATTTAATGATCAGTTAAACAGCAATTATTTAATTTTCTATGTAAATTTATATAAGCTATTGAGCTTTTAAAGCTCAGTAGCTTATTTTTGTATATCACTTAACAAAATTAAAGTAGATAACTCAAATAGAAAATAAAACTTAACACTTTTAGGTTTGTATACTTAATTATAAATTAAATTGATAAAGGTATTAACATTTAAAAATGTTGTGTTATTATATTTTCAGCTCAAAAGAGCGAAAGGAAATGTGTTATATGAAATATAGGAAAATTTTAAGTTTTTCAGCTTTATTGTTACCTATTCTTTTGACTAGTTGTAATCCTACTAATCCAACTAGTACAGTGTCGACTCCTAAGGCTACTGATACTGGTAAGCCTTCTACTGCTACACCTAAGCCTGACGTCCCTAAATCTGATACAGATGCGGGTGGCGGAAGCGGAACTACAATTACCTCTACTACCCCTAGTGAAGAAGATGATCCCGATATCATCAAACCAGAGGATTCACCTTGGACTGAGGAAGTTACTGCTAGCATGGTTCAGTATTTAGGAGGTAATATTCTTCCTTATATCGATATCGGTAAAAGCATAGATGTATCTTATGTAAGTGATGATGCTAATGATGGATATAAGTCCTATCTTCTTTTGGTCGGAAATAAGTTTGCCTCATCCAACCTTCAAGATGCTAAGGATACTTATATCAGCTATGATTGGAGTTGTATGGTTGTCAATAGCATTTTTGTCGCAAATAGCGACAAGATTGACATCGATGTTATAGTCGAAGCGAATAAAGATGGTTTGTTTGAATTACGTGCATATTGGTCTGAAAAATTTGATGATACTTCCGTAAGTGATTGGGCAGATGAAGAAAAGGAAGATATGAGTGACTATTTAGGTGCCTTTGATATCATACCTTTTATCTATTTAGGAACTAAGAATTATAAAATCGATTTCTCAGCTGATGCTACAAAGGTCATGACTATCACTGGTGGTACTTGGGACGATCAAGTATGTGATATCTTCCAAGAAACTTTTGCTGATCCTATCTGGACTGTAGCACAAGATCCAAAGGATATGAGCAAGTATACTGCCACTTATACTGCTGATAATGGAAGTGTATTAGTAGCTACTTTAGCTACATATCATAATAAAGCACAGGTGGTCGTATCTTTGGATGAAAAGTTCGATAACACTAACCAGGATCACTGGTCTAAGGCTGTCAAAGATAACATAGCCAAGTCTTTGGGCGGACTTACTTTACCTTATATTTATTTAGGAACAGTCAGCCCTGAAGTTGATTCTTACAATACAAATTCAAGAAAATTATATTTGAAAGGAAAACTTTGGGATGCTTCTCTCTTGACTAAGGCCAAAGAGACACTTGAGGGTGATGGTTGGACTGAGCAAGTTGTTGAAGCAGAGGCTGATGATACAGCTGAAGAGACAAGCAAGACGTTCAGTAAAACTGTTGGAATCAATGATTATAAGGCTGTCATCAAGAAGAACATCGATGGAGATCCTGTTTTTGTAGTTTCCAAGACTGAAATATTTACACCTTCTTCACTGACTGCATGGCCGGATGATCTCAAGACTCAATTCACAGCTAAGTATACGGATGGAATGGATGAAATTCCATTTGTATATATAGGAACTACAACTCCTTATGTGGATGGCAGTGTGGATAAATATGATCCTAACTTCATCATTTGTGGTGGAAAGTATGATGCAAAGATTATCGAGTTATTCGATACAGCATATGATTCCGATAGTGGATGGACTTTGATAAAAGATTTCGATTCATCTAAGGATTACTCGGATAGATGCTTGGTTCAAAGAATAGCTCTCAAGGAAATCAACGGAAATGTTTATAAGGTTGCTTTATTCAAGGATGGAAAAGACGATGACGAAACTGCATATATCGAAATAGCTAAGTCTGCTGTTATGCCTGCAACTACTGCTACTGATTGGTCTGAAGGAGCTAAGTCTGTCATAAAGACTTTAGGTGAAAATGTATCTATTCCTTTCTTTGATACAGGCAGTACAGAAGATGAAATCAAGTTTGCTGATGGTAGTTTGGAATTCAATCTAAAATTTAGTTACGACAATATTGAAAGCTTCATGTTGAATACAAAGTCTGCTTTCGATGCTGCTGGATGGGATACCCAGTTGACGATGTGTACTTCTTTGTATTCTCATGATGAAGCATATATCAAAGGTTTGTATGCTACTAAGGCCTTTGATGATGGTAGAACGTTGAAGATTTCCTTCAAGTATTCTAATAGTTCTTATAGTCCTTCTATTTCAAATACAATTTCATATGATGAAACATACGATGAGGACAATGCTCCTACCGCTTGGACTAGTGAAATCACTAATACTTTGCATACAGCATATGGTGAGGATTTTGATCTTCCATACTTATATTTGGGAACAAAATATCCTATGTATACATATGATGCAAAGACCAGGGAATTCAATATCTATGGAAATGCATATGATAGCAAGATATTCACTAATGCTAAAGCAGCATTCTCTTCAGATAAAGGATTCGTTTATGATTCGAGCAAATCCTATAGCACATCCCTTTACTTCACGTATAAACTAGCTAATAAAGATATTTTAACTCTTCATATAGCTAGGGACATTTCAACTGATGTTCCTTATATCAAGATTACTTATCAGGAAGGATTCATTCCTGAAAATGGTAAGGAGTGGACCGCCGAAATAAAGACTGCTTTCTCACAGGAATTTGGAAGTGAATCTGCTATTCCATATATCTATTTAGGAACAGTCTTACCTTCTGTGGCAACGAAGACCATAGGTACATCTGTCAATGTTATCACTATCACTGGAAGTGATTGGAACGATGATGTATTGGAATTGGCTAAGGCTAAACTGGATGCTGATACTGCTGATGGAGGTTGGCACGCTGATTATTGTTCTGCATCCTCTTCCTATGCTACATCTAAGGATTGTATGGGCGGATATAAGAAGTTGAGTGATGGAAGTCAGATTAGAATCTTGGTGAAGAAGTATTCTGACAAAATAACAATGAGTGTTTATCATGATTTGGCCGTATCTAATCTCTCTACTACACCTTCAACTTGGGCATCATTGACTAAGGCTAACGCTTCTAATAATGAAGATATCGTCTATCAGATGAATTATTTGTTCCAAAATCATGCAGTCGATCCGTTCATCTATCTTCCTCCAACAGGATTAGGTGAAGATATGGGTATTTCTACTCCTTCAGATTTAATCAATTGGAATAGAAAACTTAGACTATATACAAGAAATACAGTCTTCTCACCTCTTTATGTAAATAAAGCGGTAGAAGCCTTAGAGGCAGCTGGATTTGAGACTACTTATAGTCCATTCGGATACTACACATATCCTTCAGTTGTCGCTACTAAGACAAATGCAGATGGATCTTATTTCAAGATTACTTACCAAAGCAATTTCTCATCTGAATACGATGATAAGAATGGAATCGAAGCTACTATCTTCTACTTACCAAACTTCTCTTCCGTCACAAGAACAGATTGGCACACAAATGTGAAGCAAAGAATGAAGAATGAGTTGAATTTCGATGTTCCTTACTTCAATATGGGTGTAGATGAACCATATACAAGTTATTCTAGCTATAGCAATCAATTAGTTGTTACTGGATATAACTATGGTGGTGATTCTGAAATTGCAGCTGCTAAGACTGCATTCGATGCTGCTGGTTGGAAGACATTTGAAACTTACATAGTCAGTAACGATGTCGTTTATAAGTCTTTAACTGGCTATTGTGAGAAGAATGGAAGAATATGTACTGTAGATATCAAGCCTAACATCGGAACTGAAATCAAAGTCGCTATGACTTTGACTGCATTCGACAAGGCTTAAACAGTATCTCGATAAATACTCTATTTCAACTTTTTAGATACTTTTAGTCGATATCCAGCCCCTTGAGGGACTGGATATTTTATTATGAGATTTGGCATTTAAAAATGTAGTGATATTTTACCTTCGGGAAGGATGTATCTAGCATAAAATATAGAAAATCATTACTTTTCTACGTTGTTGTTATCTATTCTTTTGCCTGGTTATAATCCTACAAATCCAACTTATTTGTAGTGTTGATTCGACTCCTAAGCTTGAAGTTTGATGTTTCTTATTTCAACATGGGTGTAGATGAATCTAGCACTTACTTTGATAGCATTGAAAATCAATTGACTTTAACTGCATTCGAAAAGGCCTAAATATTGCTAAGAAAATGGTATGAAAGTACTTTCAGCAGGAATTCAAAGTATATTCAACCTATTTATTTGATTAATTCTATATTTAGTGTTAATATTTAGTAGCTCAAAGAGCGAGGAAATGTGGAGAGAAGTTAAAATAAAGTTGATATAAATATTTAAAAATTGATTTAGCTTTTGTCCATTATGTGGAAAGGAGTTAGCTTATGTTAAAACAATATAAAAGAAAACTTGTTTTAGAGAACATTATTAAAGGTTCTTTGTGGGGATTGGCTTTGGGATTGGTCGTATCTGCAATCCTAGTAATGTCCTTTATGTTGGCTAAATTGACCACCTGGCCTTATATCACAATTGAGGTCTGTGGTGGAGTGTTAGCTATGTTGGCAACAGCAGTTATTTACTGCGTTGTCAAGAATCCTAAGGAAGGCGATGTTGCAAAGAGAATCGACTCCACTTACGATCTCAAAGAGAAATGCGCAACAATGGTGGAGTTCCAAGGAAAGAGCTCATTCTTGATTGATAAGCAAAGAGAAGATGCTAAAGTCGAAGTCAAGAAGCAAAATCCTAAGAAGATGACTGTAAAGCTTGCTGTTTGGACTTTACCTGCAATAGTCTTAGGAGCTTCCTTACTCACTACTTCTTTATTTACAAATCAAATTAAAGAAGGATTTAATACGATTGTAAATCCTGGAAATAATGGCAAAGACTTCAATGATCGTACTGATGATATCATCAAAGACATCGAGGACTACATTTCTAAATCGGATGCTTCTGAGGAATTCAAACAAGAATTGTTTGCAATTTTAGAAAAACTACAAGCTGATTTGCAAGATGATACTGATATTGCTTCTAGAACTGAGAAAGTTAGAGATGCTCAAGGTCAAGTCGATGATGCTTTGAATAGAGTAAACGTCAAAGAGGAAATCGGTCTTGCACTTCAAACACATGGCGATACATTCTTTATTAAGGTCGGAATCGGAATGTTCAATAGTAACACTGGAATATCCGATAACCAAATCATCACTGATGGATTCCACTGGTTGGAAGACAACACTGATATAAAGAAGTCAGCCACTAACAAAGATAAAGATGGATATCTCACTATGTATTCAGATGGAAACGAATATTTGAAGCCTTATTCATTGAGCGATATTCGTTCTGATGGAGCAAAGTTAGGTAGCTATTTGGATACTTGGGCAGCTCATATCGATGATTCTTTGAAAGCTTCTAAGGTTGAATCTACCGATGAAATCTATGGAATCTTCAATATATTGAGCACAAAGCTCAAAGCTTACTCTCCAGAGGCCAAGGCATGTGGTAGCTCTAACGGTGCAAAAATCACTACTTTGAAACAGGGTATTTATACTGCTTTCGAACAAGCTTTATCTGACTTAATTACTGATGTTCAAATCGAAAATAGCAACACTGCCTTAGCTGAAGAAGTAAAGAAAAAGATGGAAGAACTTATCGATCCTACTCAGAATGGCGGTGGCGGTAGTGGTGATCCTGGTGATGGTAAGCCTGGCGATGACAGTGGTGATCAAGACGGCAACCAAGGTAACCAGGGCAATCAAGGTGAACAAGGTAATCAAGGAAACCAAGGTAATAATCAAGGAAACAAAGGCGATGGCCAAAACGGTTCTCAAAGCAATGGCCAAGGTCAAGGAAGTGGCGGACAGCAAGGTGAAGGAAAAGGTGAAGGCAAAGGAGATGGAGCTGGTGGTGGAGAAGGAAACACCAACTATAGAGGAAACGATAAGGTTTACACCGGAGATGAGGGATCCAAGAGTTATGGTGAAGTTATCAAAGATTACCAAGGTCAAGCTGCTAACGATGCTAAAGACTCTGGCGATAGCGATGTAGATTCTTCTGTCTCCGATTACTTCAAGTATTTGTATGGTGGCGATAATTCCGGAGATAACTCCGGATCCGGAAGTGGAAACAATTCCGGAACCGGCACTGGAACCGGCACTGGAACTGGCGACAACTCTGGCACTGGCGATAATGCTGGACAGGGTGGTAATTAGACTTAGATTGTATATTTAATATCAAAGAGGAGAAACTCAAACATGGAAAACGAAGAAATGCTTAAAGAATTTAGTGAATCTATTGCTAAGATTAAAGAAGAGGTTCACAAAGATATCGTAGGTCAGGATGATGTTATAGACAATGTTATTACCGCTATTATCGCTGGTGGTAACGTCTTGCTCGAAGGTGTTCCTGGAACTGGAAAAACAAGATTAGTTCGTTCATTGGGACAAACATTGTCCTTGCCATTCTCCAGAATTCAGTTTACTCCTGATTTGATGCCTAACGACGTCACTGGTACTAATGTCATCAGAAAAGGTGCAGATGGTAATTTGACTACTTCCTTCCAAAAAGGACCTATCTTTGCTCAAATTGTCTTGGCTGATGAAATCAACCGTACTACTCCTAAGACTCAAGCAGCTATGTTGGAGGTCATGCAGGAGCATAAGGTTACAGTCAGTGGTGTCAACTATCCTATGGCAGAGCCTTTCTTCGTCTTGGCTACTCAGAACCCTATCGAACAAGATGGTACTTATCCTTTGCCTGAAGCTCAGATGGACCGTTTTATGTTTAAGTTGACTATGGATTATCCTTCAGTTCAAGAATTGGGTGACATCGTCACGATGACACAAGCTGATCAATCTGAAAAGGCTACACCTGTCGTCGATGGAAAAACCATCTTGGAAATGAGAAAGTTTGCTGTCGGAGTTCCTGTGATTCAAGATGTCTTGGACTATGCTATGAGACTCGTCCACAAAACTCACCCTGAAGTTGATGAGACTTCTGAAGTCGCTAGAAAATATGTTAAGTTCGGTGCTTCACCTAGAGCCTGTCAGGCTCTTATCACTGGTGGTAAGATCAAGGCTTTGATGGAAGGAAACTACAATGTTTCTTATGATGATATCGATGCTTTGGCTTTCCCTGTCTTGAGACACAGAATCAAAGTCAATTACAACGCAATTAATGATAATTTGTCTGTCGATGATGTAATAGGATTACTTATCAAAGAGAATAGAAAGGCTAAGTAGCCTATGAAACAAATTATTGATGAGCAATTTTTGCAACAAGTCGAGCTATTCTCGATGGCTGTCAAAGACAATGTAGCCGGCTTGTTCGGTGGATCGCATAAATCCAAGAAATATGGCTCTTCATGTGAATTTGCGGATTATAGGAAGTATATCGAAGGGGATGATATTACTAAGATAGATTGGAATATTTATGGTAGATTTGAAGAGTTATACATCAAGCTTTATTTGGATGAAAAGCAGATGAATACTAGAATCTACATAGATACTTCTAGATCTATGTCTTTCTATAACAAAAGTAATTTTGCATTACGCTTAGCTACTACGCTTGCGTACTTGTCTGTTTCTGAGATGGATAGAGTTTCTATTTATACTATCAACGGACATAGAGTCGAACCATTGTTTGAAAAAATAGTCGGTAAAGAGAGATTCCTTCAAAGTGTATCGAGTCTCAACAAGATAAAGTTCGGTGGTGATAGCTTCATCAGCGATGCTATCATTAAGAGCCAAGTTGGATATGGTGATGGAAAAAGTATCATCATTTCTGACTTCTTAACCGATAACAATTATTTTGATGCCATCGACTATTTGAGACAAAAGAGAAGAGATGTTCTTTGTATTCAATTATTGGCAAACGAAGAGATAAATCCTACTGCTCGTGGTAAGAGTCTTCTCTACGATTGTGAGGATTCAGATAAATTTTATAAAGGAAACATAAGTAGAGATATTTTGAAGGCTTACACAGCTGCTTTGGAATATATCAAAGATAACTTATCTCATTTCTGTGCTTCTCGTGAAGCTGATTATATCTTCTATCCGACTTCAATGCCTATGAGAGAATTGTTCTTAGATAAGATGATCAGCAAGGGGGTGATAAAATGAGCTTTCAATATCCTTGGGGACTTTTATTGCTCCTCGCTATTCCTGTACTTATCGTCATCTATATCTTGCTGAATAAGTATAAGGAAGATACTGTTTCTTCCAGCTACGTCTGGGAACTCAGTAAGAAGTTTATCAAGAAGAAAAATCCTATCAATACTTTTTCTAAATTGTTAGCATTGATTCTTCAATGCTGTGCAATAGTATTCTTGGCTTTCTCCTTGGCTCAGCCTATATTCTCTTTTAAGAATGGTGCTGATAACATAGTCTTCATCTTGGATTCTTCAGCTAGTATGAAGATGAAGAGTGCTGATGACGATACTAAGACTAAATTCGATGTCGCTAAGGAAAAGATTAAAGATGTCGTTGCTAATAGCACCAACGGATGTACCTTTTCATTGATTTTAGCTGATTCTAGCACCAAAGCTGTTTGTCAAAACATTTCAGATGTCGATATATTTAATTCGTTTATCGATAATGCTGTGATTGATGATAACAATTCAAATTTGGATAATGCTTTGAGTATAGCTCAATCCATGGTCTCAGAGAATAAAGGAAGTCTTTGCTACATAGCTACTGATGAAACTATCGATTTGGGTGAGAATCCTGGTGATAATCTCAAAGTATTGGATGTTAGCTCTAAAGATAACAATTACGCTATCAAAGACCTTGAATATTCATATGATTCAAGGAAGAAAGTTATGACTTTAAAAACTAAAGTTATATCATATGCTGAAGATACTGAGATTAAAGTTGAGTTCTTTGTCAATGATAAATCATTGGGCCAAAAGAGACTAAATGTAGAAAAAGGTAAATTGAGCGATATCAGTGTCGATATTGCTGATTTGGCTGGAAACTATAAGACTTATGAGTCTATCAAAGCTAGTGTCTTAAATGAAGACAAACTTCCTGAAGATAACGATTATTATTTGTATCGTAGTGAAGGTGATATCACTAATATATTGTTGGTAAGTTCTAATCCTTTGTATTTCGAGGCAGCATTCTCTGCTTTGAATTCAAACAATTGTAGAATTAAGTGGTATGTCATGAAATCTTCTGAATATGCTTTGTATTCAATTACAGGATTTGATATTTATGTTTTCGATGGATATTCGCCCAAGCAACTTCCTGCCGATGGTGCTGTTTGGCTATTCAATATCGACAGTGTTAAAGGCTGTGGATTCGTGTGTCAGGAAGAGGTAAAGCCTGTCGATCCTGGTGCTCTTGCTAAATATACAAGCAATTCTAGTGACCTTATTTTCCAACAATTGACAAAGAATTTGTCAATGAAAAATTCTATTAAAGTCGGTCAGTATAAACGTTATACCTTGAACAACAAGTTCACAGTTCTTCTCTCTTGTGACAATGTTCCTTTCGTCTTCGCCGGAAAGAACGATAACAATCAGAGACAAATCGTATGTAACTTCGACTTGCAACACTCAGATCTTCCTATGTTGGCCGATTACATTATCTTGATGAGAAACTTCATTTCTTATTCGAATCCTAAGGTGTTGAATGTTTTCAAATACGAGGCTGGAGATACAGTTACATTCTCTTTGCCTGATAATGCTAAGACTATTGTAGTTACTACTCCATCAGGCAAAGAAGAACCTATCAGCAAGACTGATTTGACAACATATAAGCTTGAAGAAGCTGGAACTTATTCAGTCAAAGTCACTAATTACTATGGAAGAGAGAAAGTTGTCAACTTCTACTCTGCATATCCTAGTGATGAGAGTGATCCTTTGAAAGCTGATGGCAAGCAGAGGTCGATTGTTAAGAATAGCCAAGAGCAAAAGGCTAATGCAATCTATGACGATATTCTTCCTTTCGTCATTGTTGCTGTGGTCTTCTTCTTGACGGATTGGATACTGTACGGACATGAGCAATTTTAAATTTTGGAACCCGTGGTTATTATTTATAATGATCCCTTTGATGGCTGGTGTTATCGTCGGATTCTTCATGATGAAGAAAGAGAAGAGATACAATAAGAGGAACATAATTTCTTTGGCTCTTCATTTACTGTTGTGTGTCTCTCTATCCTTTGCATTTGCAAATCCACAGATACTCGTCACTAATAGCAACACTGATGTTTATATTCTCGCTGATGCTTCTGCCAGTTCTAAGGAATCACAAACTAAGATTGACAAAGCCATCAATAAAACTAAGGAAGAAGCTGAGAAAGTACCAGGCACTAAAGTCGGTGTTATAGCCTTTGGAAAAAATGCAGTTGTTTTATCCAAACCTGGTGAAAAATTCAATTCGATCAAAGATGCTTACAGCAATGATAGTTTTGACGACACTGCTACAGATATAAAGAGTGCATTGGATTTCACTGTAACTCAGTTTGATGAAAATGTCATCAAGAGAATTACATTGATATCTGATGGTGTTGAAACTGATAACTCTGCTGTAGATGCAATGTCGACAATCATGAGTAAAGGTATTCATTTGGATGCTGTAGATATCGATGCCGATTATACTCATGAAGTTTCTTTGACTTCATTAGCTTATAACGATAGCACCTTCTTAAATAGAGATGAGCAAGTCGATGTGACGATCAATGCTACCGATGATACTAATGCTACAGTTAGTTTGTATTTGAATGATAAAGTGAGCCAATCTAAAGATACTCATTTATCTAATGGTGTGAATATCGTCAGCTTTACTCTAGATACATCTATCGCTGGAACATATAACTATAAAGTTGTTGTATCAGCAACAAAAGATGCCGGATTCTTGGATACTTTTGCAGAGAACAATTCAAGATTATTTACTCAAGATGTAAGTGATAAGTTCAACTTACTCTTTATCGGTAATGTTGCGGATGAGTTGACTCAATTTAAAGCTTTGGGTGGATTTAGTTCCAATACTAAAGTCGATGCTCAAATTAAAGGAAATAACACTAGATTTACTAAAGTTCCTACTGAATTGACCGAACTTATCAAATACGATGAAATCGTATTGTCGAATGTCGATATGAAGACTATTAAAAACTACGATAAATTCATCTCTAACTTAAATATTGCTGTTAGAGAGTATGGAAAGAGTGTACTTACTTTAGGAAATACTCATTTGATGGATTATAAGGATGATAACAAGGATGTATCGCTTAGCACTTATAACGATATGCTCCCTGTTCAATCACAGCCTAGTGATTCTAGAGCTATCGTCCTTCTTATCGATAGCTCTGGTTCAATGTCCGGTGCAAGTTTAAGCAATGCTAAAGAGGGTGCTAAGGAAGTTGTTAAATTGTTGAATAAGGGTGATCAGATTTCAATTGTCACATTTGAATCTAACGTCACTATTGTTCAGCCTATGACTTCTATTACTTCTGAAGATGGTAGAAATGAAATCATCAAGAACATAGAAAACAAAATTACTTCTGGTGGTGGAACAGAAATGCTCAAAGGTTTGGAAGCTGCTTATGGTCAAATCAAGGGTATTGCTGCTGAATACAAGAGCATCATTACTTTGACTGATGGTCAGTCTTCTGATACTGATGAATCTTTGAGAGATAAAGTTATCAATATCAGCAATGAGAACATTTCTTGTTCATTCATCGATATCGGTTATCAGAATGGTGTTGCTTTATTAAAGAGATTGGCAAAGTTAGGAAATGGACGTTTCCAATACTTGGATAGCAGCTCAATTCTTAATCTATCCAACATCATGAAGAGCTTCGTCACTAATGAGACGATAGATGAAGTAGAAATTAATGAAAACGCTGAGATCCAATACTTGTTGAAGAATGATAAAACTTTACAAGGTGTCGTGAATAAGTTAGGTTCTATCGGTGGATATTATTATTCTAGAAGTAAAGATGGTGCTTCAACTGTTCTTTCTGTTCAGTACGTAAAGATGGATAGTGCTTATTCAGCAAGTGTTATCGCTGTTCCTTTGTATGCTTATTGGAATTACGGACTTGGTAAAGTCTCTACCTTCAGTTCATCGATAGGTGGAACGAATAAGACTTGGACTAATACATTGCGTGGAACTTTAGCTGGAAAGACCTTCTTCAAGAATATGATTTCTCAAAGCTTGCCAGACAAACATACAGATTCAATCTTGAGCGTGTCTTATACTCCCAATGGTTCATCAGTCAATTTGTCTGTTTCTCCTAATGTCAGTAAGAGTGATGCCACATTGACGGCTAAGATTACTGATCCTAATACTAATACATCTACTGACTATACTTTGACTTTCGATGGTGAAACTTATAGTGCAGTCATCTCTACACCTACAACAGGTCAATATAAAGCTGAATTGACTTATACAGAAACTGATGATAGTGGAAAAATGGAATCTGTTACTTCTAATGTATCTATCAATTTCGATTATTCAAAAGAATTCAATTTCTTCGATGACAACTCAAATGATTTACTCTATAGTCTCACAAAACAAGCCGGTGGAGATTTATATGATGTAGATAATATTCAGTATAAGATGTCTGATGATGAAAAAGTACATGCAAGTTATTTGTCTACTAATGTCTATATCTTGTTATTGTCTGTCATTATCTACTTAGCTGATATCGCAGTAAGAAAGATGACTTTCAGAAGAAGAAAGAAGGGTGGAAAAGAGCCTGAGTCTAATACTCAAGTCACTTTCTAACTTTATTCGATTAAAAAATGCGGGGATTTGTAAAATGTCCCCTGTAAAAAGGACACGGCAATGAAAACAAAAAACACCATACATTGATCAAATCACATATATTATTATGTAGATAGGTCAATGGATGGTGTTTTTTCACGACGTCGGTCCAGAAACGGAGGACATGCATGAGCAAAACCAAATTCACGAAAGAGCAGATGGAAGTTCTTTGCAGAA
>ERZ773158.514-NODE-514-length-45630-cov-12.291432_pt1 | contig 45630 bp, 88 predicted proteins | sample MGYA00511918_ERZ773158 | MGnify/ENA primary metagenome ERZ773158 (study PRJEB29015, sample SAMEA2737876) | human gut metagenome | biome: human gut; feature: human-associated habitat; material: faeces | place: China | collected 2012 ...
TCAGATTGTTATCGTAATAGACGGCAAGGAACGCATATCCCGATTTAGAGATATCTGGCAAATAGCTGCCGTTGGCGTATCGCGCTTTATACGCAGTGCCGTTGACCATTATCTTATATCTCATCTTAACCTCATCCCTTAGCTATAAACTCTATCATCATCTGTAAGCTCAACAGGGTTACCATTTGTGTCGGTGATACTAACATTAAAAACACCGCTATCACCCCTAATTAAGTGTAAATAACCAATTTTACGCCTATACTATCAATGCCAAGATTTCGCCTTGCAGCTTCGGCAGTTGTAGCCCCTGTGCCACCATTAGCAATAGGCAACGCTCCGTTTGTATTACCTAAACCCAAAACATAACGAACACCAGCAACGGTAGTTTGTCCTGTACCTCCACCAGAAATAGGAAGAACTTTATATGTAGCATCGCCGCATAACGCCATATCCTGCTTTCCTGCTGCCGGAATTGGCGCAAGTCCTGCTTTACCGGAACTGTTATATGTTGCGCCTGTCATATTAGCGATATTAATATTTCCACTAGAATCAGGCTTTATATTATTTACGGAACGAACAAATTTAGCTTTAATCTGTCCTAAAAAATAGCTTAATCCGTCAAGATCAATTAATTTTTGCAAGTTAGCCATTATGCCAGCTCCTTTGTAATTACATTCTGAATTTCAACATTTGTTGCTGTCTGTAACCTATAAGCTCGTGGAATAACTTCCCAAGCTACCGAACCGTCTACATAAGTTGCACCGATTGTAGCTCTGCTAAAATCCGGTTCACTTACAGCAGTATCACCACCAACAATACAAGCTAAGACAACACTTTTAGGCAAGTTGGGTGACAATACGATGTCGCCATTTGCATAAGATGTATTGTTCTTCCGGATGTTTAAACTGTTAAAAAGGTACTGGCTTTTTAAATCGCTAACATTTTGCAATTTATTAAAGTATTCAAGCGGCGGCGCTTCTCCTTTGTCAAGATAACCCCAACCACGCAGGTAATCAAGCTCAGGCCAAGAATCAATCATCTCACCAATGCTTGCACTACTACCAAAAATCAAATCAAAAGTAGGCTGTTTCATTACCATTATTCAACAAGTCCCCCTTTCACTTTTATAATCCTTGCGAATTTTCCTTGATTAAAACCTTTAAACCTATAGGGATTTTCTCCGCTTCTACTAAACCCGAACGTATTTGTAGCATCAAAAGAATAGACATAAATCACGCCAATACCTGCGCCACGGATAATAAGGTTCAGTGCATCAATCAAACGGCTTTCTTGGTTTGTTACTAAACGCCCTATTCCTATGCGCATTTTGGCATTTCCGGCATTTACAGCGGAAATACGTTGAACGTTAAAAACATTCTTTATGCTATGGATAGTACTGACACGAGAGCAGTCAGTTGTATTTTTCTCAATCTTTGAGTTAACGGCAAGACGATAATAACGGTCGTTTAAATTACTGGACGTTAAATAGTTATCGTACATCCTGCGGAACGGAGCTTGTCCGAATCCCATGTTGCCATGATCAGGAAAACCGAAAAAATCCATTGCAATAGCATTTTCAACACGGCGAGAAATATCAGCAACTTCACCGCAAATATCAAGCTGCTTACCGACTGCCGTATCTGGCCATATCTGCGTCCTTATCTGCTCCCTTACTTTATCTATGCTATCGAGTTCGTTTCCGACGGCATTAAGAAAAGCTTTAATGTTAGGCTTGTTACGAAATTGACTTAACAGATGGTTATACATTCTTTCGCTTGTAGTCATAATCATAACTCCAAGGCTACAGCAACATTAGCAAGCTTTGTTACTGCCAGCTCATTACGTTCAATCGAAATATTTTCCTGTTTATACGTCTGACCATCTTTAGACACACTGCACTCGATATAGCTAATGCCGTCAACGCCGCTGTAAATAGGACCAAGCAAACGCTGATAAATAACATCATTGCCCATCGACAGTTTGCTAATCTGTTCAACAACGATATTTTTAATTTTATCGATTGTGTCACCTGGTAAAATTTCTTCGTTATATTCTTTGATGATAACCTTGACATAAATCTGTACCTCGTGCGGACGGCTAAAGCATACATCTTGCGATGCACCTTCGCTATCCTCAATGCGAACGCAAATATCGCCGTTTGTATCAATGCCTAAAGGTGCAACATTTAAGATAGTGCGAGCAATAGCTTCTTCATCACCACCGAAAACAATAGCCTGGAAAGAATGAGGTTTTAAGCCATCAACTGTTTCATCAGTGCGGTTTTCATAAATAGTTACGCTGGTAACATCCTGCAATTCAAGTAATGCAGCCTTAATACTTTCTTTCATTCCTATGCTGTTTCTGAACACAGCAGACGCATAACGCTGACGGACTTCTGATGCTGTTTCATAGTCGCGGCCTACATATGTTTCAGATTCGTTGCTAACAGAAAACCAGCCGTCATAATTTGTGTTAATATAATTTACGCTGTTTAACAAAGGTTCAATTTCTCCGTATTCCTCACAATCAAAACGAATAGGACTGCCGACCTGCGTAACCACAAATGATTCGTTAGGCACAACGACAGCTCCATATCGCCTGTCTGTGCGTTCAAAAACCAATTTGCCTTCAACAATACTGCCTTGCCATTTAGGAACACTCTGAGAAGCCAAGGCAACAGCGACAATCAACGCAGTATCATTTTCCTGTGCTGCGTATTTTATAACTGCATCATTATCAAACTGCACACTGTAAACCTTCCCTTTAGTTGGCGTTTCAACTTCTAGCGTTACATGTACACAGTCATTAAGAGTGATTGTACTTTCTTCAATGATATTCCATTTGTAGCCGGAAACATCTTTAATCTGGCAGTTAGCAGGAAGAACCATTCCGCCGCGTCCATAACATACAGCATAGAGATAGCTTGCCTGAGCTTTCTTGCGCTGCACATTGGTGTAAGCAAGCGTATTATCTAAGCTGCCTTCGCTGGCACTAATCGGCGAGCGGTCATAATAATCACGCTCTAAAAGTTGCCACATTCGGTCAAGTTCAGCAGCATACACGCCAACGAGAACGCCTATCATGCTGTTAGGTTGACGGCTAACTGTTGAGCCTAAATTTTGCTCCAAGCTTTTAAAAATATCCTCACGAATCTCCGGCAAACGCTTTCTGACAAAACCGTTAACTGTTACTCCGTACTCCATAGCCTAAAACCTCCTTCCTTACAATCATGCCGTATTCAGTTTCTGCTTCATAACTTAATAACATTTTTCGTGTAGTAGATTCAAAATCAATATCAATGCTCACTAAATTGCTTACTCCGTCAACTTTTAAAATTTGCTCACGGAAAAGCTCTCTGATTAGCGTGAAGTTTGGATTTTTGACAAGCACATAATCAAGATAAGGTACGCCATGCGTAACGTCCAAAAACCACTCCCCAAGGAACGTAAGAAGCTGAATTTTTATCTGCTGCGCTACACGCTCAACATTGTCGATAAATAGCACATCACCATTAAGTGCAAGGTCATGTGTCTTTGCGTTTAAAGCTAAATCAAGCACTTGCATCACCTCCTAAATAACTAGGAACATATATATCCAATCCGTTCTCTTGAATTTGTGCAAGCAGACCACAATCAAGATAAAGCTTTTCAATAATTGCTTTCTTGTTGGGTGTTTTTACAACATTACCTCTATCCTCTACAAGGCAAATGAAATCCATTTTGCTGTTACCTTGCCAAAACGATTCCGCATAATCATTAATCTGCGCAGCTTCAGTAACCCTAGCTGTTAAAATATCTTTGATAACAGTATCAAGCTCCGGCTGTTCAGCATCAATAATCTTTTCGCCAGCACTGCCTGCTGCCTGTGCCGATACTTCAGATGTAGTATATTTGATTTTATCGGCAAGATTTTCTTTTAGCCATTCCCACGCATACCAATACGGCGTTAAATCAATACTGCCTACATCAGCATTGTATTTAATGCCATACTTTTCATCATCTTTGCACTTCAATGCCGCTTTTGTCTGTGATACATAAGCACCACGAATAACAGCACGAACAGAATCAGATACACTATCAGCATTGCTGAAATAACTATCAATAGCTTTTTCAAGCTGGACAAAATACGTCCATGAGCTTGTTAGTGTAGGAAACGCCGCAATGCAAGCAGCTTTTTGCTTTTTATAGGCTATTATAACTTCTTCTTTTTTCATTATTTTTTACCTCAATGCGACGAACTTGTTTCACCATGCGGAGCTGTATGAGTATGTCCGATAAGACTAATACCACCGCCAAGCACATCACCGCTGCACGTTATCGAACCTTGAACATTAATATTTCCGACAACATTAATCGTGTTGCCAGGTGTAAGGCTTATTTTCGTACCGCCGTTAATAACTTCAACATTTTCGGCAGATATTGACTGTGACGGCATCATTCCAACAAAACAGAAGCCGTCAGTCAAATCATATTGTCGAGGATCATGGTTATCATCGGTTCCAGCACCAAGCCATTCATCAATGCTACGTTCAGAAAAAACAATTAAGCAACCATCACCAGACTTTACAGGATATGTAATCTGAGCCGCTCCTGCGTGTGGCATAAAAACAGGAACACCGTCAATAACCGGGTATTCAAGAACTCTGCCATCGGAGGTGTATTTCTTTAGCGTTGCCTTTACACTGGCAAGGCAGGTTGCAGCATCGAAAGACAAAATCGTACCTGGCAAGCAGGTGTGAATATTGCCTATTTTCTGCTTCATAAGATTTTCTAATCCCTCTAGCGTGTCCGCTGTTGCATCAAGGCTCATACATAATCACTCCTTCGGTACAATCTCATACACTTCAAGCTCCGTATACCAATTCTGTCCGCTATACGAGCCGTTATGCTTTAAACTTTCTATTTTGAACCAGCCTTTTACTTCCTGTGAATCAATGTAGACCAAATCTCCTGGGTTTAATACAGGCTGTAAAAGGCACTTAACATTCCAGCCTGCTTTTTTATCCCTTTTAGGTTGTGTAGTCTTTTTGCTTGTTGTTTGTTTTGCTGCTTTTGTCGGACCTTTAAGAAGTTTTTCAACAAAACCAATTAATCCGCTTTCAGGAGTAAGCTTTATAGCTTGCACATTAGTGTTACCGCCTTGCTTAATAATCTGCAAAGTGTTGTTTTGGATGCTCCATTCCAAATCAGTGCCAGCACACACTTTATCCAGACATTCGCGTCCTGCACCAACAAAAGAAAACCCATTCGCAAAAGTCGTAAACTCACAATCATCAGCATACGTTACTACAAGTCCCATATCTGCTGCAACATCGTCAATAGCTTTCTTCCTGCTAACATCTTTAGCGTAAGACAAGGACACGATACTATCACGGATAGCAACGTGCCCATCATAAAGCTTCATCTCTGTTACTTTGTCAGAACCGCTCATGTAGGAATAACAGTCAGTTACCCAGCCGATGAAAATTCTCTTTAATCCAGCGTCCTCGCTGTACCCCACTTCAAGGATGCAGATTGTATCTGCTCTTTCCAATTTATCGGCTGTCGCTTTTGACAAGTTATAAATTTTCAGTGAACAGGAATTGCTTTGCTTAGCAAGACTTTTTGCAATGTCGAACTCAATCTCTAATCCCTGTTCTTTCGCCTTTGCTTCAATAACAACGCCGTCAGAACCTTGTACGCCTAGAGTAATTTTATAGATGCGGTCAAATTGTGCCATAGCTAACCTCCATAAAATTCATCTTCCGTGCAATACACGAGTGTCGCTGCTCCGCTTTGAAAATCATCTCTGCCGACACTTTCTTTGTCTGTTAAGACAAGTAATTCTCCCCTCGGAGCATTACTTTTATGATGATTCATCAACAAGGGGAATTTCGGCACAACGCAAGCGTTAGCAAGAATTACATTGTTATTAGCGTCCCAAAGATGCAATGCCCAGAATTGCCCTTCATGATTCCAGCACATTCTTACTTTATATTTCTTGCCGTCAAAAGGAACGCTAAAAACAACATCATTGCCATCGGCAAAATTAATCGTAATCATGTTACCTCCTAAAACAGCAAGCCTAATCCGCTTTTAATATTATCTACCCCACCAGCAAGCCAGCTTTTATTTGTTGAGGTTTCGCTTCCTAGAGAATCACTAATACCACCAGAACTGTTACTGCCAGGAATGTTAGCAGAACCTCCGCCAACGTCAACAGAAGATGTTTTTGCTGCGCCTGCGTTCGCCGCTGTTTCTCCTGCATTTTCTTCCTGCGACGCAGTAACGACATTCTCCGGTATCGTTGTTGTCTGCGTTGTTACCTTAACAATCTGCTGAAAAGCTAAGTCAGCATAAATAATGCTTTTTGACGAATCCTGCTTGCTCACCCGGCAAGATGTCATAACCATGTTGTCATACTTCTTTTCAGGACGAATGATTGTTACAGGCTCTTTCTTATCTCTGATTTCCTCTAAAAGCTGCAAACCGTTAGCAAATTTCTTTTCTCCCCAGCCGTTCTTATAGAACCACGTTACAGGAGTAGACGAAATGCCGACGGTCATTGTCAGTTTCAAAGGCTTGTTGACAATATGGTCCGCAATTTCAAAACCTGTTTCTACCGGGTGTCCTGTTACATCCTGATCATAGGTGTATTCAAAAGATTTTACTATATCAACCTTTAAAGAACCAACCTGCGTAGGATTTTTAATGTTGTATCCTAAAATATCTGCAAGCATATTACTATACCTCGCTTAAAGGAAAGTAGTTAGCAACTGGCCAGCCGTTATTGCGACTAACAACATTGCCTACCGCAGCTGCTGTTGCTTCCGGGGAAGTGCTAGCAGTTGTAACCTGGATATAATTCGTCGTGTTACCACTATTGGAAATACTAGATGAAGTGTTTGTAGTAGTCGGATTGCCTAACAAGCGGTTTACGGCAGTGCTGCCAAAATTAGAAATAGGGTCAATAATATTGCTGTTCACAAAATCTTTCACGCCTTGCATGATGTTCAGCTTGTTGATTAAGTTGTCAACCCACTTAATAGCGTCTTTTACCCATTTAATCATATTGTCAAAGAAGCCGGTTATTAGCTGCCATCCCGAATTTATGGTATCAGCAAAGAATGTGGCCAAAACTGTCAAACTATCTTGTATAAACTTGAAAGCGTTAACAAACAGCATAATAACTCCAGCTATAACATAGCCTATTGCAGCAAGTCCGGAAACAAAAGCATTGCCTATTCCTTCCCACAGCCAAGAAGTTAAACTCCAAATGCCTTCAAACGCCAATTTAAATAACTCATAGATAAGCTTAGGCACAAAAGCGATAGCTGTTCCAATATCGCTAAACCATTGAATAACACTGTCTTTAAAGTCTATGAATTTATTTTTTATAGGTTCAAAATCTCCAAACCAGCGTTTCATCATGGTGTCTGCCTTCGGGTCAGTTACCCACTTATAAAAATCCTGTATAAGCAAAACAACAAGAGCAATCGCAGCTGCAATCAGAAGGAATTTACCCATTAACAGCATCTGCATAGCCGCTCCCCTTCGTGTTTGGCTGTTGAATGCTATTTGCGCCCCGGTTGCCAAGAATAAAGCATCTCGTATAGCAACAATCCACTTCACAGCAGTTCCGAGCATCATTACAAAACTGCTCCATTTTGCCATGCCGAAAAGAATGCCTGCATAAATCGCTGCAATTTGCAACCCAGAAATAAAGTTATCAAGGTTAATGTTCTCGATGTAGTCTGCAAATTTTGCCATGCGTTTCGCTATGCCATCAACTATGCCCGTCTTATCCTCAAATTCTTTGAAAAACTTTCCAAGCGCATTTTGCATCTTGTTTGTTGCCTGGCCAACTGTCCAAGGCATTTTACCTAACTCCATTTTTAAGCGGTCAGATTGTCCGCGAATAGCATTAAAAACATCCTGTGCAGTTAATTTGCCTTCACTGCCCATCTGCCTTAACTGTCCGATTGTAGTGCCCATGCCTTCGGCAATAGCTTTGGCAAGTCTAGGTGCTTGCTCCATAATGGAGTTCAATTCATCACCACGTAATGTGCCAGAACCCAACGCCTGACCTAACTGTACAAGCGCAGCTTCCTGGGATGCAGCAGAACCGCCACCGAGCAGCATTGCGTTTGAAACATCCTCGGTAAACAGCAGGATGTCTTTTGTGCTTTTCTTTAACTCCTGCGCATTACGTGCAACAGAAGTAAAAAGCTCGGCGGTAGAACCGTATTGCTGACGAGTACGGCTGGCAATGTTGTAAATTTCTTTCTGAACAGCTTTTGATTCCTGCTGGCTTTTGGTTACGTTATTTACCTGACCTTCAATAACCTTCCATTCGTCAATCGTTTTAACGATACTTCCAAGAGTTAGCGAAACGCCAGCGAACATAGCAAGACCGCTTAACTTCGAAAACAAACTGTCTACTTTATTGCCAGCTTTATCAGCAGAATCGCCAACACGTTCAAGGCCTGTTTTAACTTTTTTGGTTGTCTGCTCTACTTGCTTAACATTTGAGTTATTTACTTTGAAGCCAATCGCAATAGCTAAACTTCTTACGTCCACGGCGCATCAGCTCCTTTCTTTTTAGGGTGGTCAAGATAATATCTTTGTACATCACTCTGCATGTCAAGCAGAGCGTTTATTTTACATAAATCGCTTAATGTAACAGTACCTTCTTTTATCTCCGTAACAGTAACTACCTTAGCCAACACTGGCCGCCAAATAAAAGATTCAGCGGTTAGCGTTGGTGATAAGGTGCCGGGAATTTCTACTTGCTCACCAACATCTCGCGGACTCCAGAGAGGTTGGGAATTAAAGCGAAAAAATCTCCAAAATTTACCTCAATAATAAATTTTTCAAGTTTAAGCAATTCAACAAGCTTGCCAGTAAAAAGCTCATTGATAACATCTTCTGTAAGCATAATAGCTTCTTCTTCACCCTTAATCTTAACGCTGACATATTCAGCATCAAGCAGACGTTCAGAGAACTGTGCCAGCACTTCACCATTAAAGCTTTCACCTAACTGCGCAAGGATAGCACCGATATTGATTTGAGCACCTAACAATACTTCTTTCATATCTTCCGTTTCGCCGTTAGATGTTAAGCCGCCTTTTAAAGCGGCAGTAATAGCTTTCTGTAAGTCACCATACAGTTTCAAGCCTTGCAACGGTGGAAGAGCACGAACATAAAAGGTGTTCGCACCGATTTTTCTGTTCTTTACTTCAAACTTTGCTTGTCTCATTTTTTACCTCTTAGCTGTGACCGCCAACTAAAAATGCTTCATCGGGAACAACAGCCATAAAAACCCACTCACATTTTCCGTCAGAAGCAGATTTACCACGTTGGAAATTAGGTTTCTTGACAATCCATGCCTGATCACTAACCATAACGCTGTCACCGCTCAAATCTTTAATAGTTAACGGCAGCAAGCCAGCGCCGTTTTGATTGTCTGCATCTTGAATCAAGCTTAATGCTGCATTGCTGGAGCTGGACTGCAACAGAGTAACAGTGATTTGCTTTAAGACAGAGGACGGGTCAATACTGCGGACAATTTCCTGGTCACAGCCGACAATAGCGGAAATTCCGTCACCTTGCGTTTCGATATTAATAAAAGTACCTTCGTCAACGCCTGTTAAGATAAGAGAGCCGAACAGTACCTTAACTTTCTTCGGGTCGTATGTTTTTACTCTTGCCATTTGTTACCCTCCTTTAAGCTTTCTGAATAAGATTCTCATATGTCAAAGAACCTTTAATGTTGACAGCATGGATAGCACCTGCCAGACGAGCAGTAAACTTTACATCGTCAAGAACTCTTTGCGCTTTCTTGTTCGCGCTAATATTAGCAGCTTTAGGAACTGTAATGGTGTAGCCAAGATTTCTATTGCCATCATCATCATATTCAGTCGAAGCGATACCGCCACGGTCTTGACCAAGCTTTAACACTTTGTTCAGCACACCTTCGACAAGCGCAATGCCAGCATCAGTGTACGGCAATTTCTCACGATTAATAAGCATTGCAAATTCTTCGGTTTTAATAGTTTCGACGAGCCAGTCACGGAAACGGATAACGTCAATCCATTCACCAGCACAAGTCTTGCCATTTTGAGTAATGCTGACATTCTCCGAGAAGTTTTCAAAGGTGTTGTAGTTTTTGGCAGTCAATGCAAGATATTCTGTTTCGGTTAAATCATCGTTTGTAATGCCGGAAAGCTTTTTATTTGCCCATGTTTCACCACCGGGATATACAGTAAAGCATCTGGACATTACAGCGGCTTCAGGAAATTCCTTTTCTGCTTCCTTATGATAAAAAATAAAAGTGCGATAATAATTTTTCGCTTTCAGTTTGCTGCCTGTATCTGTTGCAACGCCAGCTTGCAATGCATCAGCTTCGGCAACAGATGTGCCATACAGTTTTGTATGAGCTTCAACCCATTCTGCCATTTCCATAATTTTGGCAGATGTGCGGTCAGCATAGCACAAGCCATACCAATCATTGTCAGCAGCACAAATCTTATTCATATTATCAGCAACGGAGCTATCAGAGTTCATTCTACCGATTTTAACCTTTTCATAATGCGGAATCTGGCTGAAAGCCTGTAATGCAGCTTTATACACAGCATCCTCAGCATTCCAACCTAAATCTAAAAGCTGGTCAGCGTCCGTAATGGTCAATACATACGCCGGAGCAGCGTGCTCATGTGCAGATACAATCATAAGTGTATTAAAGCCATTGGACGAAATACCTGTGGTGTTTAAAGCAATCTGCACATTGACTAATCTGTCGATATTTGCCATATTTTCATCTCCTTAATTTTCTAATTCTCCCATGATTTCAACTTTTACAATGGTATCGCCGTCAGCAGGATGTTCGTTGTTATCCTTGCCGTTATTCGTAGTGCCGTTTATTTCTAATTTGTTGAACCATTCTGCCCCCTGGTTAAGCAGCTCACGGCAGTACGAAATAGTCAAATCAACCGATGCTCGTTCCTGCCACGTTCTGCCATCCAATAATGTTGTAATGTCTTGCACTTGCTCGACACTGTTTATAGCCACATTTGCAGAATCATACAGATTAATCATATCAGGCATTTCAAGGTAAAGTTTAAGCTTCGACAGAAGTTCAACAGCACCATCGCCAAGAGCTTGTATGTTTAACGTAGCTTCAACGATACCTGCATTGCTGTACTGTTCTGTTTCAGCTAAAAACACAACCTCGTTACCTATACTGCGTTCAGACAGAAGGTCAACGACAATATTTAGTTCACTCACCGCCGGAGGTTTCATTTTTGCTCTGCGAATCGGAATCGGATAATATATTTTTTGCAATACTGAAATAAAAAAATTCAATACGTCAGTACGAGTATTAGCTTCTTTCAAAATTCGCTCACCTCTACTGCATATGCACGGTAATGGTTAATAACATCACTTTGAAAAATATCGCTGGCAACTACTTCAAAAAGCTTTTCACGCCATTTAAAGCGGTCAGCCATTGTATTTGTTCGTTGGTCATCAACATAAAATTCCTTGTCGGTATAGACTTTTACCGCTCTAGCCGTCCTGCTACCTTCAGGAAGTAACATCATTTCATTAGCTTTAAGCGGCTGCACACTGGCTAACACTTTAAATTCTTGTGGTGTAGGATACATATAGGTTCCGTTGGCAAGCAGTTCAGGACTGCCATTGTAACGCAGAACAGTTATCAGCTTGCGAAAACTACTCATGATTACCACCTTTTCTTTCAATGACATAGCGGATTGATTGTCGCAGATGCCCGGTATCAATTAATGGTTTAGAACTTTTCTTGCGCTTTATTGTAGCAGGAGAGTTCGGGACAAACGGTCCGTCGACGATTTTTCTTTGAACCATACCTTGAACAACATTGCCCAGCTGATTAAGAGCAGCGTTTGTTCCTAATCCAAAAACAGCACCGTTGGCAACACGTTGAATCATTTTGTCAATCATGGGCAGATTTTCATCATACGCAGAACGCAGGAACGAGCGTTGCGGCATATCGCCCAGTCCAAATTCATGTATCGCTGCAATAACAGCCAACGGCTGGTCTGTGTTACGAATGCTACCGCCTTTTCCTCGCCTTACAGCTTTATCCTTAGCTTGTACACCAACCTTAACCACAACGCCGTCCAGGTCTTTGTTTAGCGTTCGTATGATACGGTTTAAACCTAAATCTTTATCCTCTACTCTACTCATAACGCATTATCCAGTCTTGTTACTATCGGAACAACGCACATGGAGCGCAGACGTTTAAATTCAATGCCATAGTACGTCTTGTCCAACATATCGAAAGAAGCTGACTTGTCACCATATGAACGTTGCAAGTCACCTTCTTTTTCCGACGTTACAGAGCCTGTAATCCCAACATCAGATGAGCCGTTTTCTCCATACTGCGCAATAAGCTGACGCAGGACAACGTGATGCGCCATGAGATAAACAAATGCTGTTATATACATATTGCCAAAAACACTTTCTGACAGCATAGGCGAAACAAGATTAATGTAGACTTCTAATTCTTCATCAGTAAGAATCAGCTCGGGGCAGATTACAGAAAAAGCTTGCTTTATTTTATCTTTAGTTTCCGTTAACATTTTTCTTTGCCATGTTTACAAAAGCAAAAATAACGGAATAAATATCTTCTGCGGTTTCTGCGCCCTCTACATTAATATTGTATTTCTTAGCGAAAGCAGTCAAAGAACGCTTGCTGGATTCAGCGGACAGTCCTGCAAGGTCTGCTGCCATATCATCAACATTTGCTTCTTTAGCATTGCCTTTCTCAACAGTAATCATTTGTTCTTTGATGTAGGCTTTTACAATAATGTTTTCGCCCCATTCATCACCAACGATGCCGCACTGATCAGGCATGATATATTTACCGTCGATATTAATTACAGCTTTAGAGATGTTTTTAACTTTCATTCACTTTCCTCCTAAAAAAGAAAATGCCCTCTCATGCGAAAGGGCAGTATATAGTCAGATTAGATGCCAGAAGCCTTGTTCATGGACAGCGGATAGTAAATCAACACGCCAGCGGTACGAACCTCGCAGGGAACTTCAAATTCCAAGCCTTTTTGCTGAATAGTGTGCTGAGTGAACGGCAACGGAACTTCCAAGGTTTGATGGTCTGCGTCCTTAACGTATGCAATCATCATATCCAAGCCGCCTACACCTGTGCCAGCCAGCTCATTGGCTTTCAATACAGTTACATCCGGGTTATTGCGTTTAAACACAGACAGGATGGAATCTGCGACTACATCAGAATAAGGTGTGGAAGCAATGTAGTTGTATTGATCCGGCGGCAGTACCAAGGTATTAGGATTTTCTACGTCATTAGTCTGCTTGCTAACAGAATTAATAATGCCATTCATATCACGCAGAATCTGAACAGCGGTTTTATCTTTGAATTTAGTAGAAGAACCGGAGCCGTCACCGGGAACGGTATAGTTACCAATGTTCGGATTGTCCAGGATACCAACAACACCATATTTAGCATCACCATGAAAAGCAATGCGGTTAATATATTCGTCAAGAGCACGGCGAACAGCAATAGCCTTGCGAGCAGTCAGCGGCTTTCTTGCCATAGCAGCACGGCGCAAGTCCTGCATGGTATAGCCGTATGCTGCACCGCCAGCAATAACTTTAGCAATGTGTTCTTCGGCCAGCACATCTACACGGGTAAAGTCGGTTGCATAGTTGGCGATAGTCTTTGCCATGCCGACAGAACCCAAGGACTGATAGCTGATAGTGTCAGCGCCGGGGTCAACGTCAGAGGACATATCAAACAGTTTCAGCGCATTCAGATTAGCGAATTTCTGGTCATAGGTTTTTGCCTTTACAGCTTCGAGTTCTTTTGCGACAAAAATAGTATCGCCTGCGTCTTTACGCAAGCCGTCGCAACGCTCAATAACATTCAGGTCTAATTCATCATAGTGCATTTGAGTCATTACTATTTCACCTCTTCTTTTCTAATTAACCAATTTCGATAACAGCCAAGCCCGCTTTATCGCATGAAGTAATAAATTTAGCACCGCAGCCAAGAGCTTCAATAGTGCCAGCAGCAACAGTATCTTTAACAAAAGTACCGTCAGCAAGTTTCAGATGAGCTTCATCACCAGCGTTAACCGCACCTCCGGTAGTTACCCATACACGACCTTTAGTTACAACAGGAACAGTGTAGTTTTGAGGATAATACTTCTTGCCAACTTCAGGCGGCTCAATATGAGTATGCAGAGTTACGCCGATAACTTTTGCACCGTCACCGGATGCGGACGGAGATTTCACCTGATGTTCTGCGTCAGTGCCACGGATAACGGCAGCAGCGACACCAATACCGTCAGCTTCTTCAACAGCAAAGGAATCTACAGTATGAGAGGACAAATCATACAGTGCACCAGCAAAAGCTTTGTCCATGGTTAATGCATAATTAGTAATTGCCATTGTATTCACCTCTTTCTTATTCTTCGCCGCGCATACGTGCAATCATGCGGCTACGTGCATCGTTAGCAGAATCATTCTTAGCTTCTTGCTTTTCAGCACCGCCTTTAGCTTTTACGGCTTGATTTTTTGCGTTATCATTGCGAAGCATCTCTTTAGCAGCAGAATATGCACCGTCAAGATAAGCATCAGATGCACCGTCAAGTTTAAATTTTTCGCCGAAAGCAGCTTTAACAATGCCAGCTTTCAACTCAGCGTTGGTTAAGCCATCGGTTTTTTCAACCTTAGCAATTTTTGCGGTTTCTTCAAGCTCCGCACGTTCCTGCATATCAGCCTTTACAGCTTCAACAGCCTCTTTTACAGCTTTCTCTTTTTCAGCGTCAGCAGCATCAACTTTAGCTTTCAAAGCATCACGCTCTGCGGTCATTGCATCAGCTTTAGCTTTTAAAGCGTCAGCATCAGCTTTAAGAGTGGTATTTTGTTCTTTTACAGTTTTAAGCTCAGTGTTAGCAGTATCAAGCTTTACACGAGCATTTTCTTCTTTGTTTTGCAGAGAGTTGACGTAGTTGGCAATTTTCTCGTCAACTTCAAAATCAACAGAATCAATTTTAATTTTCATTTTCGTTTCTACTCCTTCGATAATTTCGTCACCGTCAAGATTAAGCCGTGCTTTTGCTCCAGCACGTGCCCTATCAACAACGGCTAAATGATTGATACGAATGTTGCGTTGGATAGCATCATATTGCTGTCCGTCCGGCGTAGTGCCTGAAGTTTCTTCAATATCCACTCTGTAGCCTAAAGACAAGCCACGCTTTTCGCCGATAGCAGAGGGATTATGGATAACAATGTCACAGGCAATGTTTGTTTCGTCCTTCGGATAACCGCTGGACAAAATCGTGCCAATGGCTAAATCTTGTGCGGTATCACTGTTTACAATACCGCTGGCAGGATGTCCTACCACAATAGGCTTGCCGACAAAACTTGCTTCACTGTCAGTATCAAACACTTCCTCCGGCGGTCTGTACTCTCGTCTAATAGTCCCGTCTGGCTGTTGGTAGATATAGATGCCAGTACGTGCCACAATCGGAGAATCACGCAAGAAGCCGTCAGCGTCAGTAACTGCACCGCTAACAAACATCCATGAATCAATGCGTTCATATCGTTGTACACTTCCCAAAAAATTCACCTCCTTATTTTGGGGTATATAAAAAGCATATGCGACAAATTACATATGCCTTCTAACTTAATTCTTTACTTTTCTTTACATCCACCCTACCCATTGGAACTGCTGTTGTCATGTTCCATTGCTCCAGGTCAATAACAGGTAATGCTACGCAACGGCAGTTATAATCCATACACGGATGATATTTCGGAGAAGGATAAACCTTGATGCCGTTAATTTCACCAACCTTGTCGCTGTTCCAATAGAAGTATTTCCCATCCATCTCAGCATGAGAAGGTCTTACACGTTCATCATGTGACGATGACCATTGGTACACGCTTATACCGCAATCAACCTGCCTACGCATTGTTATAATGCCGTTCAGATTGCCTACCTCGTTCCTTGCGATAAATTTCGCCCGCTTGTCGGTAGTGTTAAGCAGCACCTTGATTTCTTCTTTAACTTCACTCATAGCAGTGCCACGCTGAACAGCATTGCTAACAATAATTTGCAGTTTTTCGATGTAGGTATTTACTATGCTGTCCACAAGCCTGCTCTGCTGCGCTTTCCATTCCGCTTTTACTGTATCAAGTAAGGCTGAATCATTTAGAAACACATCAACGCTGACTGCTTCTGCAAAAGCACTAATAACATTAGCATCAACAACGCTGGACACGCCAGCAAGAATAAGCTCTAATTCGCTTATAGCATCCTCGATAGTCATGCTCTTTAAAAGCTCGACAAGTATCGCCTGAACGAAAGCATCTGTAACAGTGCTGTCATCGTCCTGGCGCAACGAATATGCCAGCATAGGTATATTGTTATTCGTGGCACTTTTTAAACGTCTTACAACGGCTCTGAGGACGCGATAATAATCACGCTCAAAATTCTTTGGATATTTCGGACGCTTCTTTACTTTAAGGTAGCGTATCGATTTCTTCTGTTTCTTCATCATCTAAATCCAGCTCACTTTCTGTAACTGGAATATCCCCACGCTCTTTAAGGTATTGGCGTGCTTGCGTTGCGTCTAACAGTTGATTATCAACCAAGTCAAAAACAAGCTTAACAACGGCAGCTCTTACTTCCGCCTGTGTCTTGTCAACATTGGCTTGCTCCAGATCATTTAGCGGTTCGATTGCCTTAAACTTAATGCTCCACTTTTCAAGTTCCTTGCCGTTGGTCGGCCCTTCTTTCGCAAGCTGAATAAGTCTCACAAGATACTCTAACGCAGGACGAATTTTCCTGCGTTGAATACGTCTGACTGTATCGTAGTAAATCTGCAAGTCACTCTTGCCTGTGCTGTTCATGCCAGCTGGAGAACGCCCAAACAATACAGTAAACGGATACCCGGTAACAGCGCATAAAGCCTGCTCAAACTCTTGAATAATATCCGTCAAGCCTGTGAGCGGAATGTTGAAAATGCCGTATTCATCTTCCTTGTCAACGGCTACACTGCCATTAATTCTGCGTGAGTAGTCTATCAGCTCTAAACGCCGAATAACAGCTTGCGTGCCGTCCTCTCTTGCCAGCAAATTGCTTAAACCTTCAAGCTTTAACAGCGACGTGCTAACCTTGTCCATTATGTCGATTGTTTTATTCATTGCAGTTTTTACACGGTTTAGCGCAGCCGGAACACCATCCAGGCAGGATAAGCCAGCACCATTATTAGCAATACGCTCTATCTTCGGCAGCATTTCGCCGTCAAAAATAAGCAGTCTGCTTCTGTGTACCTTAAACTGATTTCCGTTTGGTGGCGAAATCATGTAAAACTCCGGCTTGCCAAAGTTCGCATCTCGAATATCTGTATCAAGATAAACTGAGGTGGTATCAGGGTAAATATCTCGCTTATCAAAAATTTCTAATCCGTTAATCCTGCGTAAACGGTTGATATTAATAGGCTCGCTTAATTCCTGCCCATCGTCAGCAAGGATAAGAGCACAAGACATACCGAACAGTCTGTCCCAATATAAAGCTTCTGTAAGCTTTTCCTGAACAAACAGCGTTTCAAGCTCCTGCAAGATACAATCGTCAGAATCGCCTTCGATTTCTATAAAATTCTTCATAGCATCATCGGCAGCCATTGTAACAATTCTACGCACAAGAGCATTTCTGTACATTGTAGCCAAAGTCTGGTCTGTGAGTTTTCGCTCATTTAACAGACCTTCATAATTGCGAGCTTTACGTGCAATAAAAGCATCTTTAAAGCCGCTGTCTGCACGAATTGAATTATCTTTTCTTTTTGCCATTATTCCTCCTAGCTCGTTAAGCCGCCCCAGCTGCGTGAATTCATGAGCTTGTTAAACGCATCACTTGACGCATCCACCATATCATCATGCTTGCTTTCCGGGAACGATTCAAGTTCTGACAGATACATATCATTCCATTCACCTTTAAGGATAAGGACGTTTCCTGCTTGCACCTGTGAAGCAAATGGAGTAGCACGAACCTCTTTGCTGCCTGTCGGCGATACAATCTCTACCGAATATCCTGCAAGCATTGATACAAGACTTTGAGCTTGCGCCTTGCCTGCCTGTCCTGGGTCTTGCGGTATGGTGATTTGTACAAATTTATATTTGACCTGGTCTATCGCTGCCATGTTACGCAGAAGATTCCTAGCGTCATTCGCCTTTATTTGCTTGCGTTTTACATCAAGGACGATTACTCTGCCATCGTCAAGCAGTCCCATTAACACGCCTGCTGTTGCGTCGGGGTCTGGGTTAAGCGGTGTAGGCTCTGTTGCTGCCAAATCCCAGGAACGTGCATAAGCAACGATATTTTTCGGTACAGCATCAGCAAAGGTGAAGTTTTCTGTTTTGAAGTACATGCCAGCAGCAGGACGGATTTTCCAGTTGCCATATAAAAGACGTTCCTTGTCTACTTCCGGCAATGCTTTAAGGTTAGCTAAATAGCTAGGGTCTTTATCGAGCAATTTCTGATTATCCGTTATACGTGAAGCAATAAAGGTTACAGATTTACAGTCAGAAGCAGAAACACCGCGCTTCTGCTCTAGCTCTTCTGGAGTATCCGCCCAATAAATTACGCTTTGTATAACACACATATATCGAATCTTGCCGCTTCTTTCTGGTATAGGATAGCCTGTATCTTTGTTAATCCACCAAGAAATAAAATCAGCAACCCAGCTATCAGAATCCGGATTGCATGTAGCTCTTACATACGGCTTAACTCCACACGTAGAACGATTACGAGAAAGCATATAAAAAAACATTCTTTTGCTAAAATGCGTTAATTCGTCGAATCCTATAAACGCAATTTGTGAACCTTGCCATTTGTAAACATCACCATCTCTACCCAGGTAGTCAAAGATCAAAGTATTGTTCTTTCCGAAATTCCAATGATACTTGGGAGTAACCAAAGGAACAGCATTTTTTAATCCACGGTACATAGCAAGAGATTCATCCCATAAACCACCAGACGAATTTATTTGATTATAGCTTTGACGAAATATAACTGCTCTAAAACCACTAACATTTATATATCGCAACGGTTCCATTAGTAAAGCGAATGTCTTTCCTCCGCCTGCCGCACCGCCATAAATAGCAATATCTGCGCTAGTGGCAAGAAATTGTTCTTGAGGCCCATGCTGTGGGCGTATTACTCTTTTCATAGTGGTTCTTTTTCAGGCAAATAAATTTCAATATTGTTATCCTGTGAAATGGTTTCATCCTCTTCTTTTCCGGCAAGAGAAGAACGGTTAAGGCGTTCAAGATCAGTCGCAAGCTTAATGAATTCTTTTATGTCTTTAGCAGACATATCTTCAACTGGCATATTTTTCAATGCTTCTAAAGCTTTCGCTTGTAGCTGAACAGAAATCTGAATATGCCGCTTAGTCATTCCTTTTAAGTCACGAGCTGCTTCTTTCCTGGCTTCTTTTTCCAGTTCGTTATCATAAGCTCTAACGCGTTCGTCCCAATCCCACGTAGCTTTCCAGCGTGACATCAGTTGCCTACTTTTAGACAACTTTTCAGCGACCTTGCCAACGGAACGTTTTAACCCACAATCACGATACAACTTGAATGCTTCAAATGCCTGTCCTGACTCTCCTTTCTGGCGTTCCCAAGGTTTTAGAGGATTGCAGCAGGCATGTTTGTTATTTCTGTTTTTTATGCTTCCCATGCCTGTTGCTCCTTTTCTGTGTCACCTTATTTAATAGCAACCCACCCAGCAAAATTAAGGCAACGCCAAAAACAGTCAATTTGCTTAAATCCACACTCCTTAAGCAGGTTTTCGTTCCATTTTGCAGTAATAGGTACAAGTACGCCTTCAAGGCTTTTCCGTTTATCTGCAATCTGTTTTTGACTATATGAGTTTTCCTTCTTCATATTGTAATACTCTTTCACCAAAATCTCGTCGATAGCAGATGTGTTTCCAAGTACCTTTTCAACCAAAATAAAGGCACATCCAGGCATAAGGGAATCATATACGGATTGTACGATTTTATGCCTGTATTCAATAGGCGTAAATTGAAGCGTTAATATGCTGAGAACGAGTGAATTTGAAAATTGAGGAATGCCATTCTTAATATCATAATTTCTAACATCAACAATTTGTGTTTTCTTCCAATCTTGAAAACGCTCTCGGCACTTCTTTAGCATAGGTTCACTTACATCAAGCAACTCATAATAGTTATTCGTTCCATAATGTTTGATAAAAGGTTCAATAGCTTGCCCATCACTACAGCCAATATCACAAATGTGCGTATTTTTTTTAACATAGTTTCTACCAATAGAAAAAACAAGACTTCTCATGCTTTCGTATGCAGGAATGCTTCTTTTTAGCATGTCAGGAAAGCATTTGGCAACATCTTCGTCAAACACCCACTTTTCTTTTGGAGATACTTTATCAATGTTATTCATGACTTTTCCTTTCCGGCAAGTGTACGCCTAAACGCTTTTCAAAGGCTTCCCTAGCTTTTTGAGATAAGCCAAGCGTTGTACCATCAGGATAAGGAAGCTCGAATTCAAAATCCAATGCTTCGGCCAGGCTTTCCAACGAAACAATCGGTTGGCTGGCTTCCAAATACCAAAACTTGGAGATTTTTTCCAAACGGTCAATTCTTTTAAAACTTTTTCCAAAAATCTTTTTAAGTTCTCCCTCTGTGTGCCCCTTTTGAACTTTTGGATGCTGTCGCAAGTCTCCTAAAACAATATTAGGCTCATAATCTAGATCAAACGTTAATCCTTTCTCGTCCCTTGCATTTCGTTTCTTTGTAAGAGCAAATTGATGAGATTCATCAGATTGACACCAGCAAACCACTTTCCCACGTGGTTTACATAAAGCAGCTGCAATAATAGCTATTTTAATTCTATCTTCCATAAAAGGAACTGAATTAAAAACGCTAGAAATAAATACGGATGTATATTCAACACCGCTTTCGACTTCATCAAGAAATTTTTTTGCTATTTCAATGCTTTTAGCTTTATAAACTTTATCGCCAGCACCGACGAAATAAGGTTCAAAAGCAGACACAAAAATACCTGCTTGCCTTAATGTTCTTGTATTATTAAGCTTGCCTGCACCAAAATCAACTATCTTATCTCCGTAATGTTTTTTCCAGATTTCTAAAGGTCTACCCTGTAAAGCGAAAAAATCACGACCATTGTTTTTCGGAAAAACACCTTTAAAAAATCCGTCACCTAAAGCACATCTTCCTTGCTCATCAGTTTCACGAGTGTTCCTAGAACGCATAAACGAATTGTATCTCAAAACATCAGCATAACTACCTTCAACAGAAAAATCCATAGAGAGAAGGTTGAGCATATTGGTCGCAAATTCTTTTTTCTCTTTAGGAATTACAACGCATTGAATAAACGGCTTTTTCTTTTCTGCTGCAATCTGAATACGACCTACTCCATTCACAATATTTCCATCTACATCAACAACTGCTTGCATACTATCCTTAATAGCTTGTTCAAGAGATTTAGCTAATGCAGCCATATAGGAGTCAAATTTATCGGCATTTTGTTTTGCTAATAAAACAGTATCCAAACGCTTTACGCTGTATACGCAAGGAAAAGATTCCTTGCTATCAATTTCAATATCACGGATGTTTTTTGTTAGTGCCGACAAATCAAGATAACATAGTTTAGCTTTTATTTTTTTGCAAGTATCGCTTTTCCGCAAATCATTAGTAGCACGATTAAACATAATGTTGATATTCTTACGTTTTTCAAGTTCCGGACAGTCAACATATTGCACCGGAATTTTGGTAAACCCCATCTTTTTTGCAACGTAATGCCGTTGATGCCCAGAAAGAATTTCGCCGCCTTTATCTGCTACAATAGGGAGTAAAAAACCTAATTTACACAACGATAATTCTACTAAAGCAAGTCGCTTTTCGTCATTCTTTCGCGGATTGTATTCAGATGCCTTTACAGCATCAATAGGAACGATTTTAATCATTTAATATTCTCCTTTCCAGCTCTTTTCTAATTGCTTCTGGAGTAAATATTCCGTTTTTTCTAATCGAAGTTATAATACAGTCATATTCATATAGTGAAATTTTAAAAGAAATATGACCTACTTTAATCATAGTGTTGCCGCCATCAATATCTTCTTCATCAACATCTTCTTCATCAACATCTTCTTCATCAACATCTTCTTCATCAATATCTTCTTCATCAACACCTTCTTCATCAACAAGGTATTGATTAAGATCATCCTCGGTTTTATCAAAACCTGTAATACTCTCGTTTACTCCAGTTTCGTTAAGCAACGCTGTTAATTTATCATTATCCCACTCACCTTTAATTTTGTTTAAGCCAACGCATAAAGCTTTTTCTCGTTCTTCATCTGGCTCATTAATTAAAACGCATGGAACTTCTTTATAACCTAAAAACTTTAAAACAGAATATCGCTGATGCCCACCAATGATTGACATATTAACTTCGTTCACTAACAGTGGCTCTACAAGTCCAAACTCAATAATGCTTTCCTTTATTTTCTGAAATTCTTCTGATCCAACATCAAGTTGAATTCTTGGATTAAATTCACTAGGTTTAATAGAATTTATATCAAGCACCTTAATATTCATCGCATAAGTCTCCTCTTCAATTCACTTTGCTGCATTTCTTTTGAAAAGCCAACTTTTTCCTTTATGTCAGCCATCGCACTTGTAAATGCTTCTTCATCAATGCGAAACTTATACTCGCCAATAACGCATGGAATGCCGCTTTCTTTATCGTCTTTCTTAGCAACAGATTCAATATCAACATCAGTATCATAATCATTAAGTTCACCTAACAACTCCATGATTTCTTTTTCGGAAAATCCAGTACAAGTAATATCAGTTTCCGAATCTCGTAATTCCTCTAAAATGTCCGCTAATTTCCCATAGTCCCATGAACCTTCTATTTTGTTCATAGCTATGCAAAGTGCTTTTTCTTGTGCTTCATCAAAATCGACAAGAACTACTTCTGCTTCTGTTATACCTTTCTGCTTTAGCACTTCTAACCTTTGATGTCCACTAATAAGCGTATTGTTTCTCTTGTTGACAATCAACGGTACGACTAAACCAAATTCATCAATGCTTTTATCTAAACATTGATATTCATAGTCTTTTTTCGTCAATTTAATTCTAGGATTGTACGATGCCGGAATAATGTCAGCAATATTCATAGTTATGTGTTCCATATTTTTCTCCTTCCAAATAAAAAGCAGGTGACTTGCACCTGCTTTAACAATTAAAATAAACTTGTTTCTTCGATTTTTGTTTTTTTGTAGTTCTTAATGAATGTTTCGTAAGGTACAGCTTCTATGCCGTATCTCGCATACATAGCACGAGTTTTGGGATTACTTTCAATCGCCAAATACTGACTTCCAGTACTTCCATGTTTCGGAAAAATAAACCTTCTCAATGCTGATTCTTTAAATGCTGGCGGTTCTGCATTTATATCATTGAAATAGGATTCAGCAGGATACCAATTCATTTTTTTCCAAATATTAGCTAAGGTATTCTGTTTCTGGTATTCCGGTCTAGCGGTAACAATAACCACGTAGTTGTCTTGAATGGCATCAAGAAGGTCTTTTCGATATTCTTCTTTTTCCATTCTTAACGAAAAAGGTCTAAGCAAACGAGTAGATTGCTGATTAGACACTAAAGTATAATTAAGGTCAAGTAATATAATTCTTTTTTCCACCGACTCCAACTCCTTATAACTATAATAATTTTAACAGCTCTTCTGCACGCTGACGGTCTGTCTTGACGATTTTTGCGAATTGCTTTATAAGCTCCCATTCATCGTCGAACGCTCTAATATTGCGTCACTTGCGTTCGCCAGCAACAGTTTTTCCTTTTGGTCTGCCTGCTCCCTCACGTTTGCCGCCCCATTGTTTTTCTTTCATCTGCTTGCTTTCTCTTGCCTTTTTTGTTATAATTTTAAATGAAAGGAACGGTGGCAAGTACCGCTCCATTCACTTTTGCTGTGAGTCTTGCTTATTTATTGAGCAAGACTCTTACTTTTTTCTCTGCATCATCAAGGTCTTTGCTTTCCTTAATGATTTCGAGGATTTTACGGATCAGATTGTCTTCTGTCATAGCGATTAACGCTTCCGTGTTATTCATATTCGACATCGTTATCTCCTTTCTGCACTTGCCGCTTATTTGTGGCACTTCCTTACCACACTTATATTATACTACATTTCGCTGTTTTTGTAAAGAGTTTTCTTTATAAAACATCAGTTATATTTTTACGCACCTAAAAAGCCGTCTACATTTGTAGGCGGCTTTTTGAGTACACAACATATTTTTAGGAGAAGGGTTTATCATCCAACTGTTGCATCTTAATTATATCATTCCTTTAATTGCCTTGTAAATGACACCTTACTGACATGATTTTAAAAGGTGCTCTATTTGTATCCTGGCAAACTCTGCATCTTCGGCTGTGTAGGCTTTTTCACAGTAGCCATTACAGGCAGGCTTTGTTTGGTCTTTCTTGTAGCTAAAAATAACATCCTGGTATACAGCAAGCTGGCGCATCTGTTCATAAGCTCCTATGCTTATAACATACTCCCAAAACGCTCTTAGGTTATCTTCACCTTTGCTATAAGCTGCTATATACTCATTTAGCAAATCATGTAAAGGTTTATCCATTTTTAGCTCTGCACTTTCTTATTTTAAGAGCATTGCTGGAAGGATTTTCGCCAAGATACACGCCTTTGGTGTATGGCAGATATGCTAAAACAGTGCTCTTGCTTACACGCAACTTTTCGGCTATGTTCTCTACGCTGTAACCTTGCTCATGCAAATCATTGACCTGTATGGACATATCACTTTCATATGCTCCGGCATCAATGAGAACCTTTCTGACTTTCTGCTCTGAAACGCGAAACAGTGCAGCTACTTTTTTAATGCTGCCTTCGGCATTGTAAGACTTGATAATATCTTCCGGCTTCAAATGATCACGCCCTTTCGGTTTGCTTATCTATATTGTTGTTGCATATACGCCTGTAATTCTTTGGCAAAGTCTGCGTGTTCCTTGATATAGGCTTTGACTATCTCATAGCACTCTGCGTAATGCTTTCCTTCCTTGTTTTTGTTATTGGTAGCAATCTTAATAGCTACATTAAACAGTGTAGCACCGCCCTCATTTTTAGCATCTATAAAATCTGCCAACGCTTCCGGAACTAACACCGTAATAGTTTTTTCCTGCTTATCGTAAGAATCGTTTAAAACGTCGCAGAAACTATAATCAGTTTTATATGTCCTGTAGAACATTGTTACATGTTTGCAGCCAATTTCTGCTTCTATAGCACGGCGCTCTTTGTAACACTCGGAGCATACGCCATATTCTTCAAAATAACGAATCTTACGTTCACGCTCATCACCTTTGCCGTACAGCTGTACCGTTCCGGTGTGACCGCATGAAAAAGTTACTTCGTACTTCATTTGCTCGCCCTCTTTCCGTAGCAGTACAAATTCCACGCTTGGTCATCTTGTTTCCACAAGTCTACCAACGCTTGACGTTCCGCGCGAATTTCTGCGTCGATTTTACGCTCATATTCGATTGGATTAACGCCCTCAGGAATGTACTGTAAAGCTTCACTGAAGGAAAACTCTTTAATATTGCCAACACCTTCACGATGTATGTCAGCAGCTTTCTGAGCACAGTCACCGCACAGGAAGTTGTGCGAGTTTACACCGAAGTAATGCTTACCGCAATGCTGGCAAACCTTTTGGGTACCAGCTGCTTCTGCAATTAAGGAGCGAATTTTCGCAAACAGCTCCTTACGAGTCGTTTTCTTATTGAAGCGGAAAACTCTTTGTTCACCGCCGATTTTTACAACACACGCCTGACGATGTGCACGCCAGGTGAACTCGACTTGACCTATCTTCATGATTTCCTCCCTCCTTAATTCATGCGGCTGAGAATTTCCGCCTTAATTGCTTCTTCATACTGACCAGATTTACCCAAGCAAGCTTCCAGGTGTTGAGTATTGTACATTACCATTTTTTCATACTCTTTCACTAATTCCTCTTTACTCATATTCTTTAAAGCAGCGATTTTCTTTTCTAACATCTTAACCGACTTCCTTTCTTGTAGGCTTTCTATCTTCCCTACAATTATATTATACTGTATTTCTCTGCTTTTGTAAAGAGTTTTCTTTATGAAATGTTAGTTTTCTTCTAAATCTTCTCTAGTTACCTCATACTCAATACTGCCGTCACGCTTGCGCAGAACTACCTCAAAGTCACAGGCAGTTGCAAGTTCCAGCAGAAGCTTAAGTGATTTGCATTTTTTAACCTTGTAGTTCAGGGACATTGGCGTAATGCCCATTTCCCTAGCTAATGTAGCCTGGTTTTTTCCTGTTGAAGCGATTAATACCTTGATTTTGTTTTCTATTGACATAGTAGCACCACCTTAATTATTATATCTCTTATCATTATACAGCGTTCTCTTTATGTAATCAATATAATCTTTTATAAAAATATTGCCTGCGAGATTTCCCGCAGGCTTTTTGTTAAGATACTTCAATCATCGTTTTTAACCACGAATCGCTTGACGCATCAATGAGCCATTTCTTATTATAGCCGTTATAATGCCTGATCAAGTAAAGCTTTGTCTTGTTGCCTTCGTCATTGTACAGAGAGAAGTTAGGGAACTTCTTGCCTTCTGATTGCTCCAGCTGGTAAAAGTATTCGTGAATTTCTTTCGCTCTCTTTATAACCTCCCAGTCTGGCGTAAACTCATCAGCATAGTTGTATTGCTTTGCCCTATTATCTGAATGTACTCTGTATCCGGCAAGGTTTGGCAGCACACATATTTTATCAAACGATGCTCCAAGGCTATTCACAAAAGCAAGAATCGAATCGAAGTCATAGGCAAAATGAGTGTTACGCATACCGGTCAATTTATACTTATTGCAGTCATCGTTCGGTTCTTCGTCTGTAATGTAGAATAAGAAGTCTACGAATCCTACATACTGCAAGCCGCCATAAAGCTTCTTTCTTTCGCCAAGCATTTCACAGCAAACAATTTCAAGATAAACGCCCTTGCCGTTATCGAGGTGAAATGCTGTTCTAACACGGCAGTTGCCTATGGTGTTGATGCTGCGCTCTGCCTTTTCCCAGCCAGCACCTTCAAAATACAATGTTTTCACGTTAACCACTACCTTTCTATTGCTCATCGGTTGGAACTATTTCAAATTCTCCTATGTCAAACGCAGTTTCCTTAAATTTATCAAAAGGTGTCATATTAGCATACACCCTTTCTGATAATCATGTGCCGGAGCACTTCTTCGGTAATATCCATTGCTTTGTGAAGCTCGAGTACACACTTCTTACTTGCATGAAATGTAACCAGGACATAAATACCATTCTTATAGTCCTGAATTACATAAGGCATCCTTCTTTCTCCCCAGCAGTCTGTTTTTTCAACTACGCCACCATTAGAAGCGATTAAGTTATTGAACTTCAAGATAACATCCTCGACTATTTCCTGCTCCGGACGCATAACGTACATAATTTCATAAGCGTTCATTTTTCTTTCCTCCTTACATTTGTTCATCTTCCTGGAAACTGTAGTAACTGCCGTCACCTATAATGATATGATCATAGCAAGGTATTCCCATTATTGCCCCGGCTTTAACAATATCCCTGGTTAACTTTTTATCGTCAGTACTAGGTGTTGCAAGACCTGAAGGATGATTATGCGCTACAAAGATTGCAGCAGCATTTTTCATGATGGCATACTTGAAAATCTCTCTAGGATGAACATAACAGTTAGTCAGCGTTCCTTTCAGTATAGCCCTCGCCTCAATTATTCTGTTCTTGCTGTCTGCTGCAATTACCCAGAATTCTTCATGATTTAAATACCGCAACTTCGGCATCATATATTCAGCTAAGTCTTGCGGAGCACAGCAGTATCTTTTTTCCTCAGCTTTGGTTTCGATGAAAGCTCTTTTGCCTAACTCTACACCGCACAAGAAAGCTTCTGCTTTCTGTTTGTCTAAACCATATGCTTTCAGCTCGTCTGTATCTTCCAGGCGATACAATTTCTGTGCCGTTAATTCGGAAACCTTATAAGCTTCTTGCCCCAGCAACGCTTCGCATAACTCTCTATAACTTTTGTCTGCTACTTTACACATAACTTTCACTCCAATCTTTTTTCCAGCGCACACCTTTCGGTGTACGCTGGTTCTTCTATTTATAATGATTTGTAGGGATAGCAGCTTGCTGGCATCAGAAGCTTTTCACGCAGTGCATCGATTCTCTTTTGGCGGCGTTTTGTATTTGCCATGAGTTCATGGAACTCATCTCCGACAAGAGGAAGCGTTTCCAGCATCAGTACATACTTTATAAGTTGTCTTGTTCTCACATTAATCACATCCAATCTTCACAATTCTTAAGATATTCTTTCTTTGCTTCAAGTAAAGCTTTTTTCATAACCGGATCAGAGTTAACTTGTTCATAAGTTAAAAGCAAAGCATCCAGCGTATCGTCAAGCTCATAAGTTACACAAAACTCATGGTTAGCAAGTTCGTAATGAAAAGCTGATTTCAAGAAGTCGAAATCTTTCATGTGCTCCTTCTTTTCGATGTTCAGGCGTTTTACCAAATCATTATGGGCCTTAGCCTGGGCACGAAGGATATATCCTCCGAAGCCGATTTGATAAACCTTGTCGGTATCACCGGGAGCCAAACCAAATCTTTTCATGCCTTCGTTAAACTGTTCTTCAGTAAAAGCAAAGAACATTTTATCTTTGGTAAAGCTTTCGTATTCCTTTTGCTGTTCGTTGATTAAGGTTGAGTAATCTTTGTATTTCAACATTATGTATCCCTCCTAAAATGTCATAAATTTCATCATTGGTTTTTGAACCTTAAATTCCATATCTCCAATATGCTTGTTGATTCTTGTTAAGCACTTTACAACAATGTTTGCTTCACTCTCACTGAACGGCATACATTCGCCTTCTTCGTTTGTGTAGCACAGCAGCACGTTACCGCACAAGCATTGGTCATGTAATCTGCCGTAACCATAAATAACACTTGCAAGCTCATTGGCTACCGGATTTTCGTTCTTCAGAAGAAATTCTTCATCGAACACCAGGGTGACTGCCGGGATGATTCCAAGCTCGCCGTCAAATTCTACTAACTGAAGCGGCATATCCTTAATATCGACCAACTCGCATTCGCAAAGCTTGTACATAGATTCCAGGGAAATAGTTGGGAATACCTCCATCATTGGTACTTTCTCCACAGAATTTGTTTTGCCATTGGCATCAACCACAGTTTTAAGTAAAATTGCATAGTTCATAAAATCGACTTCCTTTCTAAAGCTATTGGCAAGGACTTTGAACCTTCTGCCCGGTAGCTTTACAGGAGCTTACGCTCCTGTCATCAGCTTTTAAAGCTCTATACCTCTTTCCGCTGCGATTTCTTCCAGCTCTTCCAGATGCTCATTCAAGCATTGATGATGCCATGGATCATGCGAGCTGTTGTAAATCTTCACCAGTCGCAAAGCTTCTTTCTGAAGTTCTTCATTAGTCATGTCTTTAGGTTCTTTCATTGATTCTTCCTCCTTAAATTGTTTGAGTCTTTAACGCTTGCAACAGATCATATGCTGCTTGCTTACGCTCTTTTTCAACGAGCAAATATTTTTCGTTAATCTCCCAGTCATCATGTCCTAGTGATGCCCAAAGCTTACGTCCTTCATCGTAAGTTTTCTTTTTCTCGCAATAATCACGTTCTGCTAATTCCAGTAACTTTTTCCATTGGTTAATAGTTAATTTCATTGTGTTCTACTCCTTTCTATTGTTCAATCATGATAACATCGTAGCGGCAATATTTATATTCCACTGTATCTTTACCCCAGGTAAAGGTTCTTCTGAGCTGAAATTCTCTTCCGTTATAGCCGATGCTGAACAGAAGATAATCAACTGTATATCCATTGCTTGCGCTTTCAAGCAGAACAATCTGCTTCATCGCCGGAGCAAAGCCGAAGTATTTTTCCAGGCATTTGCAGGCAAGCTTTTTCATTTCTTGCTTTTCTTGATAAGTCATTTTTAAGTCCTCCTTAAAGTTTAAGCTTTAGGCACAGGGTTTGAACTGTCTGCCTGCCAGCTTTACAAGGGCTATTGCCCTTGTCATCAGCTTTTATTTAGCTTCTTCGATTGCTTGCAGCATATTTGCAAGCTTTTCAACCTCATTCCATTTTCGTTGCGCTTTATTTCTAGCAACGCTGCTTTTAGGGAATTTTTCTTCAATTTTTTTAAGGTCGAACCAATCTAGCAGTGCTTCTCTTAATGCTAATGTTATTTTTTCTTGTGTCATTGTTTAATTCTCCTTTTTGCCTATCTTTTAGTCATTAACTTCAAAACCATTTTCATCAAGAATTACGATGCGTTCAATCCACATTGTTTCATTTGCATGTCCCAAGTACAGGGTTGCTTGTTCGTCGATGTCTTCAGCAGCAACAGTAACATATTCATCATTGCTTTCGGCTACATACAAGCCGACGCTTTCAACGGATTCTTCCATTTCATTTTTTCTTGTCCAAAACTCACTAACTAATTCATTCACCTTTTCTTCTAACATTTCAACCGACTTCCCTCACTCTTTATTTTGTAGGTTTTCTTATCTTCCCTACACTTATATTATACTATAAAACTCACCTTTTGTAAAGAATTTTCTTTATAAAAGGTGAGTTTTTCTTATTGTTTTTCTATATTCTTTTCTTCAGCAAGCCGAGCTGCTCTTCTGCGCTTTTTATCTTCCAGCAGGTTTACGCCATCCACGCCAAACAGCAAAGCGGTTAGTTGCTCGACAGCATCGTTTGTATCACGCCATATCTGCCTTTCGCTCACTGACCATTTTTGTGCAAGGCTTGCGACTATATCGGTGACATACGCTTCCGGCGGACAAGGCTTAAGGAACAGCACGTCAAGTACATCTGCCCGGCGCAAATCTTCCTGCTTGCCGCTGTTATACCTGGTCTGCTTGTAAAGAGCTATCATATCATCCATATAGTTTATCAACACTTTGGTTCGCATGGTTGAGCTTATAATGCTTTCAAGCTTTAGCTCATTTGCTCCCATGCTTTTCAGATTTTGGAATGAATCAAGAATTTCGATAGCTGAAATCTGCTCATCGTCGATATTGACAATCTCGCTAGTCTTTAACGCTGCGTGTTCCTGAAGGCTTCTGTAATTCTTTAGCAGCAAGCGCACGTTATACAGTCGCTTGTCAAAATCCCTTCGCTGTGCTTCTTTGCTGTACAAATCATCACACAGCTTTTTAGAGGTTTTCTTGGCGGTCTGCTCTGCCACACGTTCGATAAGTTCTTCGAAATACGCCAGCGGAACGGTTATCGTGCTTTGATTTTCATTTACAGTCATATCTTCCATGCGCTTACTCCCTTCTGTTATTTAAGTTCTTTGATAAGACGTTCAAGATACCACTTTGCTTTTAGGCAATCTTCTACGCCGTTTTTTTCTTCGTAACGCCATAAATATTTGATGATGTTGGCAACGCAGACAGCTTCAATGCCTGTTTTGCCAACAGTAGCAGCCTTTAGGGCATCTATACACTCAATACCGCCTTTGGTGTAGTGTTTTGGATGATTTACGTTATTCTCAGGGAGCGGCATTGTAAAGCTATCTTTTGAATTCTTCGGTGCTTCTTTGACAATAACGTATTTATCATCTTTTAATCCGATAAAACTAAATGGAGATTTAAACGCATTCATTATTTATGCTCCTTTATCCATTTTTCATGTCTGGCAACTGCTCCAGCTATAGGTGAAAGCGTTTCAAGATACATGGCTTTCAGTATTTTACACTGCTGGATTTTCCATTCGCTAAAAGCATTACAAGTAGCGTGGCAGCCTATTTTTCTTTCTGTGCATCCTCTGCATGGTGTTTTCATGTAGCACCTCTAAAATAATTCTTGTTGGTTGCTTATATCATTCGGTGTTTTTGTGGTAATGTCGGGATATGATCCTGCAAACTTTTTCATCCGGTAATCGTAATACTTTCCGTCGGCAGCCATATAGTTTGCGTCAACTTCCTCAGGTGTCGGCATATAATATTGCGCTGGTAAAGGAATATCAGTGCACAGCTCTTCAAGTCTGCTCTTTCCGTAAATTATATGATTCCTTATTAAATTCATGTTTTCGCCGTCAGGATAAAAAGGGTCTTGGCATCCATAGGACCGGATATGTTCCCACCGCAAAAAACTGTCTATAAGCATTGCTGTTTCTTCTTTGATTTGTTCTTCAATGCTTTTTTCTCTTTTTGGCATTTTATACACTCCCTACATTTCTTTTGCTTCCGGGTAATACATCAGCTCAATAAATTCTGAACTTTCTCCCTCGCTGGCTATCTTTATAGCTTCTTCAGGCGAAGCAGCTAACACTTTTTCACGAAAATCAACTTCGCCCGAAAACAAACTGCGCCAGCTAATAAGATAAAGCTTAGCGTCCTGTTGAGCCATAACCGCCACCACGAACAGCACTTGCTTCATCGTCCGAGGTTACGCAGTAACGCGCGAAGATTCCCTGTGCACAGCGTTCACCTTCTCTGATAATGATAGTTTCGCTGCCGTTGTTTCTGAATTTAACACCTATATTGCCGTCATTGTCCTGGTTGTTAGCATAATCGCTATCAATAATGCCTACGCTGTTAACTAGCGACAAATTGAACTTAACCGCAAGACTGCTGCGGATGAACAGCATCAGAACCATATCGCCAGGCATAATAGCTTTAATGTTCAGCGGAATAAGTACGCTTTCACCGCCAGCTGGAACAAAAATATCTGTCGGTGCGTAAAAATCATAGCCAGCAGAAAACTGTGTGCTACGCTGCGGAAGCTTCGTGTTCGCTGGTGCGTCAATCGTCGGTAAAAATTTAATCATCTTAAAAACCTCCTAAAATATCTCTCCAGATTATAACCAGGATTCCAATAGTACCCATAATAGCAAGAATTTCCATACAAATACTTGCAACAAGATGTAAATATTTCAAATTACCACTCCCTGTTTAACATCCATAAAGCTACACACATAACAGCTACGTCAAGCAGTGTGCAACTGACAATATCAATTAAGCATATTTCCATTGGTTGTACCTGCTAATTTGGCTCTTTGCGCCTTTATTGCATCCAACAAATATTGCTGAAATCGGCAATCATCATCTAATGCAATTTTTCCTGTTTCTTTCAGTTTCATTTCCATGTAGTCAAAATTCCTTTCAATCTCGAACTGCATCTGTGCCAACATCCAATCCGGAAAGCTTTCAATGTTGGCATCCAGCTCGTTTTCAATTTGCGCCAATGCCTGTGTGCATATCCTGTTTACTGCATATCTAAATGCAAACAGCAGGACAAGTAATTTTTCATCTTTCATTTTTTGCTCCTTTGATGTCATTATGAAATTTTTCGATTGCCAACATTAACATCTGTGTTAACTCTTGCAAGGCAATCTCTTTATTAACTTTTGCACATATATTTTTTGCTAACTCCACCATAGCAGTGATCATAAAGCTTCTTAATGCAGAATAGCTTCCATATACACAATTTCTATCCTTCCCAGAGCCATTGTCGCAGCAAAGCATATATGATGCGCCGCTTTCTTCTAACAGCTTTTCCGCTTCCTTGACTTTCTTGTAATCAATCATCATTTTTCAACCTTTCTTATCCAAACGCCATTGGCCAGCTTTTCTAAATCTATTTTCTCCCGGCAATGCGGACAAATCGGCATCATATCATTTTTTTGTCCCATATGTTCTTGCAGCATCTTTAGTACACGCTTATAAGGTCTGAATTTTATACCAATCTCATAGCACCTCAACGTCTGTTTCCTAGCTCTATCATAGTCCTTTGCTATTGCTTGCCAGTCGTTGCACATCAGCTCCAGCACAACGATAGGTTCAACCATGTTGCCACAGTGATTACAGAAGCAGATTTTTGTATCCGGGTCGACTGTAAAACTAATAGGCTTTTTGCTACCACCATAGATGTTAGTTTCTTTGTAGCAATGGCAAGTAGTTCTGCCCTGCTCACGCTTAATTGGTGAGAATTTTAATATCTTCATTGTTTTTGCTCCAATTTACATATCTCCACGTATTTTAGCATTAAACATAGCTCTTAAACGTGCCTCTGGGTCGCTAATAGCCTTTGCAACAGCTTCTGTAGCTTTCTTTAATTCGTTGTTAATCTCCATATACTCAGGCTGTTGCCGTACATGATTTTTAGCAGCATCTACTGCGTGACTATCATACTGCATCTGTACAAGCGACTCCAACGCTTTTAAGTCCGCCTGTAGCTCAGCAATCTCGATAACAAGCAGCATCAGCCGTGCCGATGTCTTAATATCTGCAATGTCCAGCATACGTCTGATTTGGTCTTTGTTAATCATTTAATCAACCTCCCATATATCGGGAAAAATTGTCAATTTGCAAGGCGAAGCGGTTTTAGTATCGTGAAAGATGCAACCTTTGCAGCGTTTCCGCTTGCTGCACATTGCCTTTATGAGCCGGGCAGCTTCTATAGCTTCTATAGTTTTTATTTTTTTCATTTTTACCTCCTTATAAAAAGCGGCGGCGTGGGAATTCTTGGATTTTACGCAGGCCTGTTTCATCAGTCCATAACAATAATGGGCCTACCGTTGCCAAGTCCGCAACCTACTGCCATTCGGCAACCCAGCCGCCGCACCCATGAGCTTAATTCAAATTAATGTAACACCAGCGAATAACGGCATCTTCAAAACATGCGAATTCGCAGTCAAAGCTCTCTCTAGCGATTGTGTCACATTGCCTGTAGCCAATAAATATGTCTCCTTTTGACGATTCTCCGACTTTGATTTCAAAAATACAGAGTTTATTTTCGCTCGGCATAACATCATTACCATGCCATTCGCCACATATAGGCTTGTTATCCATTTTCACCACCTCCTAAACTTTTTCAAGGGAATTTTAGAAGGGAAAAGTGCAACATGTTGCAAAAATCTCTTTTATAATCCCCATCTGCCACCGCCAATCATCCGTATAGTACTGCCTGCGAGGCTTTGTTACCTTGATTGGGTCGGTCACTAAATAGACGCGGTTGCTACGCCTACAGCTAATAACTGTTGTTTTCGTCCTTCCTTCTGTTTTCATCGCTCTCTTACCCATTTTTTGGCAAACAGTCGCAGATAATGTATATACCCGTTATCGCTTAACGGTTTAACATCTTTGCGGATTTTCGGCCTTAATAGCACGCTGAATTCATGTTCATACACTATAATCAGTCCTGCGCCTTTGTCCTTGCAGGTACGTTCTATTTCGCCGCCATGAGCAAAGTATAATTCTGCTGGCACGCAATACAAAAGCCCTCTAACGTCCGGGTGATTATGGTAATTATCTTTCTTTTGGTCGACTCTAAAATCTGCGATGCTGATTTTAACTTCGACTTCATAAAGATAATAACCATTAGTGATGTACAGAAAATCGGCTTCATAGTACCCCGAGTATTGGTCTTGCCGTTCCCCACCGTCCCATATCTTCCAATATTGATTCATGGTGATGTTCGGGCCGCAATCTAATCCGCGTCGGATACTGTAAAAGCTACCAAGCTTTAAGCATAAGCTATCTTCTGTCATAGCTTATACTCCACTCCTAATTCCGCAGCCACTTTAGGCAAAGCAGCTTGCGCTTCTTTCTCTGAGCGGTATACCCAGCCTTTGTCTAATAAAGCATATTCGCTCGGGAAGCCGCCCCACCACGACGAGCAAACGACCCATTTGCTGGCTGAAAAATTGTAGGTATAATAAACATCGCCTTTCTTCGGCTTCCATGGTAGTTTAACGATTTCCATTTTGCCTTTCAGCAAGCTGTTTAATGCTCCGTGGTCGAACCATTTCGTTTTCTGACCATCAACAGTAGTTAATTCTAGCCCATTATCGGTAAGCTTATAAGTCAATCCGTCATAACCCTTAATTTTAAATTCTTCGTTCAACTCCACGCCCAACATACGGGCGATTTCTGGGATTAAATTTTCAGCCATTATACGATTCACCTCCTAAATATTTACAGAAAAACGTCCAACGTGTCTTGCCTGTCTTATCGCCAGCAATCGGCTTGTACGGCAAGGCACAACGCAAAACTTTACAATGCGGAATATCTTCGTCATTCCATTTAAACAACAACATTCCGCCCGGCTTTAATACTCTAAAACATTCCGCAAAAGCCTTATTCATCCATTCTTCCCATAGCAGCGGCAGATGCCCGTACTTCTGAGCAAGCCAGCTTGTCTCTCCGACTTGCACTAGATGCGGCGGGTCAAAAATCACACAGCAAAAAGTGTTATCCTCGATTCCTTTCATACTGGTTGCGTCCATCAGTTTGTCTGGTTGGATATGCAATTCTCGTCCATCGCAGAGCTTTGTGTGTAACTCTCTGATGTCGCCAAACATAACAGCATTACTCTCTTTATCGTAATAAAACATCTTGCTTCCACAGCACGGGTCTAAGATAAACGGCTTACCCATTATTTCTCCTCCATTCTCTTATTTTTTCGCACAGTTCAAGCCCTCCCGAAACTAAAATCACTAAGATTATTGTTGTTACGATGATAGCAAAAAATTCTTCATCACTTCCAGCCGTCAATAATGTGTGCGCTACCATGTTATCACTCCTTCTTGGTCAATTTCTTCTGCTTCTTCTACTTCGGTGTATTCGACTTCATCGTCACAGGCAATACTAACGATAGCGCTATCCGTATCGCATACCCCAATCAATTTGTCATATCCACCATTGCCGACAAAATCCATAGGTCCAGAACACTCTTCGTAAGCCTTTTCAAGGGCTTCTTTTTTGTTTTCTGCTTCTAGTTCTACTGATATAAATGCTGTTACTTTACCAGTAACAATATATTTTTTCATCAGTTATCACTCCTTAATTTTCTCTGTCCATAATCTACCAAGTTTTTCAGCATTCTTTGTCGTTAGCCGAACTTTAGTGTAAGTAGGCTCATGTGGTTCACAGTTAGGGCAATAACGCACCAGTTCAACGTGTTCACTACCATGGCACTCACAAGGGAAGCCATAACTGTAATACTTTCTGTTTAAACTTTTAGACTCTTTGTGACAAATATCACAAATACCACTTTCGCAAGCTGGCACTTATTATCCCCCCTTTTTATTTCCGAATAACCACTGCTGTGGTGCTACTATCTAATTTGGCGATTGCCAAATTGCTTTCTACAACCAACTCGTTGAAAAGCTCATTCCATGTATCTACGTGCAATGTCATGTTTTCTGCGTTTCGGGCTTTCGCCCATTCATAAAATTCTTTAACGGTCATAATTTACTCCTTTATAGCCTTACTTGCCTTTGAAATTTTCTCAATCAGCTTATCCACGGCCTTGTCCGCAAACTCACCTGTAGCTTCGATGTTGGCTGGTGTTATATATCTCGTCACATACATAGCTATTGCTTCATCCTTGGTCGGTACCAAAAACGCAAACGTATCAACAATTAAAGCTACGCAGGTCAGTTTCTTTAAGAAATTTAGAAATGATTTATTGGCATCGTCGTCGTTATTAATGCTATCTGCAATAGCCACTAACGCAAATACGATAATGGCCATTGTCAGTATAAACCCCGCTGCACAGCAGAACCCGTGTATCACGTCCAATCTTCCAACCCAGTAAATAAGCCATGGACTAATTATCGGTTCGTTCATTATCTACACCCCCTCAATCTTTCTGCCACACCAGCAGCAGTGTGACTGTCCAGCATAATAAAATATTCCGCCGCACTTTTTGCAGCGACAAGTCGGGAACGCCTCTTGATAATATCCCGCATACACAATCGCCGTTGTACGGTCAAGCTCATGCTTTAAAGCTGTTAACGTAACCTTTTGTTTTTTTATTTGGGAGATAACCCATTTTTTGTCGTTATCCGTCAAGCGGCCACGTTGAAGCGCAAACTTCGACTTCGAGATTGTCCCTTTGGTCTCTAAAATCTGTTCACGCAACATCTTTTCACGCTGTGGCAGGCTATCCCACCATTTCTTACGTTCTGGAGTCATTTGCTATTCCTCCTTAATCTTAAAGGTTTGCGCTGTGTTGATTTTTTCAGCAAGCTCATCCATAGCTTTTTCTGCTTCTTCTTTGGAATCATATTGATTATATTGAACTTCTTTTCCATCGACGCAAATGTTGACAATATAAACGTCTTTTCCTGTTCCTCTTATGCAGCGTTGTAAGGATAGACTGTTAACGCAGTTAAAATTTTCCCACATTCTGCTATTAACCTTAATTAGCATTTACTCTTCCTCTTCCTCCTTTTGCCAGCCGACAATGTCTTGCTCATCACCGATACGCTTAATGGTTCTGCCAAGAATTTTGCACGTTTTCTTCAGCCACTCTACGCTATGCCCTTCAAGCACCTTGTCCATTTCTTCGTCGGACAAGTCACTAAAGCAGATGCTTTCCCAATGTTTACCGCGTTTAACGCGGAAATATACGCCGTTTAGTTCTCTTTTTGTTGTCATTTTTCATCCTCCCTGCCAAAACTTCATACTTTCTTAACTCGCTATGCATAAGCTCACGTGCCTTATGTATGCAGTAACGATAGTATTTCAGCTTCTGCTGTCTACGTTTTACCACATCCATATTAACCACCCAATCGCAGCACCTAACAGAGCACCAAACATAGCAGGTATGCCGATGATTAGTATAACCGTGATCATGTCGATGATTACATTTAGCAATTTACTCATTTGCATTACCTCTGTTTGGATTCTGTTTCCAGCCACCTACAGGACGATACAGATGCAAAATATCGTATATCCTGCCTACGCCGTGTAAATACTCGCTTTCTTTTGGGTGAATCTGATGTACTTCTTCTTCCGGTAGCCAGAACACATCTTTAACCTGGCACATAACCTCCCATGACGGCGTTTTATTCGTTGTGCCGCAAAATTTCACGCTCACGTGCTCCCATTGGTTGCCGTCCTGATCAGGCTCAACGCCTACAACACACTGCAAGTTCTTTTTGATTCCCGGCAGATGCAGGAAGCCTATTAACACCAAGCCTTCAAAAGCAAAATCATTTTTCTTGTTGGCTTGAAACTTTTCGTTTGCTAAAATCTCCTTGATACTTCTCATCTCAATCTCCTTGCTCCACATAGTTGCGGATTGTTACTGCATTGCTTGCATTCCTTATCGCATTCCCAACAGCATACGTGGCAAACCTCGCTTCTAACGCAGCCAGGAAACGGAAAAGGGCAAACATATTTATTTTTCAACTTTTTCGTGATTATTGGCTCTTCATCTTTTGAAAATTTCTCGGCAGGCTTCTGAGCTATAACCTTGTTTTTGTTAGTTTCCTGCCTTCTTATTTGCGCAAGGCTCATGATTTTGTGCTTACACTCCTTGCCGCCGCAGCTCATTCCTTGTCGCCGTGCAAGGTTAGATACATCTCTGTAACATTCTGTGCCACATTCGCAAACACATCTTGCAACAGAAACCTTCTTTTTAGGTCTTATGCTGATAACACCTGGAGGATAAATTTCAAGCACAGTCAGCAGACCTATTTTCTGCCCTAGCAGATAGCTCCAATCCTTATTCTGCATTAAACCGACTTCCTTTCGCTTTACTTTAGCCAAACTGTGCCATAGCACGATGAGCATCTAAACGCCCATTTTACAACACCTTTTCTGTCTACAATCTTTGCGCAGTAGACAAGCTTTATTTTTTCCTGTTTGCAATGAGGGCAGCACTGCTTGCCTTCTGCTGTTGTTCCAAGTAGATATTTCACTGTTGCTCCTCCGTTACAGCCAGAAATTTTAACACTCTGCCTGTATTACTGATTCTGTATTCTTCCAGATCGTCACGCTTCAGGTACTGCCTTCCGTATAGCGACTTCATATTTTCCCATACAAGGAACGGCACATTATAAAAATCTGTCAGATTAAACGATACCAGGATAAAGCACCTTGCTCCTAAAAAGTGATGAACCTTAAGGTATTCAAGCTGGTGCGGTTCAAGTCTGCTTCGCAGCATCTTGTCGCCGTCGGTGTGCTTCGCTTCAAAGCACACCGCTAAACCACCTCTAAGCGTCCCCTTGTAGTCGACGCCGCTTTTCTTTGCATAATTCGCAATGAACTGTCCATGCGCTCCATAAGGGCGGATATAATGTACCGGTTCGCTCTGTTTCTCAATCTTTGCAATACCGCGTTCTTCGTAATATTGGCAGCCTGCGTCAATCATCTTTTCAAAGAATGAACCGCTTGCCTTGCTACGCTTGCCCACAAGGATGCTTTTAAGCTGATTCATGTTTCTTGTACCCCTTAAATTTCATTCTGCTGAAAGCGTAACGCAAATAAGCTAAGTCCTGAAGCACATCAATATATTCAAGTTTATCAACATACACTTTGCTTCTTCCCCACGTGCTAATCAGCTTCATGCTAGGATTGTAGGTCTGGTGATATATCGTTTTGTACAAAAAGCAATATTCACTGCAAATCTTTTTGAAGTCATCTTTCTTTAATTCGATTTCAGTGAACGCCAGCTTACGCAAGCGGTTAACTTCGTCTTTAATTTTCATGCTACACCTCGCTTAAAACGGAATTGTTTCATCGAATGGCACTGTGCTGCCAAAACCTTGGAAGTCCTGGCTTTCTTCTCCCGGTGTCTGCTGAGATTCGTTGCCTTGCTCTCTACGCTCAATGAATTCAAAGTGCTCCGCAATAACCTCTGTTACATATTTCTTTTGACCGTCTTTAGCGTCATAGCTGCGAATTTGCAGTCTGCCTTCAACCAATACACGCTGTCCTTTGCTAAGATAGTTGCCACAGGTTTCAGCCTGTTTGCCCCAGATAACCACAGGAATAAAGTCCGCTTCACGCTGTTTGTCTTTTGAATAAGGTCTGTCCACAGCAAGCGTGAACTGAGCAACAACCTTGCTTGTAGAAGTGTATCTTACCTCCGGGTCTTTTGTCAGTCTGCCTAATAAAATGATTTTGTTCATGCTTTTTGTTCCTTTCTCTTTAACGGATTGTCCTGGCAGAAAATTTCGCCGCCTTCTTTTTTGATTTTTGCTTTGATTTCGGCGATAGCTTTATGCAGGTAAAAAACCTCACCGCTGTCATGATACATGTTGATATAGAAATTTACTATTGTCGTAAAATATCTTTTATCTTTATCACGATTTGCACTTTCAGTGATTCTCGTAAGCTCTTTAGCGTCCATAATTCCCTCCTATAATCCTAATAATTTGTTGGTAGCAGCAAAGCCTTCTGCAACCTTCTTCCTGCGTCTGCTTGCGTGTGTAACCTCTACCGGGTGGCACATCTGCAAAATGCGGTCATAGATTCTTGTTTCCGTTATCGTCTGCGGCTTTTTAATTGCTTCAATCGGCAAATTTGTCGTGATGATTGTAGGCAATCCGCTCCGGCAACGGCTGTCGATGATCTGGAACACCAGCTCCTGAGCAAACTCCGTGCGCCGTTCTGCTCCTAAATCGTCAAGCACTAACAACTCAAATTGATTAAATCCGTCAAGATATGCTTGCTTTTGTTCAGTGCCCCACAATGTATTGAACACTCTGCCAAAATTAGTCATTAAGCAAGCTACACCTTTATCAATTAGCGCATTGACAACACACGCAGCAGCGAACGTCTTTCCGCTTCCGGAATTTCCATAAAGCAGCAATCCTTTATGCATCCTGCGAAAATCATCGTAGTGCTCAACGAAATTCTTCATTGCTCGCATCGTCCGCTCATCTGCGCCGTCATCATGGCTGAAAGTCTGTGCCTGAAGCTCACGCTCCGGGAAGCCAGCTTTTCTAAGCTCTTGTACCCTAGCAAGTCGCTTTTCATGTTCCTTACGTTCACGCTCTGCCTGAAGCTCTTCCGCTCTGCACTTGCAGATACAAGTTACAGTTCGTTCAACACCAAACAAGAAACCTCTGCATTGCTTCGGCGTATGGCATTTACCACACATAAGCAATCCGTTTTCGTAATAATCATTTTCGTTTTGCTTATTAAGCTGTGAAGCATTTTTAGCAATGTGATTTACAGCAAGCGTAATTGAATTCTGAACATCATTCGCATTCATGCTATCACCTCACTAAAAATATTTGTCCAGGTCTGTTTGGTCATCCGGCGGTTTAAAATCATCCGGCGGTTTCTTTGGCCTTTGATTGTCACCGCTCGCAAGGTTTCTTGCAACTCCCTCACAATAGGCTATTGACTTCTTGCCTTGCTGCGCTGTTATCGTAACCGCTTGCATAGCTATTAACTCGCCGTGCTCCTTAACAATAGCCTGTAACCGCTCTGCAATATATGGCGTTATCGGCGTAACATTTTGATTCCAAAAGCCAACAGGATTATTATCGCTCGTAACATTTTCGTAACTGTTACACGTAACGGCAGCATTTTTATCGTAACAACCACTACTAAAGTTATTGTTGTTACTCTTACTCTTATTCTCTTTCTTATTCTTACTCTTATTCTTATCCGTAACATCTGTGTTTGTTACATCGTTGTTACGTGTAACATCTTGACTTGTTACGCTTTTGTTACACGTAACATCTTCGTAACATTCCGTAACATCTACGTTTGTTACATCATTGTTACAAGTTTTGGATTGCTTCTCACGCTGTCTTTTAGCTCTCATTGCTTCCTTGCAGCGTTCACGCTCCTTAAGCTTTGAAAGTTCTTCAGCATTCTGATACTCACTCCAGCCTACAATATAGATATAGCCGTTTTCCTCTATATCTATCATGTTATACTGCTGAAATACTTCTAAAGCTGTTTCTGCAATTTTAGGTTTAAACCCACCAACAGCAGCTAAGGTTTTAGGTGTATACGCTACACCTTCGGTAGCATATACATAACCACCATCATTTTTTTTGCGAGCTAAAGCTAACAGGAAGAACCACATTAATGCCAGGCTATCACCAATCTTCGTATCAGCACGAAGTATCTTAATTTTTTCGCTGTCGAAAACATCAGCGCTAACCTTGAACCAGCTCTCCATGTCGCCCTCCTACAATAACTTCTTCCATAATGGCTGCCGTCTAAGTAACCTTACATACTTCATGAGTGCTTTCTTTCTCATAGATAATTTCTACCTACTTTCTCTACCCACTCGTCCCGGCTATGTTTATCTTCATAACAGGTTTGAGCAAATCGCCTTAACCGCAAGTCTGTTTCCCCGTCCAAATGAGGTCCGAGCCTGCCTTTATGATGCTCATGACATAACCAGATTGTTAAACCAAGCTTGTCGGAAATCTTCCTTCCGGCTGTTCCGAATATCACATGATGACGTTCAAGGTTACATGTTGTGCCACACATAAAGCACTCCTTGTCGCTCTGTAATATGCTTTTCTTGCTCATGCTGTCTGCCCCATTTCTTCAAGTAAGGTCTTAATAGCTGTATGAGCAAGCGCATATTGAGGAATTGTAACCATTTTTTCAAGCTCCTCAATAGTCAAGTCCTTAATGTTTTTGTATGCAGCAAGCGGTCTGCCGTTCTTATCGTGACCATTAGCAACAGTTACAACAATGTCACCTTGAGGGGTAATCTTAACAAATTTATTTCCGGTAGCTTGCGGTTGAGCTTTAGGCTTCTGCTCTGTGTTTTTGGCTTTAAAATCTTGCTTCGGTTCCGGTGCACAAGCTGAATTTCCGTCATCGTCCTCTTGCGCAAGTCCAAGAGCTGCTGCAAGGCTATATCTTCTAGCATATGTCAGCGTACTGCCAAAACCCTGGGCATCATTTTTCTGAATAGGATAACTGCTAGTGACTTTAAGAAATTGGCCACTGCTGTGCATGATCATTGTAGTAACAGCGAGCTTATTGCTTTCTACAATTCCTTCGTTTGCCTGGAATATGCTTAAGCCGTTCTTGCTAAGCGGCTCACGTGCTACGTTCAGGCATTCCGCTAAATCCGCATATTTGCTTTTAAAAAACGGATTGTCACAGCCTTTAACAGCATTTTTCATTTCGCCCTGAGCCTTTGCTAAAGCTTCAGCCAAAGCGTCGATTTTCTCGCTCATTTCCATTTAAATCACCTTTCCTTCCTTAACCAGCTCTTCGAGTTTGCTGTGAAGCTTAAGAGTTGTTTCAGCATCCCAGTGACAGCATTCGCGATAACTGCCAACTTTAGGATATGTTTGCATATTTACCGACAAGCTGTTAACGTTATAGCTTAACACATCACCTTCACGCACAGCCTGTTTTTCCTGGTGGTATCCGAAGTGTTGATACTTACATTTGCCATCCCTGGTACAGTGTGAGCAAGTCTTAAAGTCTTTCAACCAGCTCTCTTTCGTCTGCTTGTGCTCACCATGCTTCCTTTTTCTAAAAGCTTCAAATCCTTCCATGCTAAGTCCGCTGCGAGCTAACACAGCGTTGACCTGTTCATTAGTTACCATATACATCCTCCTTTTGAATTCCGAAGCCAAGCTTTAAATCAGCATAGGCTTTAACTACTCTGCCTTGTGCAGTTGTATAGCCTTTTAGCTGAAGCTCTTTGTTCCATTCCCTTATAAGCGAGTAGCCTTTTCCAACGCCTACGCCTAAAAGGTTGGCAATGTCTTTAGCTGTGTAGAATCTGCTTTCCATGTTTGACAACCTCTTTTCCGTATGCTATACTATATATGACCTATTTTTTAAACCGATTTCCTTTCGACTTTATTTATAGGTTAAAGGCTCTCTATTAGCGTGGGGGGTCTTTTCTTTTTGCTCTTCTTCAATACCAATCAATACAAGTAAAGCCTGTGCACCTTCCCGGCATTCTTTTAAAAGACTGTCGCCGAGGTGCTTTTTTTGTACTGTTTTCGCTACCATTTGCGGAAACAACTCAACCACTTCACCAACTTCTTTTTGCGCCCTTAACATATTTACCGCTAAATCGTCAGCCGGAGGGATAAGCCCAAAAACGTCGCAGAACACAACGTTCTTTTGCAGGTGCTGTACACGTAACCACGGTGTACGATAGAGTTTTGACATTGCTAGTGCAATAGCATCCGGGCATTGTCGCCAGTCAATCTCATAATCCTTTAAACAGCTTGCAGAGATTGCAAGTCCTTCTGCCGCATTTACACGGCTCATCCCTGCGTACTCTCTAGCTACTTTGTAGATGTTAGTTTGAGTTTCAGACATTGTATAAACTCCTTTCTTGCTATAATAGGCTTATAGCAGTTAAAGCTTTTAGCCTGCTATCATTGATTCTTCACTGTGTAGTAATTAACAGTGACTATATCTCCAGGCTGGAGATAACGGCGGTTGGCGGTCAGGTGCTTATTATCTTCGGATACGTTGTACCAAAACTCGTCAAAACAAATTCTCGTTTTGTTAAGCAGAAAATACTTGTCAGCGATTCCATACATGGTTTCGCCTTCTTGTACAACATGAGTGACTGTATGCCTTTGCACCTGGCTGTCCGAAAATCCGCCAACTAAGCTAAGACAACACCATGTAAAGATAATGCATACGCAGATTTGCAATACCTTTTTCATCTTTTTTACTCCTCGTATAATATAGTCATAGCTTAGGTTGTTTTTAATAAAAATTTAAGCTATAT
>ERZ773158.516-NODE-516-length-45493-cov-5.573595_pt1 | contig 45493 bp, 43 predicted proteins | sample MGYA00511918_ERZ773158 | MGnify/ENA primary metagenome ERZ773158 (study PRJEB29015, sample SAMEA2737876) | human gut metagenome | biome: human gut; feature: human-associated habitat; material: faeces | place: China | collected 2012 ...
TACTACTAAGCCAACGGCAGCTCCAACCACTGAGCCTGCAAATACACCTACTACTAAACCGACGGCGGCTCCAACCACCGAGCCTGCAAATACCTCCCAGCCACCGTCAACTCCTGTTCCGGCACCAGCTCCAACACCAGCTCCAACACCGGCTCCAACTGACAATACCGCACCAACATCACCACCTAGTGACCCGGATGCAGGTCCGACATCAGTACCGACTAATGTGCCAGCAGTCTCTCCGACTGTTATGCCGACTAACTCACCGTCAGATACTCCGACTGTTGCACCAACAAATACACCATCAGTCTCTCCGACTGTTGCACCGACAAGTACACCATCAATCTCTCCGACTGTTGCACCAACTAAAAAACCAGCATCTGTAAAAACAAAATTTTCAGATAAAAAGAGTGGTATTTATTTTAAAATATCAAACTCGTCCAAAAAATATTTGGAATATTTATACCCCACTTCAAGCAAAACTAATATAGTCATTCCAAATACGGTAAAATATAAAAATAAATCCTATAAAGTTGTTTCTGTTGCACCTAAGGCATTTTATAACAAAAGTAAATTAAAAAAAGTGTACATAAATGCAAATATAACAACTCTGGGAAAAGACTGCTTTGCAAAATGTAAAAAACTAAACAGTATCACCTTTAAAGGAAGTAAGCCGCCAAAAATAGGCCGAAATGCTTTTAAGAACATCAATAAAAAAGCTAAATTTTATGTTCCGAAAAAGGCTTATGCAAAATACAGAAAAACGCTCACTTCAAAAACAGGTTTTAATAAATCTATGAAAATTGTAAAGAAATAGTACATTATCACCTGCATGAGATTTTAAAACAGCAAAGCGTACCATAAATATGTTATTGATTGCAAAACCCCCTGTTATTTTCTGTTTTATAACAGTTAATAACAGGGGGCTTATTTTATTGCAATAAATACATTATCTTACATTTTAAGCATCAACATTTTCTATATAAGCATAACTGGCTTGCAATAAAACATTACGAAATAAGTTCTTCTATCTTGTCCTTGGTTATAAAGCCTATACTCCTATTTGCTTCCTCACCGTCTTTAAATAACACAAGTGCAGGTATGCTCTGTATTCTGTACTTCATTGCAAGGTCAGGATTTTTGTCAACATCGACATTAAAGAACTCTACATCGTCTCTTTCCTCTGACAACCGTTCTACTACAGGTCCTATCATATTGCAAGGTCCACACCAGGCAGCCGAAAAATCAACTAATGCACATTTGCTTGCTAAAACTTCACTCATATCGTTATTTACTATTTTCTTAACCATATTACTCCTCATTTCTGCACACATTCTCTGTGCATAGCGTGAAATATAATATATTCACACCTAATATTTGTGTCAGGTGTGCACAGACACAAATTGTCTGGTTTATTGTCAAAAAGCAGCTTACTATTCCGGTACTACTATCTTTCCTGCTATTGCACAAGCTGCTGCCGATTTTGGTGACGCAAGGTAGATACCTACTTTTGATGTTCCCATACGACCGAGGAAATTACGGTTGTTTGTTGCAACAACTGTCTCTCCGTCTGTCAGAATACCGCCTGTTCGTCCACAGCAAAGTCCACAGCTTGGATGTGTTATTATCGCACCTGCTTTTGAAAGGATTTCCATCGTTCCATTCTCTACCGCCTGTCTGTAAATCTTACGGCTTGCAGGCGTAACGATAAGTTTTACAAAAGGTGCTACATGCTTGTCCTTAAGGATTTCTGCCGCTGCCATAAGGTCCTCAAGCCTTCCGTTTGTGCATGAACCGATAAATACCTGGTCAATCTCTTTTCCCTCAATCTCTGAAATTGGTTTTACATTATCGACATTTGAAGGACAAGCCATAACAGGTACTAAATCTTCCGCTTTATAATTTATAACTCTTGAATAAACCGCATCACTGTCACCGACCAAATCTTTCTGCTCGCCAGTAAGCTCTATCTCACAATACTTTGCTGTTTTCTCGTCGGGTGTAAATAATGCACATTTCGCTCCTGCTTCAATCGCCATATTTGACATTGACATTCTTGAAGCCACCGACATATTTTCCACTGTATCTCCGGCAAATTCAAGAGCTTTATATGTCGCACCGTCAGCACCGAGATCTCCAATAAGCTTCAGGATAATATCTTTAGCCATCACATTGTCAGGAAGTTTTCCCGTGATATTTACCTTGATAGTCTCAGGTACACGAATCCAGAGCGTTCCCGTTCCAAGAATACTTGCCATCTCAGTATAACCGATTCCTGATGAAAATGCACCAACACATCCATATGTAGTAGTATGGCTGTCTGTTCCAAAAACTATGTTTCCAGGTTTAACATATCCTGCTTCTGTCATAAGCTGGTGACAGATTCCGTCTGAACGGTGAATATTTTTCATTCCATATTTTTCCACAAATTCATTTCCAATACGGAAATGTCTTGTGTCATCAACCTGACTTGCTGGCACAAGATGGTCATATATAAGAACCGCCTTGTCAGGATTCCATATCTTCGTAAATCCCATCTCCTCAAACTTTGAGGCAACAAATGGAATAAAAATATCATGTATCATAACTCTGTCAACATTTACGGTAACTATCTCTCCCGGCTTTACTTCTTTGCCGACATTATTTCTAATGATTTTTTCAATAATTGTTGAACCCATAACTTACCTCCTAGTCTAATCCATTTAATTTACGCATTGCTTTTACAAGTCCGCCTGCATCGATTATCTCAACAAGATTATCCGGAAGTGATGCTATAGGATATTTATTTCCATCATACTCTATATTTTCATTAACTGTAACTGTAATACTGTCACCCTCTTTCACATCATCGTGAAGTTTATCATTCTCGATAAGCAAAAGACCGTTGTTTATTGAATTTCTAAAGAATATTCTCGCAAATGATTTTGCGATAACGCATTTTATACCAAGTGCTTTTATAATCTCAGGTGCCTGCTCTCTTGAAGAACCGCAGCCAAAATTCTTTCCGGCAACTATAATGTCACCCTCTTTAATCTGTGCTGCAAGTTCCGGTCTGAGTGGTGAAAACGCATACGGTGCCATGTCATTGACTGTCTCTAATGCAAGGTACTCAGTCGGAATAATAATATCCGTATCTATATCATCACCGAGCACCCAGACTTTTCCACTAAACTGTGCCATGTATTTTTCCTCTTTTCGTTATTTAGATTTTTCTACAATAAATCAGCCGTTGTAATCTCACCCTTTATCGCTGATGCTGTCACTGTTGCGGCTGATGCAAGATAGATAAATGAGTCTTTATGTCCTGCACGGCCTTTAAAGTTTCTTGTTCCCGTACTTATAAGAACTTCATTTTCACCGATAACACCCTGACAGCTTCCCCAGCATACGCTGCAGTTCGGATTCATAACTATTGCCCCAGATTCCATAAATGTGTCGATAATGCCCTCTTTAAGTGCCTGCTCGTAAACTGCCGCACTTGCCGGTACCACAAGGAAACGAACAAGCGGAGCAACTTTCTTTCCTTTGATAAGTTCTGCACCAACACGGAGATCCTCAATTCGTCCGTTATTGCATGAACCAAGAAATGCCTCGTCAATATGAGTTCCTAAACATTCTTTTGCCGGTACTACGCTGTCCACAAAATGCGGTTTTGCAACGATTGGCTCAATTTCATCAAGATTAATGTCATAGACCTTTGCAAATTTAGCATCAGCATCACTTGAAAAGCTGTGTTTTGGCTTTCTTCCATGCTCCTTAAGATAATCAATCGTTATATCGTCAACTTCCATAAGTGCTGTTTTGGCACCTGCCTCAACACAGAGGTTACAGATAGATATTCTGTCGCTCATGTTGAGAGTTTTAAGTCCCTCACCGCCAAATTCCATAGCCATGTAATTTGCACCATTTGCACCAATCTTTCCTATAATAGTAAGGATAAGATCTCTTGCATAAACACCGTCCTTAAGTTTTCCTTTAAGATTAAATCTAAGTGTTTCAGGAACAAGAAGCCATGACTTACCTGTAACCATGGCATAGAGATAATCCGTACATCCAACACCGGTACCAAATGCACCAACAGCACCATAAGCACAGGTATGACTGTCAGCACCAAAAATAAGTTCACCTGATGTAACATGATTTTCCATCATAACCTGATGACACACCCCTGCACCCTCATAAAACTTAATGCCATGCTCCTTTGCAAAATCTCTCATCTTCTTGTGTGAAGCTGCTGTCTTTACACTGTCACATGGAACATTGTGGTCTACTATCCAGACAAGTTTGTTTACATCTGCAATATGCGGATTTTTAAGTTTGTTATACATGTCTATTGTAAGATGTGTTGTTCCATCATTACTCATAAGTCTGTCAAGTTCTACTGTATGTATATCTCCCGGCTTAACCTCATTTACACCTGCGGCTGCCGCAATAATCTTTTCTGCAATCGTCATTCCCATGAAATTAAACCTCCTTATTTAATGATGCAATAAGACCGCCCTGGTCAAGTATTCCTTGCATATATGCCGGAAGTTTTGTGCACTGGTATTCTTTATCACCAACACGCACGATACCCTCCTGAAGATCAAGTTCCATCTCATCACCTGCATTTACATTTTCGTGTAAATCTTTACAGACAATAACTGGGAGTCCGATATTGATCGAATTTCTATAAAAAATCCTAGCAAATGATTTTGCTATAACTGCCTTGACTCCGAGTGCTTTCAAAACGCTTGGTGCCTGTTCCCTTGAAGAACCACAGCCAAAATTTTCAGAAGCCACAACATAATCCCCTGGCTTTACATTTGCTGCAAAGTCAGGATCAAGTGACTCAAATGTATGTGTTTTCATCTCATCAATTGTAGGAAAAAGAAGATACTGTGAAGCAATTATCTGGTCAGTATCAACATCCTGATCGAATTTAAAAATCTTACCCATCTATAGTTTCCTCCATTATATAATGTGTTTACAGATAATCGCGAAACTCAATTTACTCTATGATTTATTTGTGCAATATATACAATATCACCACAAGGCCCGCTCTCGCTGCCCGACACTCGTAACGGTACATAAAGGTACACAAAACGCACCTTAAGTACCGATGGTGTCAGAAGCACCTTGTTAATGATATGTATATATTGTACAAATAAAATGTAGTTTATTGAGAGTTTCGCAAATACCTAATAATGCGTTTAGTACAAAATGCGACAGATGCAAAGCATCTGGATTTTGGAGTATATTATATCATAAATTCAGCTTGCTGTGAACTGTGTAGACTTTGTCTTTATTCCAAGATCAATTTTATCTGATTCTTGATAAGACATTCAAGTGCCTCTACTCTCCGCTCCGGCAATGCAAGCTTACTGTTATTTTCAAACTCAAAATTTTTCATATTTATCAATCTTCTTGCATCAGGATATAATACAGCCTTTGCAATCTCAACAAAAAAATCATACAGTTTTGGCATTCTGCTTTTAATATATTTTTCATTGAAATCCTCTTTTTCTGCATAACACAGTAAAGATACATTGTGATCAAATAAAGGTGCTGCACTTACTATCTCATAAGTATCCGTATCAAATATAAATCCAAAATTTCCCTTATGCCTGTCTTCATTTAAAATAAGCGCATCAATTATAAACATATCTGCCAATTGTTTACTGCCAACTCTTTGAGAATACTCATCAATTATATCTGCAGGCAAAGATTTTGAACTTACCATTCTAAATGGTACAAAACCATATTGTTCATTTGTAAAACAATCACATACCGAGCATAAACGATCATTGTGATTTCTTATATCATATATTACATGTTCCGCCGAAAAAGCATCTGCCACCTGACTTGCATAAAATTCAGAATATGGTTCTAAACCTGTATTACGCGTTCCTGAGCTCCCTCTTTTCAACATTTTTATCTGATTTTCTTCTCTGATCCAGCACTTTGCAAAGGTTCCATCTGTACTATATTTAGGAGATGGTGTTGATAAATTATCTCCATACATTCCTCCATCAAATGCCGTATGTGCAACAACTTCATTAAACGGATTGCAGAACAAAGAAACCTTTTATATTATTGCATCCACTCCTCACAAGAAGTTCTTTTATATGCTCCCTTCCTCTCGGTGCAGCTCTGTGTGCAATAAAATCTCCTACATCTTTTATCCAAAAAGGCACTCTTAATGTACATATGTTTGTAATCCTTACAAGACCTGATCTTATTTCTAAAGTAAATGTTGCAACAACCTCGTTTTTATTCATCAATGAATAAGCAGTTACTGACTCGATACTTTTCATACTGCCTCCTTCTTGTAACAATATCAGAATCATTAAATCTGATTTTTGCGTCATCTGATATATCAAATAGTGTTCATTTTGACATATATCTCTATCATTTTACCAACTTTTCCGTTGTCACTTTCAAATTTTTTCTTATTTTCAGAAATATAAGTATAGTACAATGTTTATTCTGTAAATATACATTTTCCCTTTCCTTTGCCTTTTACTACTGTAACAACATTCATGTCTCTAAGTTTTGCCATCACTGCTCTTGCTGTTGAAGACGAACAACCAAGTATTACTTCTATTTCCTTCGTACCAAAAATCTATTTTTCCTCTATTTCATTATATACTTTAATAATATTTGCCTTTGTGGGTTCATTATATTTCTGTTGCTCAATAGCCGATTTTCCATATCCAATCGCCGACTTTTGACGATCAATCAACAACTTATTTGCTACAACAGCTAATTTCTTTAATGAATCGGTGTTTTTTTTAACAATAGTTTTTCCCTCATTTGAATTATAAATCACCGCTTATCACAAAGATATCATAATAATATTATTCCTTGATATTGAAATGATATTTTTTTGCTCTCATTTCAAATGCATCTTTTGTACCTTCCATAACATTACAAATCTCTTGTCTTATACTTTCATCATCCATTGTTCCTGTTTGATTAACTTGAATAATATCTGTTTCAGAGTCCATCGAAATAATATATTCAGAGTCTCCATTCACTGGTATATTAGCATTATGTGTAACAACAATAATTTGCCTCTTCGATTTTGCAACCTTAAGTCTAGCAACTATTAAGTCATATACTAATCTATTATCCAAATCATCCTCTGGCTGATCCAACAATAACGGTTGATTTCCATAAGCAAGCAAAAATGTCAAAATCGTAGTTGTTTTTTGTCCAGCTGATGCATTTGATAAAGGAATAAATTTTTTTGCCTTTTCTGGTCTATAAGATACACTCAAATCATCATCTGGTATAAACGCAATCATTCTTGCAAACGAGTCTTCTGCTATACTTGTTATAATATCTCTTGTCTTTTTATTTAATGATTTCTGATCTTCTTTGTTTCTAATAGATATGAGCATTTTTTTATACTTTTCAATTCCATCTCCTTTTTTAAAATATAAATCCGCAAGTTCATTAATATCATCATCTACAGATGGGATTTCCTTTTGCATAATAGCTTTCAAAGTGTTAATAAATGAATTTCTATTCCTATTCTTAACTAACTGGAACTTAACATTCTTATCATTACCAATAACTTCTTGAATAAAATCATTTCTTAGTTTATATATTATATCAACTTTATTTCTATACACATTTTCTAATGATTCATATTCCGCTTCTAGTTTACATAATTCTTTTTCCTTGTTTAGAATCTTATCAATTTCTTCTTTCTTATTATTTCTCTGCTCAATAAGAGTATCGAGCTTAACAGTATCCAATCCATTATCTTGTAGATTTTGCATAACAGATACATACTTATTTTGAATTGCTATTCTTTTCTTTTTCCATTCAGTATTATCAATTTTTTCAAATAACTTGTCATTTTTCACTAACATTTCATTGCTAAATTGACTCAAACGCTTAATATCTACCTTAAACTCGTTTAAATCTTCTTCCAATAGCGACTTTATTTCAGGATCTGTCACATCATCATATTCTATAACTACTTCATCCAAATATTTCTTTATTTCATCTATTTTATTCTTTTTTCTGTCAATATAAGATAAAAGAGCTTTTTCCTGATCATCAAATAGTTGTTTTTTCTTAAGTGTGTCAGAAATACCACTTTTTTCATATTTAGAAATTTGGCTCTCAATATCTAATAATTCTGTTTCCAATCTTGGCTTATCAAGAATTACTCGTTTACTATTGCTAATCTCCAATGCCTTTGATACTAAATTATTTAATGCAGCATCCTTCTCAGATAAACATTGTGGTAATTCTTTTATATCTGCATCAATAATTGCCATTAAAGAATTTGAATCCATTGCAAGTTCATAAATCTGCTTTTGCGTAAATATTTGTGCTTTAAATAAATCCAGAAAATACTCATCTTCTATGACATTCCACTCTCCATCAATATACTTAAATAATTTTCTGGTTTGATTCTCCATTCCCTTAATATTGGTGACTTCTATTTTATATAAATCACTCAAGCGTTCAATAAATACTGAAACTTGAGATGTTCTTTTGAATATTCCCTTTTTTGTTCCACTACTCTTTGACTTACCATTTTCTTTATAAAAATTTTTCTGTTCTTCTGATATAATGTTTAAATTTTCGCCAGAGAATGAATTCATCGCTCCAGCAATAGTTCTAATTATTGAAGATTTTCCACTTCCTCTACCTCCAATAATTGTATTCATTTGCGGATTAAAGGAAATTTTTATATCTTCTTTTTCATTCAAAATACAATCAGAAATTTGTATTTTTCTTATAACCATGTCTGGTTGATTATCTGGTATATTAGAACACTCCACATCTTTCTTAACTCTCATATCATATGAAATTAATGCTTGTCTTACACTTTCTAGCTTAGGAGTCTGAGACATTTTTAACCATGTATATGATTTTCCTATTCCCCATAATCCATGTTCTGATGATTTATCTGAAAAAGGATTATCTGAAAATCTTAACATAGGAATATCTCTGTTTTTTGCAATTTCATATACTTTATACCATTTCTTTGCTTGTTCTTCTGAGATTTGTGTCCCATACTTTTCAGTTAATTTCTGGGATATCATAGTAATTCCTTCATTAGCATAACTTTCCCAAATATCATCATTAACAACCTGAACTGCATTAATATATCTTCTATCTAAAAGTTTACAGATATTATCGTAACTCATATCTGAAAGACCACTAAATTCATCTATATGTGCTGGAATAACCAATGCTCCTTTCAATTGAGCAGTTTCACACGCATGAAAAATATCTCCATCTGCTGTATGTCCACTATCCCCAAGATTATCTTTAAATATCTTTAACTGATTAAGAAATTCTTGCACATTATTGCCATCACAGTCTATATCAAATAATACCAAAACATGAATTTTGCTTGAATCACAAGATAACTCAACACCAGGAAATACAACTATGTTATTTTCCTCTCCGAGCTTTTTAATTTCATCAATTTTTCTATAATCATTATGATCTGTAACTGCAATACATTTTAATCCTTTATTTTTCACCTCTTCAATCCACTCATTAACTGTATCAATCTCCTTATTCTTATAACATCTACTATTCATTGTATGTAAATGAAAATCACATTTATACCATTTTAATCCTACATTTTCCATAACGACTCCTCCTTGTATAATATCTTCAATTTTTACAATACCTAATTTACTATTCGCAATACCTTCCTAACTATTTCTGACTATATCAACATATATTATGCTACTTTATAGTACTATAAGCTATCTTTGTCTTTTTAACAAAATTAATGATTTTGCATAAAACTCTCAAGCTCCGCTACTATTCATTCTGAAAATCAATTTCCTCCGCTTTCCTCCAATAATATCCATGACACTTGTGTTTTTTTGTCAAACTTTTATGAATTTGTTTATTTACTTTTTTGGGTAATCCCAAGCTTACTGCGGCTTCAACACAATTATTAAAATGTTTAATAATATTCATACTATCATCCAATTGATATATTCCTTTTCCAATTCGAATACCTTGATATTTATAATCCTTTTCTGGATTGTAATCATCCAAATACACCCAAATATATCCACCAGCTCTAAAGTTTTTTCCATTTAAACAACTTGATATCAAAGTTCTCCCAATTCCAGTCTTTTTAGCAGCCTCTGTAACTGATGAAAATTTATTTAAATATTTACCACCTAAATCAATTTGCACAACTTCAACGCATCTATGAGATGGCTGTTTTTTATATTGTTCTATTGGTTTCCCATCCCACTCATCTTTAAATCTCCACAAAAAACCACCAGATGTCTTATAAATTCCTCTCGCACAGTCCTCTATTCCTCTTCTGTGAATTCCTGTTTCAACACAAGCATGTGCACAACTATGAAATTCATTAATCTTATACCCATTTTTAGAAAATTGAATGACTGGTCGAGAATTCCATGATACGCCTCCCTCTCCACCTAAAGTTACATTATATCCCCATGAATCTTTTTCATAAATGCAAGTATTAAGCTGTTTAATCCAATATATTTCTTTTTCAATTATTTCTTCGTCAGATTCTGCCGTATCAATTATTTCCCACACAAAATTATCTATTCCATATTTTTTTAATGCTCTATGAAACGGAAGATTATCCTCAATATCATAAATGTGCTCTCTCTTTCTTTTTTCAAAATTGTATGTCTTTCCAACATATACTTTACCATTAATACTATTTGTCACTTTATAAATCACATATCTCTTTTCCATAAAAACAATACTCCAAATTTTCAAAAAACAAACTGTAATATTCAATTAAAGAGCATCATAACCATTATTAATAAAAATATATATCATGACTACTTCTCTTTTTATAACTATTTGAATTATAAAAAATATCAACTTAATAACATAACTATCCAACTTTAATACTAATACTATTATTAAATAACTACAATTTTTTCTTATACAACTTATAAGTCTACCACTACATATTATATCAAATTTATATTGTCATTTTCTACATCATAATAAATTTCACTTTTCCAATAATATTTTGAGCATTTTACAAAAAAACCACAAGAAAAGCTTATCAAACTTTTCTTATGGCTTTTTCTACTCTTATTTATAAAATAAAACTATTTCTTTTTCCTACGCCAATTCCCCTATAAACTTCTCAATCCTGTCGAGTCCTTTCTCAATCTGCTCAATAGATATAGCATAAGAAAGACGGAAACAGTCTGGGAATCCGAAGTCTGCACATGGCACTATTGCCGTATTGTACTCATTGATAAGTATGTCTGCCATCTGTGGAACGCTTTCTATCTTTGTTCCCTTATATGATTTTCCGAGTACTGCACTGCCGTCTACAAACACATAAAATGCTCCCATTGGCTCAAGTGTGTCAAGTAAATCCATATCGCAGATTCTCTTATACATATATTTACGGCGTTTATCAAATTCAGCATGCATTTTCTCTACTGAATCCTGTGGTCCCGTAAGAGCCTCTACTGCCGCTTTCTGTGCAATAGAGTTTGGATTTGATGTCTGGTGGCTCTGCACGCTTCCCATCATCTTTGCAATCTCTTTTGATGAACCTGTATAGCCTATTCTCCAGCCTGTCATCGCATAGCTCTTTGCAAGTCCGCTGCAAGTTATAGTCCTGTCATATATATCTTTTCCAAGTGATGCAATGCTTATATGTTTCTGCTCTCCGTAAACAAGCATTTCATACATTTCGTCTGCTACCACATAGAAGTCTTTTTCTACCGCAACTTTTGCTATTGCACGAAGTTCTTCTTCCGTGTAAAGCATTCCTGTAGGGTTATTTGGTGTGTTTAATACAAGTGCTTTTGTCTTGTCTGTTACTGCTGCCGCAAGATCCTCTGCCGTGAGCTTGAAGTTCTGCTCTTTTGTTGTCGTAACGATAACCGGCACTCCACCCGCAAGTTTTACTATCTCAGGATAGCTGAGCCAGAATGGTGCAGGGATGATAACCTCATCTCCCGGATTTATGAGTGCCGTAAATATATTTGTAAGTGAATGTTTTCCACCATTGCTTATTACTATCTGGTCCGTATCATAATCAAGTCCGTTAAATTCCTTGAACTTTTTAGATATAGCTGCCTTTAATTCATTTGTTCCTGAAGCAGGTGTGTACTTTGTAAAACCATCTTTAATAGCTTTGATAGCTGCCTCACAGATATTTTCAGGTGTGTTGAAATCAGGTTCGCCCGCTCCAAATCCAACTACATCTTTTCCCTGTGCCTTAAGTTCTTTTGCCTTTGCCGTGATTGCAAGAGTTGACGAAGGTTTAACTGCTGCTGCTTTCTTTGATAATTCTAATGACATATTTCTAACCTCATTCCTGCGACTTTATCGCATAAGTAATTTAATATTTTTTCGCCTGTATCAGAACAAGACTGCCGTTTATACCACATATGACTGACAATAAGAATATATCTCTTAATGAATCTTATTCATGATACGGTTTTAATTATCTCACATTACATATACCTGCGTCAATATATATGTTTACGATTATATCAAAAAAATATACCTTAAAATTGTAAAAATTACCAAAAACTCAACAATTTCAAGGTATATTAATGTGTTTTAATATTTTTTCTTAATTTTCTTAATTCTTAAAGCTGTGTATAGGTGCCGGTATTCTTCCGCCCCTGTTTACAAACTCGCTGCAGTCAAACTGATTTACAGGCATTACAGGTGCATATCCTAACAATCCTCCAAACTCTACCATCTCTCCGACTTTCTTTCCCGGAACAGGTATAAGTCTTGCCGCTGTCGTTTTCTGATTTATCATTCCTATAGCCATCTCATCTGCGATTATTCCCGCAATCGTCTCAGGCTTTGTATCTCCCGGTATTGCTACCATATCAAGTCCTACCGAACATACACAGGTCATGGCTTCAAGCTTTTCAAGAGTGAGTGCTCCATCCTGAACTGCATTTATCATTCCCTGATCCTCACTTACCGGAATAAATGCACCGCTAAGACCACCTACATACGAAGATGCCATTACACCGCCTTTTTTAACCTGGTCATTAAGCATTGCAAGTGCCGCCGTTGTTCCCGGTGCTCCTGCTCTCTCAAGTCCCATCTCCTCAAAAATATCTGCTATACTGTCACCGATTGCCGGTGTAGGTGCAAGTGAGAGGTCTATTATTCCAAACGGTATATTAAGTCTTTTTGATGCCTCAAGTGCAACAAGCTGACCTACTCTCGTAATCTTGAATGCCGTCTTTTTAATCTTTTCACAGAGTGCACCAAAGTCAAGCCCATGTGCCGACTCAAGTGCTTTTCTCATAACACCCGGTCCACTTACTCCGACATTTATTATCTCGTCTGCTTCGGTAACACCATGGAATGCTCCTGCCATAAACGGATTGTCATCAGGTGCATTACAGAATACAACAAGTTTTGCACAGCCGTTACATTCACAGTCAACTGTTATATCAGCAGTCTCACGGACAATATCACCCATAAGTCTTACCGCATCCATGTTTAATCCTGTCTTTGTCGAACCGACATTTACTGAACTGCACACGAAGTCCGTAGCCTTAAGTGCCTCGGGTATTGAGCGGATAAGAAGCTCGTCACTCTTTGTCATCCCCTTTGAGACAAGTGCAGAATATCCACCGATAAAGTTTACTCCAACTTCCTTTGCAGCTTTATCAAGCGTCTTTGCTATCGTTACATAATCCTCAGGCTTCTTACAGGCAGAGCCTCCGATAAGAGCTATAGGTGTAACTGATATTCTCTTGTTTACGATAGGAATACCATATTCAAGTTCAATAGCTTTTCCTGTAGGAACAAGATCTTTTGCAACAGTTGTTATACGGTTATATATTTTTTCATTTAATCTGTCAAGATCATCATCTATACAATTTAAAAGGCTTATACCAAGCGTAATCGTTCTTACATCAAGGTTTTCCTTCTCGATCATATCATTGGTTTCTTTAACTTCTGCTATATTTATCATACTGGCTGCCCCTCCAAATTATTAAATTCTGTGCATCTTATCAAAAATATCCTCACGCTGAGCCTTTATAGTACAGCCCATATCCTCACCTATCTTTTCAAGGGCATTGTTAAATCCTGCAAAGTCTGTTTTACATTCTGCCACATCAACAATCATCATCATGTTAAAAAATCCACCTACGATAGTCTGTGAAATATCAAGAATATTTACATTGTTTTCTGCAAGATATGTGCATACCTTTGCGATAATACCAACACTATCCTTACCTACTACTGTTATAACTGTTTTTTTCATTTTATCTATCCCTCGTTTCTGCACACATTTTTTGCATAGTGTGTAATATAATATTTCACATATAAAATCTGTGTCCAGTGTGCACAGACACAAATCCCGTATGTGAAAATTTTTCACACTTTTTTCTTATCTTAAATTATCTTAAAGCACAACCATCTTTGACGGCTCGTCTCTCTTTGCTACCGACAGGTCAAAATCAAGGTCTTTTAATCCCATCTCCTCCCACAACTGACATTTTACTGCTTCAAATGCAAGCTGCGGATAGTTGTTTTCTTTTGACAGATGTGCAAGAAATGCATATTTTAAATTTTTATTTATCACCTTGCACAGCAAACTTCCTGAATCTTCATTTGATAAATGACCGTATTCACTCAATATCCTACGCTTAAGCTTATACGGATATTTTCCGGCTTCAAGCATACTTATATCATGGTTTGCCTCAATAAACAAAACATCTGTATCTTTTAAATGGTCTATCGTATAATCATCATACTTTCCCAAATCAGTAGCTATGCTCGTCTTATGTCCCTCCGCCGTAAGCGTATATCCTACCGGGTCTGCGGCATCATGCGATGTTGAAAATGGCATTACTGTTATCGCTCCCATAGATACCGGCTCATCAGCGTGTACCTCAAAAAGATGATTCATTGAAATAATGCCTTTTTTATCCTTAAGCCTTATTGCATCGAGCGTTCCACCTGTTGCATAGACAGGTGTATCAAACATCTTGACCATCATATTTATACCCTGAATATGGTCACTATGTTCATGTGTTACAAATATTCCGTCTAGCTGTTCAGGAGCAACACTAATCTTTTTAAGACCTTCGACTATCCTTTTACGGCTCACTCCCGCATCTATCAGAATATTTGTGTCACCACTGCCAACATATGTACAGTTTCCACTGCTGCCGCTGGCAATACTGCATACTCTCATTTCTACCTCATTTCTATGCTATATCCCATCTTTTATTCTTCGTTCTCACGCATAGCAAGTCTGTGCAAAGCACAAATCTTGAGTGTGAAAATTTTAATTTCATACTACCCACTGAATTACAACAGCATCACCATCATTTACCGGTGTCATAAAATCTCCATGAACACCATTTACCATTGTTTCAAGGTGGTCACCATGAGCTACTGATGTATCTACAGGATAAAAATCGAGTACATCTACAAGAATATATCTTTCTTTTCCCTTCATGATAACAGTGTCACCATTTACGGTAATCGTAATATCATCTACCCCTGCCCGTCCGTTCCTGGCAGTCGATACAGCATTTTCTTTTTCTGCCGGCTGTCCGTTTTCTAAAACCGATACGGAAGCTGCTTCTTCCTCAGGCTGTACTGTCACTTTCTCATCAGCTATTTCTTTTTTAATATTTTCCATGAAGTTTTTCTGTTCCCCGGCTGTCTCCCCTCCGGTACTGTGAGTCTCGATTTCATTAGCATCCACTCTGCCTGTTTCATCTGTCTTATGTATGTTTTCTTTCAATGTGCTATCATACTTATCATTAACAGTATTATTATCTGATGCTATTTCATTTATTGAGTACACAACATCTGTCGGGAACTCAGGTTCACCGTATTTTGCATATAATTCATTATAATTAGGTTCTTCTTTTTTTATCTCGCAGAGAATAGAAAAATTGTCATAAACCTTTGTGTTCATATCAGCAGGAACATTGTTTACATACACCTTTCCGCTATAGATAATGTCCATAAATTCAAATACCTGTTTCAATGTATAATAATCAAGGAACCATATGTCATCACCATCTTTTATATCATAAAATCCTGAAACAAGTTCACCATTTACCGCAACATATCTTGGGCAGACAACTTCCTTATTATTGAATGTAAATTTAATAGTCGATTTATACTCTGGAATATCCTCTATCTCCAAAACAGCATCTTCTCCAACCGTTGACGGCTTTATATCGATTTTTGCATTTTGAATAACCGGTGTATTTATCCCTGCTTCGGCACCGTTCATCTTTATCACGCAGGCTTCTCCATGCTTTCCACGAGCCATACGCTTCTCACCGTTCACATTGTAAATAATGCTTTTTCCCCGTTTAGGGAAAAGATCCTCGTTTGGAAATCCGATGCTCATAGCAGCATCTATAATTGCCAGCTTACCATTATCATACAACTTGACTCTCTCATCATTTATATTCACAAATATAAAGTTATTTCGCTGTTCATAATAATTAAGACAGATTCCGACCGGAGTCACAAGAAGTGAATCAACCTTTATATCGTCCTGCATGAATTTAATATTTCCCATAACTTCTGAACCCCTGAGTGCAACTCTTTCTTTCGGAAGTTCAAGAAACTCAGCAAGGCTTTCCACAAAGCCTCTGATTTTTCCTCCCCCGCCTACTACAAAAACCGCACTGACTGACTTTCCACCGTTAAGTTCTATAATCTTATCAGCAATGCTCTTTGTAATTGACTGCACAGCATCTTTCACCACATCCGCTATCTCATCAGATGAAATCTTATATGGCAGTCCCATTATATCGTTAAATTCAACTTCTTCCTGCTCGGTACTCTTGCATTTAAGGGCATCTGCCTCATTAAAATCCGTCAGATAATGTTTTGCAAGGCACTCCGTTATCTCATCGCCGGCACTTGGAATCATGCCATATGCAATAATGCTTCCATCCTTTGTAATGGAAATATCGGATGTTCCTGCTCCTACATCGACAAGTGCGATATTTAATAATCGAAACCTCTCAGGTATTGCAACATTTATAGCTGCTATTGGCTCCAATGTAAGATTTGCAACATATAATCCGGCTCTCTCAACAGCAGTATAAAGTCCGTCAACTACTTCATCAGGAAGGAATGTTGCAATAATCTCACAAGAAATCTTATTACATTTATGTCCCTCAAGATTTGTTATCGCATATCCGTTCTGATAATAATGTTTTACTGAGTAACCAACACAATAAAATTTTATATCATCACTATTTTGTTCTTCTCTAAGCTTTTCATAAGCATTTTCTACACCGAGCATATCAAGTGTATATATTTTCTCAGTCGTGGCAACCGTTTCTGAATTAAAATCTATCTCTGCCTCTGCCTCAACAGTCTTGAGCACTCGACCGGCGGCTGCTATACACACATCTTTGTATGTACGCCCGGTCATATACTCAAGTCTATCACGGATTTCACTGATAGTAGATGCAACCATGTTTATATCATGTATCTGTCCATCCATCATGGCTCTTGTTTCATGTTCTTTTGATGTCTGTGCAACTACGGTAAATCCCTTTGTATCTCTGTAACCTATCGTTCCAACAATACTTCTCGTTCCTATATCAAGACCAAAAACGAGCTGCTCCGGGACACCTTCCATATTTACCTTTTTTACCTCGACATTTTCTGTCTCATCTATCACTATGGAACCCCCTTAATTATCACAATTATCAATATTTTACCAAATAAACAGACATAATACAAGTCTTAAACTCATCCCTTTGCCACACAAAAAGTAACAGTTCATCCTTTTATTATCCACACTATAAATGTGTATGATTACCTTTTTATTTAACCTTTACCGTAACTAATTCTGCTTTTTCAAGTGATGCACAATATACGACTATCGTAACTTTTCCTTTCTTTTTAGCGTGTATCATACCTGTTTCGTCAACCTGCACAACTTTCTTATTTGAAGATACATAAGTTATATTAGGATTGTAGGCATTCTTAGGTAATAATGATACTTTGATTCTTGCATATTTTCCTTTTTTCAATGTAATTTTATTTTTAGCCACATTAAAATCGTTAAGTCCTGTAATTTTATCCCATGATACGATATGAATCTTACAACGCACTGCTTTTAAACCTTTTACCTTGGCTGTCACCGTGCAGACTCCCGGTTTTTCTGTGACAACATGAATCGTACCACTTTCATCTACCGTAACAATTTTCTCATCTGACGATTTCCATTTGATGCCCGATATGACAGCTCCAAATGGCTGAATTCCATATTTCATACTATAATCATCATATGGTGAAAGATATATATCATTGTATTGGAATATAAACTTTTTGACAGTATTTGCCTTAGTTTTCTTTTTCCACTTTGCATATAATGTCACTTTCTTATCTGTCAATGTTGTTAAATCATTCTTATCAAACTTAATCTCATATGTTTTTTTGCCCGCTTTTTGTTTATAGTACCATCCACAAAAACTATATCCCTTCTTAGTCGGTTCTTTAGGCAGTTCAACTCCAGTGTCAAATATATAATCTACCGTTGCATATGTTTTTCCATTCACCATAAATACAAACTGTCTGCTTGCACAATAATCATTTATTGAAGAAATATTTTTGTCTATCCAGTCTATTCTCTCACGAATCCACTGTTTTAATCTCTGTTCCTCAGAATCATATGTTATCTTTGCCATATTTTCTGTCGTTTTTCCAATATTCTCATCAATCTTCATGTCATTCACAATATCTTTCAACACATCGTTATATTCCAGTATATCATCCTGTGAATACATTTTGTTGACATAATAATTCGCTTTTTGTGAAGCATATTGTTTTTGCGAATATGTATCTATGATTCCTCCGTCCTTTATTCCCTCCAACAGTTTTTCTTTTATATAAGGCCATCTTGCCACAAATTTTTTTCTAAATTTTTCATTAGCAAACAACTTTGTAAACCATGCATTTCTATCAAGATTTAAACCTTCAACGCTGTTAGATGTATATTCTGTTGCTCCCCATGCAACATAATCAAAATCCCATAATGGTCCCCAGTATAGTTTTCCATCTCTTTTTTTATATAGGTATGTGCTTCCTGATATAAACGCATCACCATTTAACGAAAATTCCTGTACCCAGTAATAGTCTATCGCTGAATCAACATCCATGTAATCTTCATAAGAAACTCCCTTACTGTCTTTAAATCCCTTTCCATATATGGCCGCCTCCGTCTGTTTAAGATAATCTGATATATAATTATACTGTTCAAGATTTGTATAATCTTCAAAATCAGGACTTTCTATTGCAAATGACATTCCTTTATCCGTTGTTATATTCATCCTATCATCTGCCTTTTCACATGAGAGAAGATAACCGCCTGTTATCGCAGAGCCGCTTGTTACAGCCTTTGATTCATCATCAGCAGACAAATCATCAATATTTACCCTGTTTTTTCCGACGCGTACCTGCTCAGACAGATAATAACTACCAAGATATTTTCCGTTCATAACGACATTTACAAACTCACATTTCGGAGTATATTCAAGTCCAAGCACATTCCCAAGCCAATATGTAAATTTGTTTCTGAGCATTGATATGTCATAATAATTTGCGAGAAGTATCCAGTGTTTGTCAGAACCCATTCCTAACAAATCAGCCTTTTTGTCAAGTTTTAATTTGTATGGTTTTTTGTCAGGTCCCCAGGTTGAATTACCTCTGCCCCTTATATAATCAAGCTCATAAGTCTTTGTAGAAAGTTTCTTATCGGTATATTCTGATTTATACCCTTTAGGAATATCAACAGTCATATTTCCATAACACTCTGTCTGGTGATTTGGATCACCGTTCATTGCAGCTATCGGTGTCTTTGACTCATCAATATCAAGATCGATCATCGGAATATCTTCATCCAATACAAATGTATATTTTAATAATATTTTCAGACTCTTGCCTTTATATTCATTTCCATTATTATCCGTAAATTTAAAATATATTTTATGTTTTCCCTTTATCTCATCGGATATTTTTATACATCTATTGTCATCTGTACTCCACGCATTTTTCCTGTTTTGTCTTGTCAGCTTAACTTTTGCAAAACTCTTTGTCGAATCATCTAAATATAAAGAAAGCGTCACATCTCTTTTTCTCTCAGACGTACCTGAAAAAACAAGATATCCGCTTTTATCAGAAAAATCTATCTCTTTTGAAAGCATAAATCTGGCATTTTCAATTTCTTCGGTTTTTCCATCAACAAACAAGCCGTCTGTCTTGTTATCTTTCGACAAAGTCACTTTAGAATTGTCTGTACTAAACTCTTTTGAGTCATAAAGCTCCGTAAAATCAACTTTTTCTCCGGTTTTAATATAATTTTCCCCAGCCTTTGCATAATGTGATACGAAAAATACACTTACAACTGCTAACGCCGTCGTAATCCCTCTTGTTAAAATTTTTGTTTTTTTCATAAAAAAACACTCCTTTCAGATACAGATGCTGATTAGGCGGCTATGAAACATAAACAGCCCCTCGTTAAGGATATGTTAGCATAGACACATTTTTGACACAATATATCTGAAAGAAATGTAATTAATTCTTAAGTATTAACTTCCATAATAGCGTTATATATTTTCTATCTGCCAGTCGATTGGCTCTACTCCGTTTTCTTTAAGAAATTCATTTGTCTGACTGAAATGCCTGCATCCGTAAAATCCTCTGTAAGCTGAAAGCGGACTTGGATGCGGTGCTTTTAATATTAGATGTTTCGGATTTGTAAGCATAGGAATCTTACTCTGTGCAGGTCTGCCCCACAAAAGATATACTATAGGTCTGTCCTGCTCATTTACCGCATTTATGACAGCATCGGTAAAATGTTCCCATCCTTTATTCTGGTGTGAATTTGCCTGGTGAGCCCTTACCGTAAGCACCGTGTTTAACATAAGCACCCCCTGATCCGCCCATTTTTTGAGGTAACCGTTGTTTGGTATATAACAGCCGAGATCGTCATGCAATTCCTTGTATATATTTTGAAGCGACGGCGGTATCTCCTTCTGACTCGGCGGCACTGAAAAGCTAAGTCCGTGTGCCTGATTTACATTGTGATACGGGTCCTGTCCCAAAATCACTACTTTCACTTTTGACAATGGGGTAAAATGAAACGCATTGAATATATCATCTGCCGGTGGATATACAACAACTCTGCTGTACTCAGTCTTAACAAACTCGAACAAATCTTTATAATATGTTTTCGCAAACTCCGGCTTTAAAGCCGGAAGCCAGTCATTATCAATCATTCCCATAACTTTCTTCCTCTTTTCTGTAAATATGTTTAGAGTCTGACACTTATACCCTCTTCTCTAAGATACTTTTTCACCTCATTTATCTCAAGTTCTTTGTAGTGAAAAAGTGATGCTGCAAGCACTGCATCTGCATTTCCCTCTGTAAACGCTTCTTTAAAATGTTCAAGTTTTCCTGCTCCGCCTGATGCGATTACAGGTATATTTACATTGTCAGAAACAGTTCTTGTAAGTTCAATATCATATCCGTCTTTTGTTCCATCACAATCCATACTTGTGAGCAATATCTCACCGGCACCAAGTTCATACGCTTTCATAGCCCACTCAATAGCATCTATCCCCATATCAACACGACCACCATTCTTAAAGATGTTCCAGCCTTTGCCATCCTCTCTCCTTTTCGCATCAATGGCAACGACAACACACTGGCTTCCAAATTTCATAGCCGCTTCAGATATAAGTTCAGGATTTAATATTGCAGCAGAATTTACGGCAACCTTGTCAGCTCCCTCTCTTAAAACAGCCTTAAAATCATCAACTGTCCTTATACCACCACCGACTGTAAATGGAATAAACACCGTTTCCGCTACTCTCCTTACCATATCTATCTTAGTCGCTCTCTCATCAGAAGATGCCGTTATATCAAGAAATACAAGTTCGTCTGCACCCGCTTTCCCATAAGCAGCACCAACAGTAACCGGGTCACCCGCATCTTTAAGATCAACAAAATTTACACCTTTAACAACTCTGCCGTTATTTACATCCAAACATGGAATTATTCTCTTTGTAAACATATATCTACCAAGCCTTTCCTTTGCTGCCTAATCACACCTGTAGTGCAACAGACCACTTTCTTTTCTGTTTCCAATTTCTGCACGATTTAATTTTTTAAACAACTATTTTTACACAACTAAGTATATAATGCTGCCTTGAATTTTTGCATTTACATTACCGTCTGTTTTAACTATCGCATCACATTTTATAATTCACAAAAATTCTTTAATATCTGCAATCCGACATCACCGCTTTTTTCCGGATGAAACTGGCAGGCAAATATATTGCCATGCTCAACAGATGCATGAATGTGTGTTATGTAATCGGTAGTTGCTGCTACATCGTTTTCATTTTCTGCCTGAAGATAATATGAATGAACAAAGTAAACATATGAATTGTCAGAAACACCTTTGAAAAGTCTGCTCCCATCTTTTATCTTAATTGAATTCCATCCCATGTGAGGAATTTTGTACCCATCTTTTTCTGGAAATTTGACTATCTTTCCCGGAAGAAGCCCAAGACCTTTTACGCCCGGTCCCTCCTCACTGCTCTCAAACATAAGCTGAAGTCCGAGACATATTCCTAAAAACGGTTTATTTTCTTTAACTATCTCATGTATTACCTCAACAAGGCCAAATTTATTAAGTTTCTCCATCGCATCACCGAAAGCACCCACTCCCGGCAAGATAACTTTATCCGCTTTAAGAAGTTCATTTCTGTCTCTTGTGACTACACACTCTTCACCGAGATATAACAAAGCTTTCTCAACACTCTTAAGATTTCCTGCATCATAATCAATAATTGCTATCATTCTGTATATCACCTCTGCTGTCATTATTTTGTATGTTAAAAGTGTACCACATACGGGTGGTGTTGTCGATATGATAATTTCTGTACGATAAAGAAATACTTTTGACTATGTTCTCCGCTTTTTCAAACAAAAAAACTCACCGACTTTTTTATACCGGTGAGTTTTTATTTATTTACTTAGCTGCAATAGCATTAACTTTGCTTGTATATTCACTGCTGCCTAAGCTAAGAATATCATATGCCTGTGACTTTGACAGACCAAATTCATCTGACAAAATATCAAGTATCTTATCATAAACACTCGCAAGGTCGTTTTCTATCTCAAGGTCATATGCAGTCTTTTTATTTGCATCATATTTCTTAAGTCCCATAAGAAGAGCGTCCAATGCTTCAGGATATTTTTTGACATTTTCATAGTTCTGATAGGAATCAAGAGCATGCTGAACTTTCATAACAGTCACAATCTTTTTATACTGCTCAGGATTTTTTTCCTTCATGTTTGTCCCTACAGCAGATTCATATGCCTGCGAATATCTGTGCATTTCAAAGTAATTTGTAGCTTTCTTCTTATCCAAACCGTTTCCAAAACTGTTTGTACCGATAATTATTCCGGCGAGTATTATAACTCCAAATACAGCTACTATTGAAACTCCAACCTTGTTAAGTTTTCCTACTACTTCATTTGCAGCAGCTTCTCTTTCGGCTTCTTTCTGTGCCTGTTTTTCCGCTTTCTTTGCTGCTTTTTCCTCCGCTTTTTTCGCTTTTGCTGCAGCTTTCGCCTCTGCCTTTTCAGCCTTCAGCTTTTCTTTTTCTTCCTTTTGCTTTGCTTTCTCAGCAGCCTTTTCTTCTTTTATTTTTTCGGCTTCTTCTTTTTTAGCAGCCTCTTCTTCTTCCTGTTTTTTCTCTGCTTCTGCTATCTCATCCGTGACTACGTTTCCAAAAACTTTTTTGAAAATGCTCTGTTTTTCACCATCATCTTCCTTTTCTTCATTCTGAGGGAGTATATTGGATATGTCCTCCTCTTCTTGCATAGGTATATCAGGAATCTCTGATATATCAGGAATTTCTTCATTTGAAACGCTGTCAAGGCTTATAACATCATCAGATGTTGAGTCATCACTAAGCATCCCCAACAAATCAGACAGATCATCCGCTTTCTGTCCATCACCTGCATCTGACCCACTATTCTCCTTCGACTGTTCTTCCGACTCATCACCTATAGAACCGTTTTTATCAAAATCGTCCAAAAGACCTCCGAGCATATCATCTATAGAACCTGATTCGTCATCAGCTGTTCCATCTTCTGTAAGTGACATTATGTCATTATCAGGCTGTTCCTCGTCTGCTCCGTCCTCTGAGAGCGACATTATATCTGCATCTGACTGTTCCTCGTCTGCTCCGTCCTCTGTAAGTGACATTATATCATTATCAGGCTGTTCTTCGTCTGCTCCGTCCTCTGAGAGTGACATTATATCTGCACCCGACTGTTCAGCTTCTGCATCTGATTGAGTTTCTATCTCAGCATCTTTTTCTGTTGCAATATCTTCTGATACCTGCGGTTCTTCGACAGTACTATCATCCGCCGCATTATTATCGTCATCTTTTATCTCCGGATATGTAGTTTTTATATCTGACCCGTCAGATAATTCCGATGCTATTCCATCGTCTTCTGAAAAATCTATGTCAGGAAGTGGTATATCAATATCGTCTTCTGACTCATCCTGATGTCCGGACTCATCAAAATCAATAGTTGAAGCTACATCCGAAACTCCTGACAGATCGTCCATATTATCCAACTCATCTATCTGTGGTAATCCCTCAAGTGCTGAAAGATCATCATATTCTGCAAAATCTTCATCTCCTGAATTGTCGCCAATATCCGGATTATCTTCCTGTAAACCTTCCTTTTCAATATTATCTTCTTCTCTCAATCCAATTATCTCCTTGCTTGATTTACCTATTTGGCCTATTCATTTCCAACCAATTTGTCAATAGCAGCAACAAGCTGGCCGATTTCCGGTTTGGAAAGCTGTGCATCCGCACCGAGCTGTTCACCTTTTATCTTCATTTCCTGATTTACAAGTGATGAGAATATAACTACAGGTATATGATTCATATCACCATTTTCTTTAACCAGCTTGGTAAGACGATGACCATCCATCTGAGGCATCTCAATATCTGTTATAATACATGCTACTTTTGAATCAAGATCACCACTTGCATTATATTCCTGAAGTTTATCCCAGCACTCCTTACCATTTGCTGTTGTTGTCAGATTTGTATATCCTGCCTGTTCAAGACAGTTCACTATCATCTTGCTAAGTAATTGTGAATCCTCTGCTATAAGTATAGGTGTTTCATTCCTTGTTCTGTGTTGCATTCTCTCAACATCTGACATTCTAAGTCCCGTCTCAGGATTTATATCTGCTACGATTTTTTCAAAATCAAGAATGATTATAAGTTTTCCATCTATTCTGACAATTCCTGTTGCCATGCCCTCTCCGCCTGTATTTACTGTTGAATCCGGCTTAACTATATCTGACCATGACACTCTGTGTATTCCCAAAACACCATTTACATGAAATGCCGTATTTAATTTATTGAAATTTGTAACTATATACATATCTCCTGTCGGTGTTTCAGGCTTTGGCAGATGAAGACACTCTGCAAGATCTATAATTGAGATAATCTCATCTCTCGGCATAAATATACCTTCTATGCGTGGATCAGCATTCGGTACAGGTGTAGGTGTCTGAAAAGAAATAATCTCCCTTATTTTTGCGACATTTATTCCATAGTAATTGTTTGCAACACGAAACTCTAATATTTCCAGTTCATTTGTTCCACTCTCTAATAAGATTCCTGTTTCCATATCCTTACCTCCAATATCTTTTCACATTTGTAAGTTTATTTATTTAATATTTACCTGTGCCATCATATCTTTGTTGGTTACTTCCAAAAGAACATTTTTCAACTTTGTACCCGAAGGAATTTCAAATACAAGTATCGAATTTACACTTTTTCCTCCAGCTACAGTTTTCTTTATAAAATGAATGTCCTCGTTTGCAATAGTTAAAAGCGGAGTGTCCATATCTTTACCATCAACATTCAAAACATATGAACTCTTATTTTTTGTCATATCAATCTTTTTGTTTTGTCCGGAAGTATTTTTAAATTTTATATTAACAACAAACAGCTTTTTACCCTTGTGTGCTGATATATCTGATACCCCCGTGCTGATAGCACTGTCATACTTATAACCGGTTACTTTTGCTTTAAATCCGGATAAATTCATGGCATCACTAAGTGATACCGACTTTTGCTGCGGCTCTGATGACTCCGTTGGATTATCTGAATTTAAAGGTGTGACCGGCTGCATGGTACTACCTATCTCCGGCGAAGCTGTCGGTTTCGGAACTGCTGTCGGCTGTATCTGAGGAGTTGCCGTCGATTCTTCCTGATAATTATCATTGTCTAACTTCATATTATATGTATAATTTTTATCACTCTTTAACAGACTATCTGCCATATACTCTGCTATCGCATTATTCTGATCTTCTGTCAATGTCTGAACACTCGCACATCCTGTCAGACAAACTGCCGTGGCTGCTGCCACAATGAACATCCCTTTTCTCATATTGTCCCTCCGTGCTTTATACACATTGCAAATGAGTATTCTTACTTACTGTCCACATTTTGCTGTGAACTGTAATGATTTTCCATCATTACCACCCATTTTTCATCTTTTTATATAATACCACATTTGTGACATTATCGTCAACGAATATGTGCTCCCTTATTAATTTTCTATATCAAGCTCAAACCAGAACTCTACTCCATCCTCATGATTGAGGACACCGCACTTTTGATTCATTGATTCCATTATTGCCTTTACGATTGACAAACCTATACCGCTTCCACCGTACTCTCTTGTTCTCGCTTTATCTACTTTATAAAACTTTATCCATATTTTGTCGAGTTCCTCCTCCGGAATACATTTTCCGGTGTTAAAGACGCTGACTCTCACAACTTTATCCGTTTTTTTCAGGCTTACTTTTATTTTTTTCTCGCCATCAACATGATTTATCGCATTGCTGACATAATTCGTAACTACTTCTTCTATCATATATTCATCAGCCCAAACATAAATCTGCGGATAATCATCTATCTCTATCTGTGCCTCTTTTTGTTTTGCAAGAAGAGTTGCTGAATTTATTACCGTCCTTACAACCTGAACAATATCAAAATGTTCAAAATTCACCTGGTTATTTCCAAACTCTATCTGATTTAATGTGAGAAGCTTCTTTACCATCTTATTCATTTTATCAGCCTCGTCCATTATAACTTCGCAATAAAATTTCCTGCTCTCACTGTCATCATTTATATTATCATAAAGACCTTCCGCATATCCCTGTATAAGTGCAATAGGTGTTTTAAGTTCATGTGATACATTTGATAGGAACTCTTTACGCATTTCGTCTATCTGTATCTTCTTTTCAATATCCTTTTGCAATTCATTGTTTGCTGTCTTTAATTCTGAAATCTTTTCTTCCAGGTTTTCCGACAATGTATTTATGCTGCTGCCCAGTACACCTATCTCATCATGTTCTTTAACCGGATATCTTACTTCAAAATTAAAATCTGCCATCTTCTGTGCTATCTCTGTCAGTTTTCTGATTGGCTTCGTAAAATTATTTCCTATAAATACCATCAGAATCACACCGGATATTATAACACCCACACCGACATAAAGAAGAAATGAATTAAATATACCTATATTTTCTGCCATGCTCTGATAGTTCGTACTTACATATACAAAGGCTCCCGAATCAAGCTTGCCAAAAAGTTCAATATAATATGAACCTATCCTCTCATCAAGCACCTTATATACACAATATTCATTTTTCATATCAATAAGATTACGCTTTTTATCCCTGACATAATAACTTTGTGAATCCTCAATACCAACAACATAATCTTTAGTTTTGTCTATAATGTTCTGCCTTTGAAATTCAGTAATAACTTTTTCACTTGGATAATCATATTGATAATATACTTTTCCAAAAAAATTGTTCAGTCTGAATATATACACACTGGATGTGTTATTCGCAGACATTATTTCAAGATTAAGCGTCGAATCGTCCGATAATCCTGTCGACTCTCCACTACTGTAATCCTTATCTTTATTTACTATTGAATTTGCTTCCTCATAACATTCTTCAAGCATTGATACTTTGCTGTGCTGATAATAAGAGGGCAGAAAAACCCTGTTCATAAACCATATTGCCGCCAATGTAAATCCCAACATTCCTATCATTATCAATATAAGCTTAGTACGTATGGATTTAATCCCATAAAATCTTTTTTGTCTTTTCAGCTCCATACATGCCACCTCCATTAAAAGCTATATTGCAAATTTCCTAAGACACTTCAAATTTGTATCCCATTCCCCAGATTGTCTTTATGTATTCCCCTTTTTTGCCAAGCTTACTACGCAATTTTTTTACATGGGTATCTATTGTCCTTGCATCTCCGAAATAATCATAATTCCAGACATTATTTAAAATGCGTTCTCTTGACAGTGCAACGCCTTGGTTTGTCACAAAATATGTAAGCAGTTCAAACTCTTTAAAGCTTAATTCAATTTGCTTTCCATCAATCTTAACCTCATGTGCAGACTGATTTATACAAATACCACCTACCTCTATATCTCCATCATCAAGAGCATTTGTTCTTCTTAGTATTGCCTCAACCCTTGCAACAAGAATCTTAGGACTAAATGGTTTTGAAATATATTCGTCTACGCCAAGTTCAAATCCAAGAAGTTCATCTTTTTCGTCACTTTTTGCCGTAAGCATTATTATAGGTACCTGAGAATATTTCCTTATTTCTCTTACAACCTCCCAGCCATCCATTTTAGGCATCATAACATCGAGCAGTATAAGTGCTATATCTTTATTTTCATAAAACTTATCTACAGCCTCTTCTCCGTCACCTGCTTCTAAAACATCGAAATTACTTTTAACTAAGAAGTCCTTGACAAGCTTTCTCATTCTCGCTTCATCATCAACAACCATAATTTTCAATTTTTCCATAATAACCCTCTTTTCTGCATATGTTTTTGATACCGGTAAAATTTTACCCTTACTTATTTTTCAATCTTTCTTCTTTTTCCTGTATCTCTTTTTCTCTCTTATCTAGTGCTTTTTCTTTATCACTTAAATCCTGCTCCCATTTTTCATACTTGTCGATTAATTCATTTTCCATATTTGATTTATAATCAGTGAAATACGTAAATACAGAATACTTTGACTTCACTGTTATGAATATGACTGCTATAAGCAATATGCATAAAAAAACAATAGCCATATTTTTTATTTTTTTTCCTGCTTTTTCCGCTTCATAAGCATTTTTATATTTCTCCACATTTTTTTCCAGCACATCTTTGTCCGTAATACTTTTCCCTGACATTTTTTCTTTAACTCTCGGCACAACCGGTACATATGCCAGTTGGTTTTCTTTAACTATTCCTGAAGAAAGAAGTCTTTTTCGCATATTTTCTATAAATTCAAGTCCAATAACCGTCTGAAACGACTTTTTTTCCACAGCCTTATTATATATTTTTAAGACTGCTTTCATATCAGACATATTTGAATTTGCGACAAGATATTCTATAGTTTCTTTTTCCTTGCATGCTCTTTCATAGTCTTTTCTTGTTGAAAACACAAATCCGTCAAGTATAAATCTTTTATCATCTCTCATACTTTATCCCCCATATCTGCACACTATGCTTTTAAACTGTCAAACTTATCATTGTAAACAGTTTTAATTTTTTCCATATAATTATATCATAAATTTGTGTTTATCCGGTGATTATTTTGACAATTTCCTCAACTTTTGAAACAATATAATCGGCACCCGCATCTTCTAACTCACCTGATTTTGCAAAGCCATAATAAACACCAAGAACATCTATTCCACAATTATGTGCTCCTGCTACATCATGTTTTCGGTCACCTACCATAAGCACTGATTCCTTTTCAGCATCCGTTATCCCAAGTCTTTTTAAAGTTTCCTCTATAACACTCTGTTTTGTATTTCTGACCGCATCAAATGTGCTTCCTGTTATTTCTTTAAAATATTTCTTCAGCCCGAAATGTTCAATAATCCTTTTTGCTGTCTCCTCTGGCTTAGATGTTGCTACTGCCAGTATATACCCGTTTTCTTTTAATGTCTTTAACATTTTTTCGATTCCATCATACGGCTCATTTTCAAAAAGTCCGGTAACATTATATCTCTCCCTGAACTTTGCTGTTGCCGCTTCTGCTTCTTTTTCTGACATTTTGCTTATTGTCATAAATCCTTCCGTAAGCGGCGGACCTATAAATTCGAGCAGTCTGTCATTTTCAGGAATTTCCCATCTGGCTGCTTCTAATGCATATTTAACACAATTTGTTATTCCCTTACTTGAATCAGTAATTGTACCGTCAAGGTCGAATAAAATATATTTATACATAAATTTATACCTCATTTTGTTTTTTTCAATACTTCATATAAAATAAAAAGAGCCCGGGAAGGCTCTTTTTATCGGATAACTCGTGTTATCCAGCGTATAATAGGGTGGGAGTAGAAAGTTTTCACTTTCTGAAATAAAATTATAATCATTAAATATGTCCAAATTATGTCTAAATTGTTAATATGTCGTTCATATTTTAGTTTTTATTAAATTATTTTTATATTTGTTGTTAAATTGTATAAAATCAACCAAAAATATGTAATACTCAACATTTTTTGATTGATTTTTGTGAAAATTTGTGCAATACTGTTTTAGGAATGTTTTACAATTTTTGTGTATCTTTAATATATATTTTGGGATATTTACATAGATATACATTATATTTAATCTTTTACCGGATACAAACATTCAAAATATTATATATTTATTCAGGAGGTTTTTTTACAATGGCGTTAAAAAATCAGTATCTTATTGACTTACTTGAAACAGTAAAAAAGAGAAATGCAGGCGAGCCTGAATTTATCCAGGCAGTTATGGAAGTATTTACTTCACTTGAGCCTGTTGTTGAAAAAAGACCTGACTTAGTAGAAGCAGGCGTATTTGAAAGAATCGTTGAGCCTGAAAGACAGATCATTTTCCGTGTACCTTGGGTAGATGATAATGGTAAAGTACAGGTAAACAGAGGTTTCCGTATCCAGTTCAACTCTGCTATCGGACCATACAAGGGAGGTCTTAGACTTCATCCTTCAGTTTACAGTGGTATCATTAAATTCTTAGGTTTTGAGCAGATCTTCAAAAACTCACTTACAACACTCCCTATGGGTGGTGGTAAAGGTGGTTCCGACTTCAATCCTAAGGGTAAGAGCGATGGAGAAGTTATGCGTTTCTGCCAGAGCTTCATGACAGAACTTTGCAAACATATCGGTCCTGACTGTGATGTTCCTGCCGGTGATATTGGAACAGGTGCAAGGGAAATCGGTTATATGTTCGGACAGTACAAGAGACTCCGCAATGAGTGGTCTGGTGTTCTTACTGGAAAAGGACTTACATACGGTGGTTCTTTAGCACGTACAGAAGCAACAGGATTTGGTCTTTGCTATTTCACAAATGAAATGCTCAAGGCTAATGGTAAGAGTTTCAAGGATCAGACAGTTGTTATCTCAGGTTCAGGTAATGTAGCTATCTATGCTACAAAGAAAGCTACAGAATTTGGTGCAAAAGTTGTTGCTTTATCTGATTCAAACGGATATGTTTATGATCCTGATGGAATCGAGCTTGAAATAGTTCAGCAGATTAAAGAAGTTGAAAGAGGACGTATCAAAGAGTATGTTGACAGAACATCCCACAAGAATGCTACATATACAGAAGGATGCAAGGGTATCTGGAGCATTAAGTGTGATATCGCACTTCCATGTGCTACTCAGAATGAGATTGATGGCGAAAGTGCTAAACTCTTAGCTGAAAACGGATGCTTCGCAGTATCTGAGGGTGCTAATATGCCTTCTACTCCTGAAGCTATTGATGTTTATTTTGCAAACAATATGCTTTATGGACCAGCTAAAGCCGCAAATGCAGGTGGTGTTGCAACATCAGGTCTTGAGATGAGCCAGAACTCTGAGAGACTTTCATGGACATTTGAAGAAGTTGACAGCAAACTTCACAACATCATGAAAGAAATCTTCAAGTCTTGTGACGAAGCTGCTAAAGAATTTGGTATGCCTGGTAACTACATGGCAGGTGCTAATATTGCCGGATTCCTTAAAGTCGCTGAAGCAATGAAGGCTCAGGGATGCTGCTAATTATTTAGCTTTTCTCATATTAATATAAATAAACAAGCCCCTCATTATAAATATTGAGGGGCTTGTTTTTGTATTACATGAGTAATTTGCCTATTTATATTTATTTTTTCTTCTCTTTACATTTCATTCTATACTCTTTTCTCTATTTATTTTTTACTTACATTTTGTTCTATTTTTATTTTTACTTGTTATTTTATTTTTTAACTTACCACTGATCTTTGATGTGATTAAGATAGTGCATCCTGTCTTTTTCATACTTATCTTTTGTTTCCTTATCTCTTGCCTGCTTTGATATGGCAAATTTTCTCCGCTGTGCTTCTTCATTTTTAAAAATATTCATAATCCCTTTACTGGTATCTTCGATACATTCTTTACAATATCTCCCTATCGGAAAAAGTGCACCGCACCTCTCGCATCTTTCCGCCTCTTTTAATTCCCCAGGCATTTCAAGTCTGCCTTTCTCAAGAAGCATATCTATTACTTCAAGTTTTACCCCAGTCTTCACCGAAATCTCAACTGCTGGTGCCGATCCATTTTCATCAATATATTTTTTTATCAATCCAAAATCATCATAATAATCTATGTGACATCTTTGACATACATATCTTCCACTTCCTTTAAAATACAATCTTGCTCCACATCTTTCACATTTTGTCGGAATATTCTTTTCTATTTGTTCCAATATATCGTCTCTGTCGTATCCCATTTTTTGCGCTCCCTTGTAAACTTTAATCGTCAAACGGATTCGTGGCATCTACACCGACTGCTCTTATAGCACAGTCAGATACACTTGTAAATTTTAATTGTCTAACGGATTCGTGGCATCTACACTGACTACTCTTATAGCACAGTCAGATACACTTATAAACTTTAATTATCTAATGGATATTTATTGTACGCTTACACATCTAAATAGCTCTCATTTTTAAGCCTGTCTAGTATATAATTGACCGTATCCCCGCAGAATTTAAGTATGCTGTTATAATCAAGGAATCTACTATTTTCTTCAATATGTTTTTCTTCAAAAAAATACTTTATTATCCATCTGCGGCTCTTGTCAAGCTCCTCTTTTGTTATCATATTTTTTATATAATAATCTCTAGTTTCTCTCAATATCTTTTCTGCCTCTGAAAGCTCCGGCATCTCTTTAACAAGTTTAAAATCAACAAGATCCGTATCCTTGTTAAAATACACAAAAGTTTCTCTATCACGCTCTATCAGACCTATTTTACTTATATTTTGAAAATATTTTGGTCTTTCGTATAAAATAAACCTTTTATCTGTCATCATGTGAGTTATATAACCAAGATAGAGTCCTGATGCCACTCTTTCATCCTCGCAATGCTCTCTCCAAAAGTCAGCCATTCTTTTTTCAAACAACTTTATTGTTCCGTTTTTTCCAAAATCACCATCGGGTATTCCATCCCTAAAATGTGTATGAAGCTTCATGTTCCTCTCATAATTTTTTCTTTCCATTATCCCATCAGGACATATGTTACCCGCAATAAACATATTTTTATCAAAATGAATATTGCTGCCGTCTGCCAATCTTATCTTATAACCATTTTTTTTGATATTTTCAGCAATCCTGACTGCGATAACAAGATGAATCATCGTTCCTGCCATTGTCATTCATCCTTCCTTCTTATTAATTCTATTGATTTCCATTTATTAACACATAGTCATGTGGACATTCGCACTCCACTATTCTACTTGCTCATAACACTATTTGGTTATTTACTTAGCATCACTTATGTTATTATCTATCCTCCTAAACACCGTGTCAATATTTTATCTTCTCAACATACGCTCTATCAATGCTCCTCCATTCTCATTAAGCCACTTTTTATAATTTGGGTAATCAGGCATATACCTTTCAACTTCCTTCCAAAACTTTTTGGAATGGTTCATCTGCTTTAAATGACAAAGCTCATGCACGACTACATAATCCAGCACCTTGTCAGGCATGAGCATTAAAAGACAATTAAAATTCAAATTTCCTTTACTGCTACAGCTTCCCCATCTTGTTTTTTGGTTTCTTATCGTAATCCTGCCATAAGTTACTCCCATTATCTCTGCATAATATTTTACTTTGTCAGGAATTACCGACAATGCTTTTTGACATAATTTCTCTATATCTGCATTTGTAAGTGCCGGTTCTTTTTTCTGCTTTTTATTTTCTTCTGCCTTAAAATACATCTGTACAAGGTGCTTCTTTATCCAATTCTGTTTCTCCTCAACAAATTTCATGATTTCATTTTGAGGTATTTTCTCAGGGGCTCTCACAACAACTCTCATATCCGGTCTTATTTCTATTGCAAGCGTTTTTCTTTTACTTCTTATTACTTCTATATGTATTTTATCATCTAAATCCATTTTTTATATTTGCTCTCCATCTCCAGCATATGCATATTATTGATAGTTTTTTTGTAACAAAAAAAGCCCTGATAATATCAATATTTTCAAGACTTTCCATTTAAGCTGAAAATGGGACTCGAACCCACGACCCCTTCATTACGAGTGATAATGTAACTTTTCCATTCAGCCCTATTTTTCAAGCCTTTTCTATGTTGTCGCTTTCAAGTTACCATAATAATTACCATAACTATAAGGATACTTTCATTCCTTCGTGTTCCTCCAACCATTTCCTATACTTACTTTTATCAATCCTGTATGTACTACCAAATTTTATTGCAGGAAAACCTTTTAAAGCACACAATAAATATACCTTATCTTTTCCTAATTGTAAATGTTCCATTATGTCTTTTGGTGTTAAATATGATTCCATTTCTTCCATATTTTAATCTCCCCTTTTAAAATGGTAGTGTCAAAAAACTACCTATTTTTTTACTCTAAAAGCTTTATTTTCGGAGGTTTGCAAATAAAAAGAGCATTGACCTCCTTTTTTTGATATAATGTCCTTGACCAAAATTCCAAAATACCGAAAGGAGTCAACGCTCATGGACATTATACTTTATTTATTAAATTACATCAACTGCCAACGAAAAATTATCGGTCAATTATTAAATTTTATCTGCAGATACATCCCACTTAAACAGTGGGCTTTTGATGATTCCCATTCACCTAAATATTAAAAGTTCAAAGTGGATAAACTCCCTAAAATCATTTCCAGCCAGCAGGACTGGACTTGGAAAGACTTAATCCCTTACTATCAAAAACGCTACGGAAAACTATCAAACATGTTTTTCGCCGTGTGGCTTGTGATATTCCATCTGATTGCACATGTCCTATGTGCAAAGCTCCTGTTGACTACCTTACATGGAACAATGGAAAAGCTAAAACTCAGATACTTTTCAAAGTGTGTCAGACCAAATTTTCCCCAGGCAATAATAACCGCTTTTCACAAACTTATAAGCTCAAGTGCCCTTACTGCTCACACTCTTTAGTCCCTAAGAAAAACAGAAAACACTTTATTGTTCACAAATGTGTCAATCCTAAATGTTCCTACTATCTATGCAACCTTCGCAAAGTTGATAAAGAAGATTTAGAAGAAGACTACGGTAAAAATAAATACAAACTCCACTATATCTACCGCGAATTTACGATAGATTTCTTTAAGATGGATTTATCTTCACTTCCTAAAAACGCATCTTCCTTAAAGTTTAAACAACATGATTCTTACATTATGTCATTATGCTTAACCTATCGTGTAAACTTAGGTTTGTCATTACGCAAAACTGCACAGGCACCCAAAGATATACATGGAATTAAGATTTCCCATCAGCAGGTAGCTAATTACTGTACAACTGCCGCCATATGCGTGAAACCTTTTACCGACAGCTACGATTACAAAGCTGGCAATGTTTTAACTGCCGATGAAACCTACATAAAAATCCGTGGTGTAAAAGGCTACATCTGGTTCATAATGGATGCTGCAAAACGCTCCATACTTGGCTATCAAATCTCCGACAATCGAGGTGTTGGACCATGCATTCTTTCAATGCGAATGGCTTTTAAACACTTTAAAGATAAACTTCCGGAACACTTTAAATTTATTGCTGACGGATACAGTGCATACCCATTAGCGGCACAGCAATTCTTACTCCAATTTGGTGAAAAATTTAAGTTTGATATTACCCAGGTAATTGGTCTTAAAAATGATGATGAAGTATCTGCCAAACACCGACCATACAAACAAATGATTGAACGGCTTAACAGAACTTATAAGGAATCCTATCGCCCTACCAACGGCTTCGATAACATCGAAGGTGCCAACTACGATTTAGCTCTCTGGGTAACTTATTACAACTTCCTGCGTCCCCATAAACACAATGGATATCGTGTCCTGAATCATGTGCAGGAACTCGACAATGCTGACAACATGCCAGGAAAATGGCAGCTGTTAATTTATCTGGGACAATGCAAAATTAAGCAGATGCAACAAGACGAAACCCATAACTGTTCCTAGATTCAAAGCCAGAGGTAAATATCAGCCACCGTAAGCAGTGCTTACGGCTGTGTCCTTGAAGGCACACAGAGGCAATGCTAAAATGCTGTGATGCGACGGAAAGAATGTAACTGTTCCTGAGTTCTTTGCCGTCGGTGATATAATCAGAGCATTGCTTTTGTGCGCCCTCAAGGATGGCGTTCGTTATTAAAAACTTAAATATCTGCAATTTTCAAGGTTCATTTGAGCCTCTTTTTTCTTTGGCTCATTTTTTCATAGCTTACTTGACACTATCTTTAAAATCTGGAGGGCAAGCTAATCCGCCCTGGATACATGAAACAAACAAAAAAGCTCTTCCTCCGACAACTTGCCGGATAGAAAAGCTTCAACTATTTACATACAAAAAAGAGACATGAAAACAGACCAGGTTCTAAACCGGTAGTTTCATGCCTCCCAAGGTACGTTTTCACGCCCTAATATCATGCTGGTTATTTAATTGTAACTAATGTGAGCCTACACGTAACATCTATTCTGCTCGTCTGTATGCTCTATCACCATGCCCTCTGTCCATTTCTTCAAGATGATTACTCTCTTCTGCTGACAATGATGGCACTTGATTACTGTGTTAGGTAATACTGGTGTGGAGTCATCTCCACTAATAACATGCGAAATCTTAAATGATTTGTTGCAATTCTTACAATATAAGTCGATCATTTGCATTTTGACACCTCCGAAAAACGAATTTTATCTGTTTTCGAGGAAAATGGAAATATTTTTTGTCACCTCTTGCAATTACCATAGTCGTTGATCTCTCGACTAATGCAGCAACGTTTCCGTTAAGTGCGAAGTATACACCGTTACCACACAACTTCTTTAGCTGATCACATATGTCGCTCCAAAGCAAATATATGTTCTGTGCATACTATACCATTTATTTGGCACTACTGCAAGAGGATTTTCAGATATATTTCATTATCCTCGATTACAACAATTTATGTAGTTACATATATAGGATGAAATAAAAAAAGGGCAAACAAACGATGAGTATAAATACTCATTATTCATCTGCCCTGGCTATGTGGTAGCTTTTAGCCCCTGTGCTCAAGTAGCAATTGTATTAAATTGCAAATTTCCTAACTGTAGCTTTATAAGCTACTCTATGTTCAAAATCCCATAACACCATACGATGGCATTTATCACATGAGAGTGATATCATTCCCTTTGCAGAGTATGAATATGCTCTACCCTTGCTACAGTATGGACAATCTATTGTCCCATCTTTTTCTAAGTCATTTAGATTTACAATATAGTCATCCATGCTATCACCTTTTAAAAAGGAAGATTCATTAATATTTCTTCAATTGACTGCTTATCATATCCAATATTTAGTAACACATTATACTCAGCAATCTTTCGAAGACCGCCAATATAGCGTTGTAAAACTAGTTCTTTTCTTGAATACACAGGCTTACTCAATAGAAGATCCTTTACTAATTTCAGTTTCAAAATCGCCTCTTCATCATCATTACATCCCACGCAATTCCACGTTGCACTCTTGATATTACATGCTTTAAGTGCTTCTCGATAAGGTACATTTCTTGAATTCTTATCCTTGTTTTCTAAAGATGTAAGAATCGTATCTGCAAAAATGGATTCCTCTACTAACATCGTTCGTGCTGGCTTCTCTTCCCACGGATGCGATCCCACACCTAAACCACGATCAGTTCTAACACTCATTGTAAGTTTACGATACACATACTTAATAATGATTCTCTGCCAATCTTCTGGATAGTCCTCTGGTAAAAATGATTCAAAATATCTATCCAGAAGACTTGCTTCAAGTCCATATGCCTCATCAAGTGCTCTATGAAAACGATAGTAATCATTTGTCATAACTCTATCGTGATTCTCATTCATTACAATTTCTGTAGTAATTTCATTCTCACCTTGCTCTACGACATGTTGAGGAATATTCTGTAAAATATTCACAACCAACTCTCTCGCAGGATATCCTACAGACGATACCACCTTCTCAAACTCTTCATCCTTTGCCGTTTCATCTTGATTAAATGCTTCGATAAGCTTTTTACGCATATCCTCCAAGAAAAACTCCTCTGGTGGTGTCAGTCTATCCTTTCTCATTGTTGGGAATGGAATGCAATGTCCCGCTGGATCAAGAACATCTAAATCGGTTGCCACAATGCTTGCTTTCAAATCTGCAAACAGTTCTGTGTATGGCATCATATCTGCCTTTACTTCTTCTCTAGCAAGCTCATAATCTTCCTTCGTAAAGAACATTCCTTCCTTTTTATATAAAAACGATACTTTACTGGTTGCCACATCTGACTTAATCTTCTCAACTATCTTTCTAAGTGTCTGTGACTCATCCGAATTATCTGGCTTCACTAAGAACAAATACAGATCTGATTTTGCAATCTTTGTTGCATTTACATTTCCAGAAACACCAGGAGTATCAATAACTTCGATACTTCCTAACTTGCACTCACGTAGCAACTCTTTACAGAAGAAACTTGGTTTTTGGAAGGTGTCAATATATGTATGGCTCTCTCTTCGACCTGTAAACTCTTCCTCAATTTTTCGCATATCACGAATCAACGTCTCAATCTCATTCATTTTTTCGACATCTTCTTGCGAAAATGAAATATCAACATATTTGCTGATCCTATCTTTAATCTCAACAATATCCTCTCGTTCATCTTGATAAATACTGCTGAAATCGGTATGAAATACGAAGCTTTCAAGTGTTACATACTCTGAAATCTTAACATGCACTGGACAAGCAGTCTTATCACTACTATTACCACAGAACAACTTCATGAATCCAGCTCGATCATTTACAAATAATGCAATTATAAATGATTTTCCTCCACGAGCTCGTCCAATAATTACTACTCTCTTTGTACTAAGGTTTCCAGTTGAAATAACATCATATTCAATTTCTGACTTATTTTTTAAATATTCCAAAATATCCTCAGTTTTCCAGATTGGTATCCCTGATATCTCCGAAAATGGTTCTGGAAATTTTGAATCACGCTTTCTCCAATTTGACACATTGTTATTGCTTGTATCACAAAGATTTGCAATATCACTTAATCCTATTAGATCTTTATCAATAACCATAAAACCGCCTCCTATCATCATCGTTCACTTGTTCTGTGAATTCAATTCATACCGCTTGTTAATCGCATAATACCTCATTTATAATCATTTGTCAAGAAAAAAGCAAGTAGCTTTACTTGCCACTTGCTCTCTAAAAATTATTCCTCATTTTTCTAAATAATTCCATTTTGTAAATATATCTTTTTATTTATTTTTTCTTTCTCTCCTCTTATCTAACCTCTACTATCCTAACTCTAATCTACACTACACTAATCTATACTATACTACGCACCCAAGTGACAACCATATGGTAACCAGTCTGTAACCAACTTGTAACCATAATTATTTTGCACAAAAGATATTCTTTAATTTTGTGAAAAATTAACAAAGTTTTTTCTTTCTGGAACACAAAAAAAGTTGCCACTATATTACTATAATGACAACTGTAATTTTATGCATATGCAAGTCTTCCCTTTGGTTCTGGAATTTCCTGCCCTCTTTCTTTTGCTACTTCCAGCCATTCGGAAATAATTGTTTCTGAATTTTGTATTGCTTCCTGGATTGTTTCCACGTCTGCCATGCATCCCGGCAGTTCTGGAACCTCTACAATAAACGCATCATCATCTTTTGACCAGTATATTATCCGCTCATACTTATGCATCTAATTTTCCTCTTAATCCCAGTTAATTGCGTCATGTGGAATTGTTGGGCTTGTATCTGCCTTTGCTTCCAAAAGTGCTTGCAGTTCGTCCGGTGTCGGTTCATCCTCTGGAATAAATTTCACAATTACTTTATATATGGTGTCAATATCTGATTCCGGGATTAAATCAATCAAGTTTTTTACCATTTCTTTGCTCATTTCGTCCGCCTCCTATAACTTTTTATATATTTGTCCTCTTGGTCCTATTTCATCTATGATTATTATATCATTTTCTAAGGTAAATAACACTCTTAAATTTCCTACTCTTAAACGATAATCATTTTCTAAACCTTTTAGCTTTTTTATGTCTCCAAGTGGAATTTTTTCTATTGCTTCTTTCAAACGTTTTTTTGTTGCTTTGTCACAAGTATTTATATACTTTACTGCTTTCTTTTTATACTCTATTTGCAATATATGTCCCCCTTTCTCCGCTTGCCAGTTATTCTTTTTACCAATACCAAAACAGCGGAGTGGCAAGCCCCCGCCGTTCATGTAAAGCAACTATATTACTTCTGGTCTTTCGCCGTTGCTATCTTATCGAGCAACTCAACAATTTCTTCTGTGGTATATTCTTTCTTTTCTCCCTGTGTAAAAATCAATCTCAATTCATAAAGTGTTGACATTTTTACACTCTGCATTTCTTTTTCTGTCATTTCTAAGGTTTCCATATATCCTCCTTTCTCCTCTGGTTTAACCTTGCCGTTTTCCCTTTGGTTATTGTCTTTCGACAATATTATAATATCACTTTTTTTAGTTACATTCAAGTGTTTTTATAACTTTTTTAAATTTTCTTTTTCTTCCTCAGTTTCAACATACATCAATAAATCTTTTGGTTGCATATCTAAAAGCATACATATACTATTAAGGCTCTTTAAGGATATGTTAGTATCATCAGATTTTACTTTCTTTAGTGTATCTTGACTAAGTAATTTGGTTGTTTTAGCTTTATATGCATTAAATCCAATTCTTTCCAACGCATCTCCAATATCTATTTTATATTTTAACACGCCCGCAAAATCCCCCTTTCATTTACTTCTATATATACATATTACAGCCGCATAAAAACAAAGTCAACAAAAAAATAACTAAAAAAAGTTACAAAAGTACTTGACTATCACTTTTGAAAGTGATATTGTATATACAACAAAAACAAAACAACAAACACGCAGGAGGTACAAAGTTATGAGAAAATTTGAGATAGGAAAAACATACAGAACTGGCAGCTATGTATTTGAGGTTCTGAAAAGAACCAATAAAACAGTTAGGGTAATTCAGATACAACATGAAGGACGAAGCAATGAAAGACGCTATGATGAACGCACTTGCAAAATACAGGACTGGGGAGACAGAGAAGTATTTTTTGCAAAAGATGTAACTTTTGAAGCTTAACAATATCTATCCCGCCCCGGAGGTTACGAGGGCAGAAAGAGAGGTTATTATGTGCCAGGTTATTACTTTCCCAACAAATAGAATTGAACATACAAACGCATATGAAAATCTAAGAGTTTTCTTTGATATGTGCGACAGCCCCGAAAGCTGCAAGTTTTATCTTGAAACTGTTGAGAGTCTCGCAAGTGATGAATACATCACAACAGCGGAAACGCTCACGCTCCGCAGAGTTGGCAGACAAAAATATAAAGAGCTCAGCAGCCCCCAAAAAACCGATGACATACAAGCCCGCATTAGTCATTATGGAACACATTACTACATTGATACAACTTTAGATTTAAAAGGTCGGGGAATAACTTTACTTGAGACTGAGAGGGACGGCAATAAAAAGTACCGGGTTACTTTAAAAGCCTTTGAGAAGCTCGAAAGTCAATACAACATATCTACAAAAAATTTACTTGATTAAGCCGAAACGCTCCACTTTTGGAGTGTCCGCACAAGATGGCAACTTGTACGCTGATGATGGCAAGCCGCAATATAGAAAGGTAAAAGGGTGATTACTATGACACCAAAACAATTCTACAACTTCCACCGCTCTTTACTCGAACAATGGGAATACGGCGAAATCAAAGAGGTCTGGACAGATGCAGCCGGAAACACCTGCATCAGATACGCATCTGGTAAATGGTGGCATTACACCGTTGACAGCAAAGGCAATGTTATATTTTGGTAGGGGCTTTATATGCCCCTCTTTTATTTATACCTTGACAGCAACGCATATATACATTTATAATCACATTTAAGTTAAAAGCCAATATTATTACACTTACTCATATTTAACAGCTATATGAAGCCATTACGCAATCGTGATTATTGTTGTATTACTTCCAGAAAATAATGTGTTGATGCTGCGTATGATATTGTTCTGTTTGTCGGCGGCATATATCTTCTTGCACTTTTATGCTACCAATCTATATTTAATTTATATATTTATGTTGGAATATCTAAGTATTGTCATAAATCTTTTTGACAGAAACTTTTTAAGAATCCGCTCCAAATCGAGAAAAAATTTCAAGAATTTTAAAACTGAAAATCTATGGTGAATTATTTTCCTCAAGGTAGGGGGGGGTATGAAATTGGTTACCTTGAAAATTTTTAAAACAGCAGGTATCATATCTTAAGATACCTGCTTATATCCTATCTATTAAATATGCTTACTGCATCCACCTTTTGCTCTTTTAAAATATGAATATATATATTGTATGTTGTCTGTACATCTTTGTGTCCCATCAATTCACTAACTATTTTTATATCAATACCATTTTTAATTAACTCTGAACCAAAAGAATGTCTTAAATCATGCGGACTAGCTTCCTGCACTTCACACTTTGCAGCTTTCAACATTCCTGATAAACATCTTGATACATTACTTCTATCGACCAAACTGCCATTTTCAGCAACAAAAACATGATCACTACTTTCATGTGGATATTTATTTCTAAAATATTCTAATATTTCAATAGCCTTATTTGATAATGGAATATGCCTTTCGCTTGACTTTCGTTTTGTTGTTGTTTCATCAACTTTATATTTTGTCCTGGCATTTATATCTCTATTTTTAATAATTGGACTGTTTTCAACAATAAATATATCCTTTTCTTCTAAATTAACATTTTTCCATTTTAACGCAGTCAATTCTCCAAATCGCAATCCCGTATGCAATAGGAATATTACTACCTTTGCATTATTTCCATACACACGTTTGTTATTTGACCATACTCGACATTCTTCCGCTTCCAGCTTCTTCCAATCTTCCGTTGATATAAAAACATATTCTTTCGCCTTCTTTACGATATTATCATCATTTGGTATTTTTATATCTTCCATTGGGTTATCCGAAATAACGCCATGTTTTTTTGCATATTTAAATACTTGATGCAATAGCGACTTATCTTTTTTAATACTTGACTTAGCAATACTATCTGCCAAATAATCAATATATTTTTGTATTTGTACATCTGAAACCTGTTGAATTTGCATATTTCCTAAATCATATCCATTTTTCTTTTTAAGAACTCCTTCAACAAAATATTCATATCCATCATATGTTGTAGCTTTTATATGTTTTTTTACCGATTCAAGCCATTCATCTGCAATATCATTGACAGTTTTTAATTCCTTTTTAATATTTTTATCAGCATATTGCTCTTTCCATATTTTATATTTTTGTCTAATTTCTTTTTCTGTTTTTCCGTAAAAGTCTTTTCCCTCCGGACTCCTGAATCTTTTATATGTTATACCTTTAATAGTTTTGGTTCCCCAGCTGCCTTCTCCATTTTTTCGTTTCATCATATAGCTACCTCTTTCTTTCATATGCAAAGTATCTAGCAAAAAAGTTACCATAACAGTTACCATAACTATAAAAGAAATTCTAGCAAAAATCAGAAAAAACCGCAAGTATGTTCGTCAAAATTTTGAGTACAAAAAAAGTACCGAACCCCTTTATCTAAGGCTTTTCGGTACTTTTTATATTAAGCTGAAAATGGGACTCGAACCCACGACCCCTTCATTACGAGTGAAGTGCTCTACCAACTGAGCTATTTCAGCGGACTAGGTTATTATATATGTTCTTGGGAATTTTTGCAACTGTAAAATTTATTATTTTAAAAGTTCGTTTCGCAGAACTGTAGATTATGTAGGAGACTGTAAGACGAAGATGCCATCCTGCAGATCTCCGAAGAAAACATTATAATCAGTTGCGATGCTTTTTGCTGCAATGTTCCAGAGACTGGGTCAGCAGATAGAGCAGCATGGCAATGACACATAACAGTAAGATAGAACTGATCACCATATCCAGCTGGAATACCTGGGAACCGTAGATGATGAGATAACCCAGCCCTCGTCTGGCTGCCAGAAATTCTCCGATGATGACACCGACTAAAGACAGACCGATATTGACCTTGGTGGTGCTGAGCAGCGTGGGAACAGATCCCGGGAGGACGACTTTGAAAAAGATATCTCTGCGGTTTCCACCCAAAGTGCGGATCAGAATCTCCTTTTCCGGATCCACCTGGTGAAAGGCAGTGTAAAAGCTGATAATGGATCCGAAGACTGCCACAGAGATCCCGGCGATGATAATGGTGTTGATGCCGGTGCCCAGCCAGACGATGAACAGGGGAGCCAGGGCAGATTTCGGTAGACTGTTGAGTAGTACCAGGTAAGGCTCTAAAATCTCCGACAGTTTGTCAGAGAACCACAATAGGGTGGCGAGCAGGAGACTGATAACGAACACTAAAAGGAAACTTAATATGGTTTCTAATAAAGTAATGCCGATATGCATCGGAAGAGATCGCTCGGTCCACAACTGTATCAGGCATAGGACGACTCTGCGTGGGCTGGAGAAAAAGAAACTGTCGATCCAGTATGCATCTGCACTGATTTCCCAGAGAATCAGAAAGATTCCCAGGAGAAAGATACGCAGAAAGGCAACCTGTCTATGATGATTTTTGTGCTTGCGAAGATATTGTTCCTGGATCGTCAACGGGTGGTCATTTTGCACATTCTTAGGTTTCATCGGTTAATTCCTCCCAAAGTTGTTTGAAATAATATGGAAATTCCGGGGCGTTTCTGGCGGCGAGTGGAGAACTGTCCGTCAGGGTGAGCTGAATGGGCAATACCGTTTTGATCGTTGCGGGACGGGCAGACAGCACGTAAACTTTATCCGCC
>ERZ773158.519-NODE-519-length-45367-cov-19.707451_pt1 | contig 45367 bp, 43 predicted proteins | sample MGYA00511918_ERZ773158 | MGnify/ENA primary metagenome ERZ773158 (study PRJEB29015, sample SAMEA2737876) | human gut metagenome | biome: human gut; feature: human-associated habitat; material: faeces | place: China | collected 2012 ...
CCCGTGACTGGACTTTCACCAGTAAGATTAGTGCCATGCTCGGCACACTAGGAAAAAGACCATCCTTTTCAGATGGTCATACTCTTGAATCTGTCAACATCTCTTGTATATCACAGTATGTGTCAAACAAATCTAATATTTTCTTTTTATTATTCTCATTCTCAAAATGTCCTCTACATTCAAAACACTGAGCTAATTCATAATCATGTTCCGATTTTTCTTTGAACATATCATCCAACGAAACATCCAATGCATTCGCAATCTCTTCTCGTTCTCTTCGATCCAATATAATCTGGGCATCCTCAATTCGCCACAAATCAACAATTGAATACCCCAAATTTTCTGCAAAATCCGAATTGGCAATCTTCTTTTCCCAAAGATAATACTTCAGATTAAAACCAAATATTCTATTTTTCTCGCCCATTGACTTTCCCCTATCATAGATTAAAAATCTCTAACATCATCTTATCATCTTTAACACCACTGTGCAAGCCATAAAAAGCCAGTTTCACAACATATGTTCCATACTATTATCTCTATTTACGCATCAAATACTCTATATATCCATCTTATTCTTTTCTGTTAAAAGATTCTCCGTCTCTCTCAAATTAATAATATTGTGCGCCATCCCAGAATCATATAGACCGCCTCAATCTTATCCCCACTTACTGTCTTCAAATTCCACGATTTCGCCGGTATTAATATTCCGTTCCTGAATCAAGCCATGCCCTGCCACAACAATAAAAAGCTCCCATTTACTGTTGTGCCAATGCTGCCCATCGGTAAATCCTCAATCACAAGTATCTTATCATTGTAACACTTCTTTGCGAAAATATCTCTTGTATTCTTAAACTCGAATCGCGCGATTTGCGCAATTCGTTCAACAACTGGAGGTATTTATCATGAACACAAAGCAAAAGCTACACCAACTTCGTCTAAATGAGTGGAGTTCCCGATTTTCTGATCAAAAAGCCAGTGGCTTAACTGTTAAACAATGGTGTGATCAAAACAACCTTTCCATCCACACTTATAACTATTGGAAACATTTGCTCAAGGAAGAACTCGCAAGTCCGGTACTCCCTGATATCGTTCCTGTCTCTCTTCCCGACACAACGAACGAACTTCTTCCTATGGTTTCTAACTATTCTTCTCTAACGAATCGCGCAATTCGCTCAACTGAAAAACTAACTATTAATAACATCTCTATTGAGGTTGACTCTGCTATTTCAGCAGCTTTTCTCACCACACTCATCAAGGCGGTGCTCGATGCTTAATGATGCAGGTCCAAAATACTTCGCCGCAATCTACATCGTATGCGGATACACAGATCTCCGTTACGGAATCGATTCTCTTGCCGCAATTATTGAATGTAAGTATAAAGTAAGCCTGTTCGTTCCCAATACTCTTTTTCTCTTCTGCGACAGATCTGCCTGCAAGATAAAAGGACTGCTATGGGAAGGCGATGGTTTCTTACTCTTGTACAAACGCGTTGAATCGGGACACTTCTCCTGGCCTCGAAATTCTGATGAACTTCGTTCCATGACTCCCGAGCAATTCCATTGGTTAATGCAAGGCTTTGTAATCGATCCGGTTATTCACGATGTCACTCCCAGGCATTCAGCCTGATCTGTTTTCTTTTGCAGTTCCCTGTAGTTTTAAACCTTCTTACTCTGCCCCATAAAGCCTCCTGACTATAGTCAATTTCACGGTTTTACATTAGCTATGCGGCCTCTTTTTTGTTATAATAAGTTTATCAAAATAAGGAGGCAGCTCATGATGATCTTATCCGAAGAACAACTGAATAATCTTAATAAAGAAGCTCTTGTCATCATTGTTGCTTCTTTACAGGATCAGCTTAGTTCCATGCAAACGCAACTGGATACCGCAAACAGGCAGCTATCCGATACGAACCGACAGATTGAACTTCTTACCGAGCAGATCCGCATCATGAATCAACGGAAGTTCGGACGTAAGGCTGAGAGTGGGCTTCTGGAAGGTCAGCTTACACTTTTCGATTCATTCAATGAAGTCGAGGCAACTTCGGATGACAAAGTGCCAGACCCTGAAATTTCTGAGATGATCATTGCTTCTTACCGCCGGAAGAAATCAGTTGGAAAACGCTATAATGATAACGGTATCAATCTTGCAACCAATACAATGGCTAACTGGGTTATTAAAAGTGCAGATAATTATCTCTCCTTAGTTTATGACCGACTGCATCAACTCATTTATGACAACCATGTCATTCATGCAGACGAGACCTCCGTCAAGGTAATGCGGATTGATGACAACAAAGTAAAAAACGGTAAGAAAACCTACATGTGGGTATATCGCAACCGTCCTACGGACGAATCACATCCGATTGTCCTCTTTGACTGGCAGCCATCACGTAAAGCAGATCACCCAAGAGAGTTTCTAAAAAATTTCTCTGGCACTGTGATCACAGAAATCATGCATATCGATAACGGATTTGATGATCTTCCATCTTGTGACCGATTCACACAACGGCAGCTTGTTCTGACAGAAAAAGTTGACGCTTATTTTGCATGGGTAAAACAAAAATACGCCCAGGTTGCGCGCAACAGCACTATCGGCAAAGCACTGGCTTACAGCATCCATCAGGAGCCATATCTTCGAACATTCCTAAATGATGGTAATATTCCTATGGACAACAATTATGCTGAACAGGCAATCCGCCCATTCACGATTGGACGTAAAAACTTTGTCTTAATCGAATCATCAAACAGTGCGCGTGCCAGTGCCATGATCTATAGTCTGGTCGAAACGGCTAAAGCCAACCATCTGAATGTTTATCAGTACTTTGAGTTACTGCTTACTGAGATACCAAAGCACATGAACGACACCTCTCTGGATTTCATCGATGACCTTCTTCCCTGGACACCTTCTGTTCAGGAGACTTGTCCAAGTCGATTTAAAAAATCTTAATTTCTCAATGTACAAAAATATATCGAAATCAGCTTACACCCTGCAGAAATGCAGGGTTTTGCTTTGTGATAGTACTCTCAATTGAGGGCTTACTGGATATTTATTCAATTTATCCGAAAATGAATCTTTCCAAACAGATACCACAAGCTAAAGTATGTCTTTACTCACTTATTAGATTAATATGTTTTATCTGTGTTACAAATCTTATTTTTACTTTTTTCGAAAACTCATCCAATGTGACCTTCATCTCTGAATTCATTGCATCTACCATAGCATTTTTCATAATCAAAGCCATTTCCTTTGACGCATAATTTTCATCACTATCATATGAATACCCATCATATCCCGCTAATAATATTTCCTTCGCACCTAAAAGTAAAAAAAATTTAATTGCCATCATTCCTGCATTATCTTTAATAGTTTCTCGACGTATCAACAAATCATAGTATCTAGTTCTTAGATACACATCATTTACTGGAATATTTGAGGTTGTAATACACTTATAATATAATTTTTTGTCCAATTCTCTAAATCTTCGTAAATTACTTATAAATATGTAACCAGAATCAATGTATTTATAATCATAATTTACAGACACAGAAATGATATCGTCCTGCTTACTCAATTCAATAATTTTTTCTTTTTCTATCTCAGAACTTTTTCCTGGTGCAATAAGCATTACTTTCTTTCCTTCAATGCAGGATTTCAAATCGTTCATATGAAGCATTTGCACTTCTCCTGCACTCATAAACTTAAAATATAATTCCTCTATATAATCTTTATCGAACTCTGCCCCTTTTTCACTAGACATCATTGAAAATATCTCGTCCATAGCCTCTACAGTCAATGTATTTTTATCTGCAAGATACCTTGCATAATTTGGATGAACGGAATGGGATGCTGAAAGGTAATTTGGCAAAGAATACCCCCAATAATTTTGCAAATAAAATCCATTAATAACTTCATCTATGATATGTAGTAATGGATTGATTGCATATTTTCGTGAAAAATTATCATTCAAATATTCTACTATTAATTCCGTATTTAAATTTCCAGCACCTCGCCCCATACCAAATATAGACGAATCTATTATTAGATTTCTAGCTGTCTGCGTATCAATTAAACATTGTGCATTTGAATACGCCAACTGCTTATTATTATGCGAATGAAAACCTATCCATATGCTTTCATCTAAATTATGTTCCACAAGATAAAATAATCTGATTAAATTCTTCTTATTCATCATACCAAAGCTATCTACAATATAAAATGCATATGGCTTTATATGATTAACCAGTTGTATCAGGCTCAAAAATTCCTCATCCGTATAATTTAGTGAAACCATCGGCTGAACAAATACCTTATATCCTTTTTTTTGAATTTTTTGGCACAATATCAATGCCTGTTCAATATCCTGCTTATGAAAAGCAACTCTGATTCCATCAACCGAATTTTCATCATAATCTGGCAGATTTTCAATTTCATACTCTCCGTAATTTATCATCACTACATATAATTTATTTTTTCTGTCTGCCGGTATAATCTTGGATGCCTCTTCCATAGTGGTATATTTCGTTACATCCCTTTGATATGCAATTCTATTTGTTAAAAAACCACATTCTATTATTTCAATTTCCGCATCAGCTAAACTTTGAACAATTCTTTTTATATTATCATAACCAAATTCCCATTGATTGCAGTATCCACCATCCCTTAATGTGCAATCCAAAAGATGAATTTTATTCATTCGTAGCGCATCCTTTCACTCATTTAAGAAAATTATAAATAGCATCGGCTATCATAAAATCTTCCGGTTCATCAATATCAATACTCTCCACTTCTCCGATTTCAACAATATATGGTTTATTACCTATTCTTCTTCCCATTTCATTAATTACATTTTCTCTATAAATATAAAAACCACTGGTTTCTTCATACAATGGTGGAAGATCCTGAGTTCTTGGAATATTTTCCAAATCATAATTAAATGGGACTCCATCTCTCCACAAAAAGTCCTGTAACTTTTTAGCGGCAAAAGATGAATCAAACTTTTCTGATACTACAGCGTCTAATCCTTTCTTTATACTAATTTCTGAAATAAATGGGGCTGTAGTATGTGTCATCACATAAATATCGGCTGGAACATCCTTTGCAAATGCCTTAAGCACCTCATTCATCTTTGTTGTATCCTGATCTAACATTTCTGATCTCTTCAAATATTTTACTCCATCCGGAATATACCCCTTTATATCGGGATTGCTACAATATACATACACTTCTTCTATTTCTGTTATTTTCAATAATGTAGATAAAATGTAATAACACAATGGTCTTCCATTTGTAAATGCCTTTGTGTTCTTCTGTGGTAATCTTCTATTGTTCAATTTCATTGGAACAACCGCTACAATTTTCATTTTTCCATCTTATGATAATCATAAAACTTATCATATTTTCCTTTCACAATTTACTATATCGCCTTACAATATATCTTCCAAGTTAACGCGTGGAAATGTTTCTACTCTTCCTCCTCGAGTAGCATTATAGATCTTAACACCCTTTGAATCTGCAATTTTCTTCATATATTCATATGCATAATCATTTCCGTTTTGAATATCCAATGCACGCTCATATGACAATTTATCCATACCACTAACATCTACGAAATGCTGCTGATCGCCCACATAATTGTTGTCTGCACCTAATAAATATATCTCATTACACCCTGCGTACATAGCGTAATAAATACATTCCTGCGTAACTGAACTATAATCATAAATTCCTGCATAAGGTTTTTCATTATACTTAAATCGTTTACTTTTTCCAAGATGATAAACATGATCAAGCCAACAGTTTGTAATATACATGATTTTCTCATCATCTATAGACTTTTCTCTATTTATCGAATTGACAATACTGTACTTCTGAGAAAAGTCCTTGACCACTATATGTTCTCTTTTTCTTAAATTAGTAAACAGAATCGGATCTGTCATCACATAATATGTTGGTTTCCATTGTAATTCGTCAAACACTTTATATATCGAATTAACGCCAAATGTTACCTCATTTTTCAACAGCTTTATATCCTCTTTGCTAAGGCTTGGTCCGGTAGAAACAATAAAGCAACGTTTCCCTTTTTCAGCATCTTTAAGATTCTCTATTCTTCTATACTGTTTTGGACAGTATATATACAATCGGAAAAAATGTCTGATTGGAAATATAATATAACTACCAACAAATCCGTATGGTTTAAAAACAAACAATACATTCTTCAGTACATTCTTAAATCCGGGCATCTTATTTAATATTTTCTTCAATGTAGCTTTCAATATACCATTTTCCCCCTCGTCCACTCATAGGTTTAATATTTATCCTATATTTAATTTCCACATTTCATAAACATTAGTTCTTCCCCCAAATCCTTCTTTCTGTGAGATCAATCCATCATTCAGATATCTGCCGCCATTTTCTGTAGAAATCCCAAAATCAAGCCAGCGTTTTGAATCTCTATACTTTTCAATTACTGCACTCACTGCCAAATCCAGTGCCCCAATTTCACGTGCGATCTCATTTGCTGCCATGTACTGGGTATGAACAACTTGTCCATACTCATACACAATCGTCCCTGCAATCAATTCGCCGTCCTTACTTGCGCCAAATAGATGGATCTGTTCTGGGAATCTGCTATGCAATAAACTTAATTCAGCCCCAGTATGCACTGCCTGTGTGTTATGTCTGCTTGAAAGTACCGCATTTTCCAATGCAATAAAATTATGAAAATCCTCCTCCGAGGTAAGTTCTCTTATTTCTACTCCTTCACGTCTTGCTCTAGATATCTGAGCCTTTCTTCCTTTAGGCATTTTCAAAGGTTCCTTTAAATTTAACACAGTTGAAGGTTCTACTTTAACCAGCTCTGCATTATATATAAATAAAGAATATCGATCTTCTTCCGCAGGCTGCACGTGGTATATATGAGGAATCACTTTATAATTTAATTCTTTAAATCCAGTGTTCTTCACATAATTAACACACACTTCAAAACATTCATTCATCGTGTGCTGTTTCATCTTTTTCCCCGTGATGAATCCACCATACGTAAGGCCTCCATGTGAATTTAGTACCTCACCCTTTTCATTCATCGGGAGTAATGCTATTAGTTCATCATCATTATAAAACATTAACGAATGATCCTGAAACCGATCCTTATGATAATCCATATAATCGCGTTGAAACATAAATAAGGGATTCTTACTGGTTTTACAAAATTGATCCCACTCCACTTTTTTTTCTTCTGAATAACGTTCTACAACTATCATTTATTTTCCCTTCTTAATATATTTTAAAAATTAAACTTATTATCTGAAGTTAGTCATAATTATATTACAAATGTATTCCATATCCTCATAATCATACCTTTGATCAATAGGTAATGGGAATAACGAATTTGATAATAATTTCTCCCATTCATTTGATTTTTCATTGTCCAATACCCATTTCCACCATTGTGGAATATATATTTTATTCGCAATCAAATATTTTCTTAGTTCACCTGTACTGTCTTCAAATACAAACGGATATATCATTGGACATTTTCCTATTTTATCTATTTGATACAGATTATATGGCTTCAGCAATCTATTCATATATTTGAAATTATTTACCCGTTTTTCTCGTATATACTCATAATTGATATTCTGCAAAATATGCTTCGTAAGTTTCGACATTTCACGTGCACCACTTGCAGAAATATCATCTTCACTTTTTAAATATTCTGAATATAATGAGTTAGTATTATTTTCTATTACACGGAATATATATTTTGCCCTCTCTGATGATACATCCTGCTTAAGTGTTTTCCTCATACACATATGTTTTGTAATTAAATATGCACCATCTGATACACCAAAAAATTTTCTTGGAGAATATATATTATAAATGTGTTCTTTTATAATAGGATCATCAAAAAACTTTGCGTGTTATCAAAAATGATTGCATTATACTTTTTTATAAACTGATCATAAATATCCCTTGTATATAATCCAAAATAATTAGTAACAAGTATCATTTCTCTTTCTGCCAGACTAACTTCTATCGGTTGAAAATTATGATCAATATTATATGTATCATATGTGATACCGGCAGACTCTAATGCATCATATACCGAATTACATGTATAAACTGGGATCCAAACTTTCTTGGCATTATAATCTTTTGCCGCCATAACAATGGCATAACGTGCAGCATTCATTCTGACCACTTCATAATTCTCGGTATCACAATAATATTCCCTTCCACATGAATCTAATGGTAAATACCCACCATATTCCCGCACTTTTAATCCCTCCCTATATCTTGTAAATTATTATAAAATAATTGCTATTTCTTCCGTAATATCATTTTAAGGTAATCCATAATGGCTTTCCTATATCTTATAACCATATAAATTACAACCAATACATAAATTCCTATTAAACTAACCCGAATCATTTCCTTGGCATAAGTCGCTTCTATTAGGAGTACGAGCAATATTCCAAATATGCCCATTCCCAAGTTCAGCTTTGTTCTAAATAAAAATCCACCACCGATATGGTTTACAATACCAACATGGATAATTGCTAAAAGAACATAACAAAACAGCGTTGTATAACCTGCAGCTTTATACCCCACCATTGGAATAAATATATAATTCAATCCAAGATTCGCCACTGCAGCTATCCCCGTTGCAATTGCCATCCCAGATGTTTTTTTTGCAAACTGTTCTACATTTGCATAAATTCCATATAAAAATTGGAAAAATGTGCCCATGATAATTGGTGGCATAACACTGATTGCCGGAAGATACTTTTCACCGCCCATAACAAGCAGCATCTCCGGTGCCAGAAGCATTGCTCCAATACAACCAAACATAACAAGAGCTGAAATAAGTCCCATTTTCTTCTTACAAGAATCATCTTTTGCCTGATAACTTTCCAATAGCCAAGGATCAATTGCAGCAGACAATGCAGAGATAAACATGTTCATAACTGCAGCACAGGAATATGCCAGACTATAAAGGGAATTATCCTTTGCTCCGCAAAGAGAAGTAATCATAATACGATCTGAAGATGACAATACTGTCATTCCTAACGAATGAACCACAAACGGAACTGAGATACGAAGTGCATAGCCCCAGTACTGTGTCCGTATAGCCGGTGCTCTCTTAATAAAACAAATCACTATGAAAAGATTGATCACTACAACTGGTACCTTACTTCCATATATTCTACCCCAGAGTTTGTTATCCATAGTAAGTACAAATATTAAGGCACCTGCTACCGTACATATCACGGTCACTAACGAAATAAATACACTTTCTTTATACTTATAATCCAAACGCTGTTCTAACTGAAAAAAACCTGTGGCCGGATAAAATAATAAACTCAGGCATAAAATTGGCAGATACTGTGCATCTATCTTCGTAAATGCTACAAAACTATCTCGGAAAATATATACTCCTGCTATCAAAAGTATACAAAAGAATCCCCCAAGATATATCATAGACGAGATGTACTCATTGATTTTTTCCTTAAAATCATATTTTGCACTATAAAAAGAAGACAACAGCATCAACGACGAAATAATCTGAAATATCGTGATCCATGACGTAAAATTACTATATAATCCATAGTCCTCCTGTGACATCAATCTTGTAAAAATCGGAGTAACTATAAAATTGATTCCCGCAACTATAAAGTTGCAGAGCATATACCATATTGTAGATTTGACAACTTTGTTTTCCTTCATATCTTTCCTTAGTGTTTCTATTTTTTATCCAAACTATCTTTGATATTCGATGAACAAATCTTCGGTGTTCTTTGTAAACGAACCACCTCTTTACCATTTTCTTCACACCATTTTACTGCACGCTGAAACCCCTCATGAACCTGATCCTCACCAATAGCAAATACATCAAAATTAACTTTCTGAACAATCTTATCTACTTCTTTATATATAATCACCTCATCCACCGAACGAAGATCACGAATAATCTCCATTCTCTCCTCTGTGGAATAAAGCACTTTTGCATCAGGCTTATAACGTAATATATAATCACCATCCTGTACTGCAACAATCAGATAATCTCCTAACTTCTTTGCATTTTTGAATAATCTCAGATGACCTAAATGAAAATAATCATATACTCCAACTGTTAATATTTTCTTCATACTTGCCTCTTTCTCTTTATGAAAACATATTAATTGCCCCAATTACATATTCAATCTCTTCGTCTTTCATTCCATAATACATTGGAAGGCTCAGCTCAGTTGCACTGATTTCTTCAGCGACCGGAAGTTCCCCCAGTTTAATACCAAGGTCTTTGTAGCATTCCTGCATATGCATTGGAATCGGATAATGCTTGTTCGTTCCGATTCCTTTTTCATTCAAATATTTTTCCAATTGTTCTCTTCTCTTTGTTCTAATTGCAAAAATATGCCATACTGGAAAAGTATCTGGATTTACATATGGTAAAACAATCTCTGGATTCTTAATTCCGCTCAAATATCGTTTTGCAATTTTTCTACGCTCCTCATTCATCTTATCCAAAATCGGAAGTTTTGCTGCTAAGAAAGCTGCCTGTAACTCATCTAATCTAGAATTGTTTCCTTTATAAATATGATGATACTTATAATCAGATCCATAATTACCAAGCGCTCTGACTTTTTCTGCTAACTTTGCATCATTTGTTACAATAGCTCCAGCATCTCCTAATGCACCCAGATTTTTTCCCGGATAGAAACTAAATGCCGCCATATTCCCAAAAGATCCTGTTTTTCTTCCTTTATACAATGCACCATGTGCCTGTGCACAATCCTCCAAAACCAGAAGACCATACTTCTTTGCGATCTCCATAATCGAATCCATATCGCATGCCTGCCCATATAGATGAACTGCAATAATCGCCTTTGTTGCAGTTGTAATCTTATTCACTATAAGTTCTGGTGAAATATTAAAAGTACGGATATCCGGCTCTACAAATATAGGTGTCGCACCAACATATGTAACAGCCAAAGCCGTTGCAATATAAGTATTAGACGGTACAATAACTTCATCTCCGGTTCCAACTCCCATTGCTTTTAATGAGAGCATTAAAGCATCCAGTCCATTTCCAACTCCAACGCAATATTTCGAATCACAGAACTTTGCAAAATCGGCTTCAAATTTCTGATCCTCTTCTCCCTCAATATACCAGCTTCGGTTATATACTCTTTCAAATGCAGCACGTAACTCTTTATCCAACTCTTTTTCCATTGGTCGAAAACTTACAAAAGGAATCTTCATTTATCTACCTCTACTTTAATTTTCTTTAATTGATGCAAGAAATTCATTATAGTCTCTGATATAATCTTTCTCATCATATAACTCAGATGCCAACACTAATAAAACAGCATCCGGTGAAAAATCAAACATCTCTCTCCACATACTATTTGCTACATACAAGCCTTCGTATGGCTTCTCTAATGGAACAATCTTTGTCTCTGTTCCATTATCCAGTTTGACCTTACAATGACCATGAATACAGATTAATATCTGCTCTAATGACTTATGTGCATGATGACCTCTCACTACATCTTCACCCGTATCATACATATAATAGACCCGCTTTATCTTAAATGGAATATCCTTAAACTCCTCTAATGCAACCAACTGACCTCTTGCATCACCATGTGGTTGAAATACATACTTTACTACCTGCATAATGTCCTCTCTTTCCCTAAAAACTATCTATTCCGCTTTTTGTGGTAAACTTTTCAATAATTCTTCTGAGACTGCATCACTATACAATTCTTCTAGATGCTTCTCAATCCAAGATTCATCTAAGGATGAAAAATCTATTTTTAACATTTTTTTTACTCTCTCTTCATCAAATCGGTATTTCATAACTTTTGCAGGTATTCCTCCTACAATCGCATATGGAGGAACATCTTTTGTTACAACTGCCCCCGATGCTATAACACTGCCTTGCGCAATATGTACCCCAGATAATATTGTTACATTCATTCCAATCCATACATCATCCTCAACCACAATTCCACCTTTCGATGTGCTTTCCGGTTCTAATCCTAATGCTCTGCGCTTAAACGGATATGTGGAAATATGATACAGCGTATGTTCTCCTGCCAAAAGAAAATTTACATTTTCTGATATAGAACAATAACTTCCAATCTTCAAATGCTCATTTGAACTAAAATCGTATACATTCAGTGTTCCGTATGTTCCTCGTCCGACAACAACATTTTTAAAGTTGCACTCTCTTCCTAAAACAGTCAAATTATGTGTATTTTTCCGACGCCACTGTGCATTATGCTCACCCAATCTGTAACAATGCCACGCCCTTTGCAGCAATCGCCTAATTCCATAAAACATGAATCTGGTCTCCTAGTTTCTTTTTACTTTTCTCAATACCGCATGATAAATCCGTTTGATGTATATGCCAGGAAAATATCGTATCAACTTACGATTCCTATATGTGCCTACACAGGTTTCAAACAACTCCATCTTATATCTCGCAGTATAAGATTCCTTACTTATATCTGCAGAAATATCTTCAAATGTGAACCTTGATCTTCCTGATCTGATGATCTGCTGTAAGGTCTCCTTAAATTCCTCCCCCGATATCAGACAACTAGCAACATAATCCTGTCTCTCTTTACGATAATCATCATCTGTAAAAATCCGATCCACTACAGCTATTAAATCCTTATAAGATTTTGAAAAAATGCCTGTCTTCTCCTGATTCAGTAACAGACCTTCACATTCATTACTAACATATAAAGTAATCGGCAGAATTCCTGCTGCCGCCGCATATTGTGTCATCAATCCTCCCGAAACAGGATATGTGTTAATATAAATGAATGAATGTTTTAAAACCTGATACAAATCCTTTCGTTCATCTATTTGAAAAACCCTTCCTGGAAATTGAGCAGACAACTTCTTCAATCTGGAATTATCTCCATATCCAGCATAAAGAAAAACAGTATCTGAATACTTTCTTAATATATCTGATACCAGTCGATAATACAAATTATCTTCTGAAAAGGTCTTATACAATGCCCCTCCACTAAAAATCAATCGCTTATCTGAGATGTCTATTGGAAATCCCTCAAATTCCTTGCTCCTATCTATATACGGATAAAATGGTAATATAACCAGTTTATTTTCAGGGATTTTCCTGTACTTACGCGACAGGTCAAATCCATAACTGTGAAATTCGATACAATAATCAAAGCAGGTGGTCCCAAGCCAAAAAACATCATCTGTCAGATTGATTAGATAACGCTTTGAAAAATCACACAGCTTAAATGCCATAACAGCAGCGACATCTTCTGGTCTTGTATAAATAAAGGAGCAGAATGGTCTTTCCTTTTCAAAGATATCCAACAAAAAATCCAGTTGATCACTATAACCCTTTGCATAAGTAAAATATCTAACATCTACCTCATAAGGCTGTAAAACAGAAAATAACATCGGCTGCTTTCCCTTAGCCCGTGCATTCGTAACATAGATAATCTTATACCCCAGTTCTGCCAACGCTTTCAAGTAAATAATTGCCAAACCTCGCATATCCATTCCAAATCCATCATAGAATAAAATCACATTCTTCTGCACATCTGCTACAAATGGTATTTTCTTTTTAGAATAAAGCTCACACATCTGATCGATCACGTGTTCCAGATACTCACTTGTAAATATTTCTCTCTCCTTGTATAGATAACTGCCATAAGCAGCAACCGACTGTAACACGATCTCATTGCGTCCTTTTGCCATTCCTTTTTCAATAATTTTTTTTAATTTGTCTAGAATCTGTTTCTCCATAATCTACTTTGTTTTTCCTATTTTCTATTCACAACTTTTATGTAAAGTTGCTTCCTTTGTTCAATGTTTGAAAGTGTAGCCATAAAAATACATACATAAAAAATACTAAATATATACGGTCTCTGATAAACAGATGCAAAAAAAACAACAATAAATGGAAGGTTTGCCTTTGAGATTCGATAATGCCGTATCAACATTACATAAAACAGGACTAGCAAAAGCACACCAATCACTCCATATCGTACAAACAGCATCTTATACGAACTGCCTTTTGGAAATTCCAAATGATCCAAAATCGTTCTTCCATCTCCCAATGCCACCTCATAATTTCTGTTCTCCCAAAACTCCTGATAAAACTTTTCAAATTCATCAGATGTCCGGTTATCCTTAACTCCAAAACCACTCGAAAAATCAATACGACTCTGAATCATCGTAAGTGCCGGACTCTCAAAATTAATATTTACAAAGATCACTAATCCTATTACACAAATTATACCTAACAGAACAGACTTATAAATTCCCTTTGTTCCTAATTTAACTACTATATATACAAACACCATTACGTAGAATGCCATAGACAAAGAAAACATACCTTCCAGAAATACTAACCATGCAAATTTATTTTTTCTTTTATCCAGTGATCCTGCAAACAAAAGAGCTGCATAAGTTCCTACAACACCGGGTTCATCAAATACACCACAGTATCTCCCCGGTGAACCAGAAATAACCACCCCCAGAAGATAATGCTTATAATATACACCAGCCGCCGTTTTTGACTCATTAACGCCATAAAGAATCTGATATGGCAACTCAATTCCCAAAAAACCTAAAATATAATAAATCAAGCAAGGTAATAACATAATCGCGAATATTCTCAGCATATAAGTAAAGATCTGACTTCGATATTCATCCTTTAATGACAATATAATAAAAATATTTAACAGCAACCTGATCTGAATCTTTGAAGTATACATGCTGCCTAGCAGATTGGATGTTATCTCTAATACAATGGCACTACACATACCCATTATAATCCATTGATTTAATTTCCACTCCCTGTTTTTAATAACTAACCATATAAGCGGAACTACTGCTGCATATGATATAAACTGAACAAGAAATGATAATGTGCGAATTGGATATGTATTCCAGCACATATAAAAGCTTCCATTAACAAATACACTAAATGCATATATTACTAATATAATTCGAGTTATATTTTTATTTATCAATAATTCATTCATTCTGTTTGATCACAATCCTCTGTTCATTCACAACTACAATCGCATTTACTATTGTTCTATATAAACCATGCATCCATCTTCTTTATCTTATCTCTATATATAGTTTCAACTTATTTGGTCCATTATTCTGAATATAATTATACATCTTCCAATATTTATCATAGTTAAAATGTTGTACCAGTCCCCACACTTTCCATATCAATTACATTCATTATATTCCTCCCCTTATAATAAGAATACGATAACGCAAATCCCCTTTAGGTGTCTGTTCTCTAATATCTGTATCAAACAATAGTCTTAAGCGATTACGCAGTGATTTCTTATACTCTAAGATTTCAAGCAACTTCTGTTGATCTTCCTCCATCATAAACTCCCAATAATATTTTTGAAACAGCAATGCTCTTTCATACCGTGGTTGCTGTTGCTTGACTACAAATCTGCGTATTCTTGACAAATAACCACTTAATGTTGTTTTATGCATTCCTACTACGTTTCCTGCATGCTGTCGGTAGGAAATATGTGGTTTAAAATCATAATATACTTTTCCAAATATCTTACAGACCATATAAATCCAACCATCATGTAAAATATTTTCCGTTGGAATATGCTCCTGTATCATTTTTTTGGCTGCCAAATTAAATACCGATGTACATCCTGTCACAGCATTTCTAGCAAGACAGGAATACTTCAGACTTTCATCAATGGGATTTTCATGTGCATTCCTAATCATCCCTAACTGTTCATCTACGATTCTTAAATTTGAATGGTATAGAACCGGTATATCCGTGTCACAATCCCCAATCATCTTCAATGCACAAAAGAGCTTATCTGCATCCCACACATCATCCTGATCGCAGAATGCATAAAATTCGGTATCTGAACTTCTACGTATCAGATCAAAAAATGACTGCCCTACGCCTACATTACTCCCTTGAATAAAATGAACTCTTTCATCCCTATTACAATAGTTTTGAATGATTTTAATTGTCGCATCTGTTGATCCATCATCCCTGATAAGCACATGCAAATCTACCCCTTTTTGAATCATTAAACTGTCAATCTGCTCTGTAAGATATTTTTCGCCATTATATGTTGACAGTAAAACCGTAATACTCTTGTCCATTCCTTATCTCCTCAATCAATGCCGCGATGCAACAATTCTACGCAAAAGCACACAAATCGCCAATTTAATTCTTCCCATTTTACGATACACTCTTAAATAATATCGATAGCTATTACATAACGTATCTATCTTAAATTTCTTATTCGTATTTTTATCTATCGTTTCAGATCCAAGATGCACAATTTCTGTATCACCGCAATGCCAACATTTACCACCTACGCTCAATAAACGTTCTGCCAAAATAGGTTCCTCATAATACAAAAACGTATTTTCATCCATATTTCCACATTTTTTCAACATACTGTTTCTAAGCAACATAAAACTTCCTCTTGGCGCGTATATCTGATAGCTTTTTTCATCATTTTGCTGATAACGTATTTTTCGGTAATGAAAAATCCCAAATGTCAGATCCCAAAAGGATGGCACTTTATAGTAGATTGGAGGACTCTTTCTTCCATCACGCTCTACCAACTTTGGTGAAACCGCACCAATCTCCGGATTCTCGTTCAAAATATTTTCTAATATCTGTAATGTATTCTCCGAGCGGATTAACACATCATTATTAGAAACCAGCACATATTTCATACCCAATTTCTGCGCATACTCAATCCCTATATTGTTACCCTGCGCATATCCACCATTTATCTTATTCGGAATGAATATAAATCCTCTGTTTTCTGATTCTCTTTCTAAAACCTCTGCTGATTCATTTGTGGATGCATTATCCACAACAATAATTTTTACCTGATTTCCAAAATTCTCTATCAAATTTTCAACATAATCCAATGTCATCTGATAAGTATTATAATTCAAAATAACAATTGCTGTGTTCATACTTGTCCTCGTTCTAATTACTCATTTACTTTTAACTTAGATGCTTTAATCAATAAAAAACATGTCGATCCTACATAAAATGCCAAGCTGTAACACGCATAAAAAAGAATCAATATATCAAATCTGTTAAAAATATATGCAAGCACTAACAGTGGCATAAACAGACAGCTATAAGTCAGATTTTTCATTACCTGCAATGCAAAATGATACGCCCCCCCCTGCGTCAACTTTTCTGCAACCGTTCCATTCAATGCTGCATTTCCTGTAACATATTCTGTTACTGTATATTTCTGATATACGATTCTTGCAAGCAGATCTAAAATAGAGGATGCTGCCCCAATAATAATAAAAACATAACCATTCTGTCCAAACATATCTGATGTACGATATGCTTCAACACCTACAGATAAATAAATAAATGCAACTGCTGCATAACCTGCTGCTGCATCAAAAAAAACTCCTACCGGTGATGACGTATGTGTTAATCTAGCGATATTTCCATCTGTACAATCAAGCACATCCCAAAGTAAAAATAAAATAATACCAACCAAGGTATATTTTCCACCGATCATGATAAAAGCACATGCCACAAATGCCTCTAATAGAGATAAAATTGATACTGCGTTTGCAGAAAATCCTAAATTAGCAAATATATATGCTGTTATAAATGATAAAGGTCTACTGAATATTCTTGCCCATAGCGATGTATTTCTTCTCTTCTCTGTTGTATAGGATGCTGTTATATCACTAAATTTGTACTTCATTGTTCTCATCCTTTCTTCTGTGATGTAAAAACACTATAATTTTCTTCCATATATCTTCTTGATTCTGCTATATCAAATTTTTCTGACATAGATTTTGCATTATTCTGACATATCTGATAATAATCTTTGTCGTCATGCAACCGCAAAATTGCATTTTTGAATTGTTCTACACTAAGTGGGTCACATGTAATTCCCGTAATACCGTCTATGGCATAATCCTTTATTCCATGAACATTTGAAGCAATCAATGGTTTTCCTGCTGCAAGCGATTCAATTCCTGCCAAACCCAATCCCTCAATGCGTGATGGTATTGCACCTATGTCACACATGTGACACATTTTTATCGCCTCATCATGCGAAACCTGTCCAGCTAAGATCACCCGTTTTTGAATTCCAAGTTCTTCGCTTAACATTTCCAACCTTTCTCTTAAAGTTCCTGTTCCGCATATCACATAATAGATGTCATCTCTTCCGCACTTTGCGAGTGCTCTTATCACAACTTCATGATTCTTGCGGATAGACAATTCACCAATCGACAATATTACAAAGGCATCAGCTGGAATTCCATACTGTTGCTTCAGCTTGCATGGTTCAACCTCCATACATTCAATATACCTTGTGTCAACACCTACACCTGGTATATATTTCTTTTCCTTTACATGAAACTTTTGTATAACATTATAATCTTCCTTGTTGATTGTAATAATCATATCTGTTATATATGCAAGCAGATATTCGATTGGGTAATACAAAATCCATGTTTTAACGGACGATTTCTTATGAAAATGAAAACCATGACTTGTATAAATCACTCTCATTCCCTTTTTATGGTATTTTCTTGCAGCCATTCTCGAAATTGCTGCCGCAACTGGTGTATGGCAGTGAAGAATTTCAAACTGCTCCGTCTCAAAAAGTTTTTTCAACTGCTTATAAGCCTTTAGACTCTTACTCGAAAATGGGCTTCTCCCAAAATCAATCTGATGCTTATGTATTTCCAAATCATCTAATGATCCATCATCCTGCAACCATTCTGCTTCATACATATTGGCACCGGTATGAATCTCATAGCCCTTAGCTTTCAATAGTTCCATATCACTTTTTTCAAATTTTAGGAATCGATACACCGTTGCTACAAATAGTACTTTTTTCATTTTTTCTTCCTTTTCAAGCGTCTATTTATTCGTACGCATATATTTTACTGAAATACCTACACATGTTCTCCTCAAACTGGATTTTCTTTACAGACCCCCGAGTATATGTATTGAGTTCTATCAAAACCTATCAGATATGCAACAACTGTGTTTGTAAAACAACCACAGACAAGGTCAACTTCCATCTTTTGCAAGATGATCTGAAATTTAGCATCTTCTCCTCTCTCGATATGATAGTTTTCAAAGCCTTGAAACACTTTTTGAAGAAAACTATTAAGAAACACATCACTTTTCCTATATTGATCAGGTATTTTCAGAAATTCAAAACTTTGTTAAAGTAGTTCTCTCTTCACAAGATCTTACTTTCCTGCATATAACTTAACAATCTACTAGGAAATTTTTGAATCGTAAATTGATGTTCAAAGAAAATGTTCCCTATATCACCACATTGCCACCATCATATCATAATTTTCTTTAGGAATCTTTTCTCTTATTTTCTGATTATCACTGATGTATATTAGTTTCACACTATTAGGACAAATCTACATCATATCCGAGTTAATATTCAGATTATATTTAATATATAATCCAATATATTTTTTACTCTAAAACATTTGTATAAAATACCTTTTTGGCCTATTTTACTTAACATTCCAATATTTATTGCGTTTTGCGGAAAATATCTTTTAACAATGAATAATTATACCAAATTTGACATCTGCAAAATATTTTTATTCCATTGATAAATGGCGAGTCTATTCTTCATATCACTATCCCCAATATATTTGTGAGTTTTCAATTTCAAGATTGCCGCGTTGGTTCTCTTATATTCTGCTTTTTCTCTCAACTGGTGAAATTGCATAAATATTATGATCGTGTTTTACAAACTCTCGTAATAAATCCGTATAAATATTGTGTTCGTCTATTGAATCAAAATCTAATAATGTGAGAAACAAAACATTCATTCTATTACCTATCCAATCTTCTTTGCAGGACATCCCACATAAGTTCCTTTTTCTTGTATATCTTTCACCACAACTACGCCGGCACCAATCATGCACTCTCCGCATATCGCAACATTATTGCTTACGGTAGCTCCAGCTCCAATCCACGTACCATCTCCCACGGTCACAGTTCCTGCAACATGTGCTCCAACCGATACATGAACAAAATCTCCAATATTACAATCATGATCAACAGATGCTCCTGTATTAATAATACATCCTTCACCAATTTTTGTATCAGAGTTAATAACTGCACCAGCCATAACTACCGTGCCTTTTCCAATTGTAACCCTTCTACTGATTACAGCTTGAGGATGGATCAACGTAGCAAGTCTGACCTCGCCCACTTGCTTATGTATTTGTTTTCGAATGGATGCATTTCCAATCGCCACAATAACATCGTAATCCGGATAGTCATCTACCTCTCCAGAAGTTCCAACAACCGGAAATCCTGCACACTCATGTATTTCTTTATTGTCATCAAAGAACACGATTTCTTCATACCCATTTCGAATTGCGATATCAGCAATTACTTTTCCGTGCCCACTCGCGCCTATAATAGCTAATTTTTTCATTTATTTGCTTCCCATGAATTCTTCCATCGTTGCCGATGTTTCTGATGAGATTCCTTCTTTTTTCAAAACCGTTTTTATGGTATCTATGATCACTCTAATATCCGTTCTCATCGATACGTGATTCACATACCACACATCCATGGCAAACTTCTCTTCCCATGATACCGCATTTCTCCCGTGTGCCTGCGCATACCCGGTAAGTCCCGGTCTGACATCATGCCTGTGATGCTGTTCTTCATTATATCTTGGCAAATACTGTACCAATAATGGTCTCGGACCAATAAGACTCATATCACCTTTCAGAATATTGAAAATCTCTGGCAATTCATCCAAAGAGGTTGCCCGAAGAGCTTTTCCAAACTTTGTCAGTCGAATCTCATCCGATAACAAGTTCCCGTTTTCATCCCGCGCATCCGTCATTGTACGAAACTTATACATATTGAAAATTCTTTCGTTTTTTCCCGGTCTTTGTTGTTTAAACAGTACTGGAGAACCAAGTTTTACCAGAACCAGTACCGCCAAAATTATATATAACCACCAGAATAATACCAAAACAACCAGTGAACACACAATATCTATCAGTCGTTTTACATATTTTTCATAAAATCCCTGTCTATGTTGCATTATTATCTCCTGCTTATGCAAAACACTCTTTGATCACTTCTATAATTCGGTTCTGCCGCTCCACTGTCATTTTATTATCACTTGGCAGACATAACCCTCTATGAAAAATATCCATTCCCACATCAAGTGGCTTTCCGTCTTTTCCAAGAGTCCCACCGCTGATATAAGCATTGGTCTTCGCTCTTCCGTTTCCTTCCCTTGTCACAAAACCATTCATACGATAAATCGGCTGCATATGCATCGGTTTCCATATCGGTCGTCCTTCCGCATTGATGCCTGCGATAGCTTCCAGAATTTCTGTCGGACAACTTTTTCCAGGTGTTCCAATATAAAGGGCTTCTAGTCCGCCGCGGACTTGCTTACACATGGCGTCCGGTTCAATAATCATACAACTGAGCCAGAAATTCGGTTCACTATTTGTTCCATCATATGGATTCATATGTACTGGAAGTCCCTTCAGTCCGTCTTTATATCTTTCATAAATTCCTTTCTTCTGTGCAATATGCTCTTCCAGATAAGGGAACTGTCCTCTTACCACGCCCGCGATCACATTGCTCATACGGTAATTGTATCCCAGTTCCTCATGCTGATACCACGGAGCATTTTCTCTGGACTGTGTGGACCATTTCCGCACTTTCTTTGCAGCTTCTTCATCATCGGTAAGAAGCATTCCGCCGGCTGATCCGGTTATAATCTTATTTCCATTAAATGAGATTGCGTTAAAATCACCAAATTGTCCCGTCTGCTTTCCTTTATAAGTCGCACCAAGTGATTCTGCTGCATCCTCGATCAAAATCGCATTGTGTTGTTCACACACATTTCGGATTTCATCCACTTTTCCCGGTGTACCGTATAGATGTGCTGTAACAACCACTTTCACTTCCGGATAAAGTACAAATGCTTTTTCCAGTGCCACCGGGTCCATATTCCAAGTATCGTATTCCGTATCGATAAATACCGGAACTCCACCTTCATAGACAACCGGATTCACCGTTGCATCAAATGTCATATCGGAACAGAATACTTTATCTCCCGGTTTTACTCCTGCCAGTTTCACTGCCATATGAAGTGCTGCGGTTCCTGCTGACAGGGCGACTGCATATTTACATCCTACCTTTTCACTGGCTAATCGCTCCACTTCATTGATATTTGCACCAACCGTTGACATCCAGTTGGTTTCATAGGCTTCTTTTATGTATTCCAGTTCCGGTCCATGCATGGTGGGGGAACTGAGCCATACTTTATTTTCAAATGCTTCTCTTTCTTTTGTGAAGTCAAACATTTGTTTTCCTCTTTTCTAACTGTATTGAACACTTCGTCTCATAAACTAGTTTATTATATCATATATATACATATTTTTCAAAAATATCTTCTCCTCTGACATCAATAAATTGTGTAAATCGCATCTCTCTATGATTTTCCCAATCACACACATATCCATCCATGATTCCAAAGTCACGGCAATTCTCCTGACAAGCATAGGACTAGAGGTTCCATATAACATAACCTCTGCCACAAGCCTGTCCTCTGTCCATGTAATGATTACTGTATGTCTCCAGACGCCAAAACCCTTTGCATTTCCTAAACTTTCCAACACTTCCGTGTGCTTTTTATCTCTCTCTTGAAAGGCGTCCCCATTCTGATATATCCAAGACTATACATACCATTTTCATTCAATTTCATCACAGAGACAATCTTACTGGCTCCTCCGCGTCTCTTGGGGTTATGGCTTCCACGTTTTCCCAGACCTATAAACATACGAGGAAGTGTAATTGGTGAATTTCTCGCTAGCTTCAGTTCTAATGCCGAAAACAAAGTATTCACTTCATCTGAGACATATCCTTTCGGCAATTTTTGCATACCACCAATGCATGCCGGAATAATGTGCTCCTGATTTCTAAAATGTGCTTCTGTATCATTTTCTTTTGTATAAATGCATAAATTTTCTTCTTGTGTCATATAACTTCTCCTCTCACTGGAACCATAACATCCCCATAGCTCCATCTCAGTTCCTCAATCGTTGGACAAGCTTCTGGCAAATATTTTTCAATCATATCACGTATTTCCAACATCTCTGCCTGCTCACTTTCCACAAAGTTGCCAAGTCCGAATGTTCCTTTCTGCACCAGCGGAACGCTCAATCTTCCTTGTTCACTTTTCTTACTGGCAAATCTGGAGAGACCATTTTCCAACGGATGTTGATTGTTTATGAAGAAAGTTCTATCTGTTTCAGCATCTTCTGCAATATTATTATATGCAATATCTATTTCCAAGCCCAAGTCTGAAAACACAAACCAGACATGCGCTTCCGTGCTTCCATCCCGTGCATTTTTCCACATTAACCGCTTTAACAGAACGATATCAGTAAAACCAAGGAGTATGCCTAAAATAACATATTCTTTTTCTGCTGGTCCGGACATAAAATTCTGGATGTTCTTTCGGATGGACGCATTTTTTCTCTGGAACTCACTTGTTGATGGAATTGCCTTGATTGCATCAATGACATACAACACACGTACCGCGAAACTGACAACCATATAATATGTATGGAGTCCTGGCGCATATTGCTCAATCGACACCAGATGCTTTGTCCGGCGATATTCTTCATAATACTTTTTGCATTTTTCATAATCATCCATACGATACGCATAGTAACTCATGCGTAAGGCAATCTCATTGATAACTGGATGTTCCTGAAGAATTGGCAGGATTTGTTCTGCCTCTTCCATGAGATGTTTCATCCTGTCTTTGTATATGGGTCTTCCGTATGCATCCACATTAAGGGCAATGCACGCCTCATCTATCAAGTTAAGATTACACATGAGTTCTTCAAGTTCCAATCCATTTTCTTTATACAGATTACTTGCGTTCTCAAGCTCTTCTAACACATTCTCCCACCGGTAGGTCTGCGGGTGGTTTTTCTGCAATCTGGCTTCTTCTTCGAAACAGAAACACCGCTCATATACAGCCTCAGATGGAAGCGACTTACGAAATTTTTCCAAATCATCCAATGACTGGTGCTTCATATATTCCGCTGCATCTTCCCGCAAATCTGCATATTTTTTAACGATACCTCCGTGCAGATCTTCGAAAAATGACTGAATGTTCTTATAGCAATGGTATCTTGCTGGCATAGGCAACTGCCTTATGAGTTCTTTGTCTTTATTCAGTGCCTGCAAAACATGAACAGGATCCAGTCTCGAAGACCATACGACATGTGCCACTGAAGTTTCAAACATGCAACGATTCCTGTCCGGCATTTTTCTTTGCCCAATACACGTCAGCATATCCTGTACATTTTTCTCCAGTCTGGAACGTTCCTCACCTGTCTGGCGTAACATTTCCAGCTCTACATAACAATAAGCAATATAATCCTGTGGGTTTTTCATGTCAAGATGTTCTTTTAATATTTCCAGTTCCGATTTCCATTCTTCATATGATATATGCTGATGTAACCGCGTCTTATTAAATACATAATTATAGTACAAAATCGTCCACAATTCTGACGTTTGTAAATCGTTCTCCTCGCAAAAGAGTATCGCTTTCTCAAAAGCATCCTCTGCATCCTTATAGGCTTTAGTCAGTACATAGGCCACTCCACGGTTAATCAGAATCTGGCTTCGTATCGTGATGTCCGTTTCTTCATTGCATAATGCCTCTGCCTTCCGTATTTGTTCATTTGCCTGTTCTATATGTCCGGTTCTCTGATATTGGATAAAGTAAAGCAGGTGGTTGAACGCTGTATCTTTTCCCCCTGCTTCTGCCCGTCTTCTCATTTCCAGTTCATTTGCATAAAACTTCCCATCTGCGTCCGCAAAAACATTTTATACCGCTCATAAGTTTCCTTTTGTTTTTTCGTCATCTTTGATGGCAGCAATTTTTCCAGACGTTTCCATGCCTCTATTAAGTTATAGTCATAATTCTCCGGTTGCGCATACAAGCAGCTTACTTTCAATTCCCTGCGCATGGTCCAATAGATATGTATGCAACGATACGCCAGTATAATCATAATTCCAAGAATCAGACACCAGATTCCATACAGACTCTTCAAAAATTCTTTAGCTTCCGGCTTCGTTTCTCTACATAATACCTGCATTCCAAATCCAAGCACGGAAAAGAAATATACTCCTGCTATCTCACTTATAACTGTTCCAAGCATATATCTTGGCATCTGTAACCAATTCTTGTTTGTGAAGCAGATAATTCCAATTGCTAACATCATTAAAATTGTCGGAATATACAAATTTGTTCCACCAAAAGTCTGATCCACTAATGCAAGCAATAAATCCATCATTTACCTTCTCCTCTCTGTACTTCTTTTAAAACGGTACACTTTATTATACCATTTACGAATAGAGCATGCAGTAAAATTAAAGAGAGCAGCCGCTCCGACTGCTCCCCATTCTACTTCTAATTATTTGCTTTTTTCCACCTGATACGAAGGCACTAACCGTTTCACCACCAGCTTCATCTGTGGATCATCTTCATATGCCGTCTTCTTCAGATCTTTCAAATGTTCAAAAAACTCTTCCCTGTCAAATTCAATCGGTTTTCCGATAAAAATCAGATCATTCTCCGTTTTCTGAAGTCCTTCCTCTTCTTTCAGACACTCTTCAAACATCTTTTCCCCCGGTCGAAGCCCTGTGTACACAATCGGGATATCCACATCCGGTTCAAATCCGGATAACTTGATCAGATTTCTTGCCATATCATCGATCTTTACCGGCTCTCCCATATCCAGCACAAAAATTTCTCCGCCCTTTGCGTAAGCCCCTGCCTGTAAGACAAGCGATACTGCTTCCGGAATCGTCATAAAATAACGAATAATATTTTTATCGGTAACGGTAACCGGTCCGCCCTCTGCGATCTGCTTTTTGAAAAGAGGAATCACACTTCCGTTACTTCCCAGTACATTTCCGAAGCGAACCGCTACATAATTGGTTTTCGGAAAACGATGCTGCATTCCCTGAATAATCATCTCACAGATACGTTTGGATGCTCCCATGATATTGGTCGGATTTACGGCTTTATCCGTAGAAATCAATACCATGCGCTCCGTTCCGTTTCTTCCTGCTGCCATAGCCACATTATAAGTACCGAATACATTGTTTTTGATTGCCTCATTCGGACTGTCCTCCATGAGTGGCACATGCTTATGTGCAGCTGCATGAAAAACAATCGCCGGTTTATAATCCGAAAATACGGTATCCACACGATGGGTATTTCTCACAGATCCAATCAGCACAACCAGATTCAGATTCGGAAATTTCTTTCTTAACTCCTGCTGAAGGTCATACGTGGTATTTTCATAAATATCAAATATTACCAGCTGCGAAGGATGATGCGCCGCAATCTGGCGACAGAGTTCACTTCCGATGGAACCACCGCCACCGGTTACAAGTACAACCTTTCCCGCAATGTATCCCATGACCTCATCCAGATTTGTCTTCACCGGCTCCCGTCCCAGTAAATCTTCGATTTCCACCTCACGGAAATTTGAGACACTTACTTCGTCATTCACAATCTGCGCCATACTAGGCAAAATTTTAATTTTACATCCCGTGTTTTTACACAATTCCAGAATCTTTTTCTTTCGATCTCCCGGCAGATTCGGGATGGCAATAAAGATTTCCTGCACTTCGTATTTTTCTGCTGCCCATGGAATCTTGCTGTCATTTCCCACAATCGGAGCTCCCAGAATGGTGCTTCCTATCTTATTCTTGTCTGCATCGATCACACATACTACACGATTGCGGATCAGCGGACTGTTCTCCATATTTTTTATCAGGAAATTTGCACTGTCTCCTGCTCCAATCACCATGGTAGCAATGGCATGTCTGGATGCATCTCCCAGATAACTGTGTCGTATGATACGCAGTCCCCGGTATACAAAGCGGCTTCCGGACACCAGTGCCAGCAAAAAGAAAAAATACAAAATATAATAAGAACGCGGCATGTTCCATTGGAACATATGCATCCCCAGACTCTGTATTGCAGCACTGAGCAGACACGCAATCACTACATTTAATAGTTCCTGTACGCTCGCATATTCCCACAGACTATTATACAGATGCATAATAAAAAATATCACAATGGTTACAATCATATTTACCCAGAAATATTGCAATGCTGTCTCTAAAAAAGGAATTCCCTGCTCACTCTTTAAACTGAAATCAAAACGTGTCCAGATAGAAAGAATTTCCGCCAGAAAGATTGCCAATATATCGTAAATTACCAACAATACGATTCGTATATATTTTGCCGTTTCTCCCCCAAACCGGTTTTTCATTTGTTGCATGTCAAAATTACTCCCTATAATCTTCTCATTTTCATGACTTGACTGATTTTCTCTGTTTTCTTGACTGTTTCTTTCCGGACTGCTTCTTTGCAGAAGTTTCTGTTGTCACTGCTTTTTCCGTTTTAAGGTCGTTCTGTTCCACGACAACATCATTTTTCTCAGAAACCGGTTCCTTTGCGAAAAGATTTTCTTTCTTAACCAGCATCCGGTTCACTGCAAGTCCCAGGCCAAGCATACCCCAGAATACCGGAGCGGTACAAACATTAGAATCGTTTACAATCCCCGTAAACATATACACCAGCACTGCCGCAAATAATCCAAATCCAACCCAACTGATACTCTCGTGTAGATCCACTCTGCGGTAAATGCGTACCGACTGTACCAGATACCAGAACAGAAATACCAGAAGTGCCAGGGTACCGATCAGTCCGGTTTCCACCCACTGCTGCAGATACCAGCTATGGGCTTTTACATCATAGCTGTTTGCTCCATAAACATAGTTCTGACTAATATAATCTTCCTGTGGGACTTCAAACATATAAGTATTTGCCCCGCTCCCCATAAAAGCATGCCTTCCCAGAAGCGGAATTGTTTTATTCCAGATATGTCCCCTGCTACTCATTGCATCATCCAAAAATACTTTTGAAACCTTCGGATTCTCAAACTTCACTAATTTTCCTGCTGGATTCAGATACTCATATCCATTCTCATCGGTATTTATGAAGTTCCACTGCACACCATCAATCGTTGCACAAATTCCGGGCAGGTTATCTCCAAAAGATACCGGTTGCAGCTGTACCCCAGAAAAACGGCTGTCATCCATCGTTGTCACCTGATTATCTGCATCCACTATCGTCTGACTTAACTCGTTTCCATCCGAATCTTTGCAGCTGATCTGTGTTGTTCCATCCTCTCCCACGGTATAAGAAACACTCAGTTTATTCCCGTGAATGTCAAGCACAACATCATCCGTATTGGTTTCTACTCCATTCAGAGCCCATCTGTCACTCATCCGGTATGTACCAACAATTGTATTTTTTATATTTTCACCTGCTGAGGTGGTATTTCCAAGTACGATTGCTGCTATAATCCCAATTACCACTACAACAGCACCCACAACAAACAGTTTTTTCTTCCGGCTCAAAAGCACAAGTATAAGTACCACTGCTGCCAATGCAAGAGCCATCCATCCACTCGCACTGCCGCTTCCTTTCAAGCAGATGGCACAGCATACTACCGCTACTGCCAGCACTATCCGATGCCATATCTTTTTTGACGCAATAAACAGGCATACCGCCAGCACAATGAGCATACCAAAATAAAACGATAAAAAGTTCGGATTGTATAATGTCGTATAAGAAGTTTTCGGTACAAAATTAAACGTCAGCTCTTTTAAATTCTTCCACCATCCAGGATTTGTGATCAAATGTTTTCCAAAATTTGACTGAAAGAAATCCAGTCCAAAATACTGAAATACGCCGATCACTGTAACAATAGCCATGCCAATGCCCGAAATTTTCAAAATGAATTCCACATGTTTTTCTTCATTCACAAAATTATACACATAATAACACAGCAGCATATACGCAAAAACTACCCACACAGACTCAAAAAGTTCATAAGTTCCGCCGGATACCCAATGCTTATGCTTTGAAAAAAGTGCTGACATCAGAACAAAAAGTCCGTATACCATCAGAAAATAAAAAGAATTTTCAAACTGCAGGGTCTCTTTCTTCACATAATGCCGATACAACAGAATTGCAGCCATCACCACTCCAATGATTACAATCGCAATCATCTTCCATGCAAAAAAGAAATCTGTCTGTGTATCTGAATTGGCCGGAAACCATTCAAACTGCGACAGATTTGAATTATAGGAATACATATGTACAAGCAATGGCACAAACCCCATCATCAAAATGACGGGAATCATCAGCTTATTCGTCTTTTTTAAATTTCGATATCCATTCTCACTCAAAGTTTTCTCTCCTTAGTAAACAATTTTTCTAGAATATAATACCTCTAAACCTTCGTTTTTTCAACACGTAAAATATATATAATAGGTAAAAACACTTTTTTGTTACTTGTGTGATACTTAAAAATTTTACAAATAAATGTGTATGATTGACACGATAATATAAATTTTTACACACGAAAGGAAGAAAAATGAGATTACCAAACGGATACGGCGGAGTCGTAAAACTCTCCGGCAACAGAAGAAGACCCTATGCAGCACGCATCACTACGGGCTGGCACATCAATGACATCACTGGAAAGCGCATCCAGCACTACCAGATTCTGGGGTACGCTCCTACCCGGTCGGAAGCTCTGCAGATTCTGGCACGTTACAACAATTATCCCATCGATGGGGAAACTCTGAAATTAACCTTCCGGGAAATTTATCTCCGATGGTCCGAAGAAAAGTTTCCTACCATCTCCCACTCCAACATCAAAGGTTATCGGGCAGCATTTGCCACTTGTGAAAACATTGCTGATATGCCATTTCACAATTTGAGACTCAATGATTTACAGCAGGTGATAGATCACTGCGGCAAGAACTATCCTACCCTGAAAAAAATTCGTGTTCTCTTTAACCAGCTCTATTCTTATGCCATGAAACACGAAATTGTCTCAAAAGATTATTCTGCCTATGTAAATATCTCGAAATACAAAGACCGGAATCCTAATAAAAACATACGAAGCTGTTTTTCCACTTCTGAAATTGCTCTCCTGTGGAAACACAAAAACGATCCCTATTGCCAGACAGTCCTCATGCTGATATACAATGGTGTCCGTGTCTCAGAGCTTTTGGATCTGAAAAAAGAAAATGTTCATCTGTCCGAACAATATTTTGATGTCATTGACAGCAAAACCGAAAACGGCATTCGAAAAGTTCCGATTGCTGACAAAGTACTCCCCTTTTACCAGCGCTGGCTTCATGACTGTTCTGATTGTGAATATCTCATCCATACTCTGGACAGCCAGCATTTTACCTATTATATGTATTACCACAATGTTTTCCAGCCTCTGATGTTTCGTCTGCACATCGATCATACACCTCACTGCTGCCGACACACCACGATTTCCCTGCTCGCCGAAGCACATGTCGATCAGACTACCATCAAAAAAATTGTCGGTCATTCCGGCGCTATGTCCCTGACAGAACGGATTTACACACATCTGGATGTGCCTGCGCTGGTCGAAGCCATTAATCAAATTTAATCGCTTCTTGTATGTTGCTTGCGTGTTACTTGTAGAAGTGATTTTGCCCCAAACTCTGTTTATAAATCCGGTATTTCCAATACTTCCGTGGAAAATACCATGCATATTTCCGATTAAGGTAACTTACAAGACTTCTACAAAGAAGAATGCTAAGGCAAAGACAAAGAAACTTACTTACACAATGAAAGTTGCTAAGGCAAGTGTTGCTTTATCTGGAGAGTCAGCAGTAGCAGTTGGAAGCACAACTAAGTTAACAACAACTAAGAAGGCTTCTTCAAGAGCTAAGATCACTTACACATCCAGTGATGAGACAGTAGCTACAGTAGCAGCTGACGGTACAGTAACTGGTGTTAAGGCTGGAAAAGCTACTATTACAGCTAAGTTAGTTATCGGTAAAGATACAGCTACCGCTACTCAGGATGTAGAAGTTAAGAACTATGTCCTTAAAAGTGTAAGACAGACAAAAGCTGGTGAATTCGAAGCAGTTGTTGATGGAAAGACTAGCAACATCTTGAAATCCGATATCACAGTAGCAAATGCTGATACAAAAGTTGTTTATCCTGTACAGAAAGTATCTGTTGATAAGAAAGATGCAACAAAGGTTACATTTAATACATTCTCTGGATTGACAGATGGTAAGACTTACAATGTTACTCTTGATGGAACTACATTATCTATGAATGTTACAGATGGAAAGGTAGCTAGTGTAAATGTAAATAAGCTTACTATTCCATATGCAACAGAAACAGAAATTAAGCTGGTTGCTACAGATGCCAATGGAGTAGTTCTTGATGATGTTGCTTATGGCTCTCAGGATGCTTCTAAGTATGATTTCACTCTTACAACCACTGATGGTTATATTGCTGGATCTAAACTTTACTTAAATAAAGTTGGTTCTGTTGCTACAGGTGAGATCACATATAAGAGTGGAAAATACACTGCAGATGGTAAGCCAGACGGCAATGTTGGACCAGTCAAATTTACTATTACTGCTGTAGATCAGGCAGCTGTCAATAATTATGCAGTACGTATTGGTACAGCTTCTGACAGAACATATGATTCTGCAAAGGACAACAACAAAGTTGCAGTAGAAGACACTGATAAGGCATATGCATACTTCAAGATTACTGATGCAGACGGAAATGAAGTAAGCCATTACAATGATTATACTGTAGAATCAAGTGATACAAATATTCTGTTAATTGCTTCTGGAAATGGTACAAAGCTTGATTTGAATGATCATGGTAAGTATAAGAATTATGTAGCTCTGGAAGGAGTAAAGCCAGGTACAGCTTATCTTATTATTAAGAAGAACAATGTTATTGTTGGATCTTTCGCAGTTTCTGTTGTTGAAAAGAGAAAGGTAGCAAGCATTGCAGTTGATAACAATTCTTTAACACTTTCTAATGCTGTAGTAAATAACAAAGTTGTAACTGCATCATTTAAGGATCAGTATGGTGATGACTTTGCTTATACAGAAGGTGGATTAAAGGTTACATGTTTATCTGTTCCTTCAGGATTAAAGACTAGCAATGTACAGGATAATAGTGATTACTATACAGTAGCTTCTTCTTTACAGGGAAATAAGCAGAAAGTTACATTTAAGGGTGATTCTAGACGAGAAGGTACTTATTCTTACAAGATTGCGTATACAGACAAAAACGGAACAGAAGTTGTTGCACAGACTGTAACTGTTTCTATTAAAACTCCTGGAGATGACGGTAAATCTACATTATCATTTGATCTGGATATGTCTAGTCCAAAGGTAGATACAACCGTTACAAAAGATACTCCTTCAGTAGGTTACGATGGAGAATCAATTGACATTAAGGTCGCTGAACAGCATAATGGAACAACAAGCCAGTATTTAACAGTAGATGATAAACTCGGTGATAACACAGATCCTACTAAACAGTCTACTGTAAAAGGTATTTATTACACTGTTAAAAAGGGTAATGATGTTGTATATGCAGATGGATATACTGTAAGCTCTACAACAGTTACAGCAGTAACCAATGCAGCGATTGATGTAAATAAAGTAGGTACTAATGTCCTTACTGTTGGTGCTTCTACAGTATCAGGATCTGCAATTTCTAAATTAGATGCAGGTACTTATCAGGTAACAGCTGTTGTCTATACATTACCTGCCGGAAAAGCAGATAGTGGAGATAACTATGTAAAGAAAACTATCCAGAAGTCTTTCACAATCGAAGATAAACAGGATATTGTAAAGGTTTCCTTCACTGGTAATACAGTAGATGCTGGTACTACAATTGAAGATACACTTACAAATCTTGTTGATTACTCTTATGATGGAGTAACTTACAATAAAGATAATACTCCAGTTCAGGTTGTAAGCATTGAAGGAACAACTAATGCTTCTTATAATACTTCAAGAGTTAAGATTGATGGATCTAATTATGATACATTTAAGACCCAAACTCTTGCTGCAAATATGACATTGAATGTAACAAAGATTACTGTATCTTTCACATATGAAGGATATACTCTTACCCAGACTGTTGCAGTCAATGGAAATCCATCTATTACAGCAAAATAATATGATGGTAATTAAATAGGTAACAGAAAAATCCGCGATATCAGTCGCGGATTTTTCGCTTTCAAGGAATAATGGACTCATAATCAAACAACAACTCCGAGAAACCTAAGTTTCCCGGAGTTGTTTTATTTACAGTTTAGTATTTTTCTTAAAGAAAACTAATCTGTATAATGTCCTTATTACCAGATTATAAATTACTGAATAGTAATTACAGTATTTGGTAAATCTACCTCAACATTTGTAGTAACTGATGTATCCGGAACTGCAATTTCTACAACAAGCTTTGTAACTGTGAAATTCAGCTGACCAGTTCTAAATGTTGCAGTTGTAATGTCACCGTTTACTCCAGCTACATTATTGATTGTTCCCTCAACTTTTCTGATTGCATTATACAAAGCAGAACCGGAAAGTTTATTTCCATTGTAATTTACTTCCTTAATTGCATGTACAAGAGCATCTTTAACTGAACCATTACCATCTGATAACTTCAGCACATTTGATGCAGTAAATTCTGGTGTAAATTCAACAGATGCTTTACCCTGACTATCAGTAACTACAAAGTTAGATGTATATATCTTTCCATCATATCTTGCAATTACTGTATATGATCCAGCATCAAGATTCTTTGTCTTGCAAGCTCCGCCAGAAACAACACTGATATTTAATGTGTATCCCTGCACATCAGCAAGATCAGTTGATGAACTTACTGCCTGATTATCAACGTTAATTGCAGCATTTGTCTTTACTGTTGCAGAATTGTCAGTTGCTGGATTTGTAGCATTTCCTGTATAACCAAAGATAACTGTTCCATCAGCTTTCTTAACAGTATAAGTTACTTTTTTCCCACTATTATAAGTTGAAGATACAAGTTCATCATCAACACCGCCGGAAACACCATAAAGATTTGCTGTAATGTTTTTATTATCAGTAGTAGCAGATGTATCAAGATTTCCTTCTTTAACAGTAGTATCTACAGTTGCATTGTTAAAATCTACTCTATAAGTATCTACGCCAGTAGTGGTTGGTGCTGCTACAACAATCGTAAGTACCTGAGATACAGTGTTCTTACCATCTTTATTGATGTACTGAACATAATAATTGTATGTACCAATACCAGCGTTTAAAGCATTAACGGTTATATCCTTGCCGGATACTCCGGTTACTGTTGGTGCTGTTGTAAGGGTCTTACCATTTGAAGAATCTTTATATGTAACAGCAATTGAGCCACCGTTTCTGGACAAATCCCAATCATTACCATACTGATCCTTTAATGTTGCTTTAACAGTTCTAGTTGTGTTTGCTTTGTTAGAGATTGTAAGGTAGTTCTTATCCAATGTGATAGAAGCGACTTCTCTCTTAGCAACGACATCAATAGCTACAGATCCAACAATCTTGTTGTCTCTGTCTTTAAATAACAGATAAGCTGTGCCTACTTTAACACCTTTCAGTGCAATAGATCTAGTCTTATTGCTGTCTACAGTGATTGTGTTGTTTGCAAGCATCAGTACACTCTTATCAGAAGACTCAACAGTATATTTGTTATATACAGAATCAGAAACTTCCTTGCCGTCAGCATCTTTGATTTTAAAGTATGCTGTTACGTAATCAGTATCTTCTACTGCAATCTTGTTTGTATCCTTAGCCTTGTCAAATGACTTATGTGCTTTATCAATCTTTACAGCAAATTCGCTGACTGCAGACTGATCTACTGCTGTAATGGTCACTTTCTGTGCAGGGATATCATCAACCGGCTTACCATCTTTGTCATATTTTCCAGACTTGTATGAGATTTCTGCAACTGCAGTATCTCCAGCCTTGTTCAGATAAAGGTTGCTTCCACTTGTGTAACCATTTCCATTTGTATTGATGGTAAATGTATAAGAAGAATCAGCCTTTCCGTAAGGAAGTTCTTTGACAATTACACCATTAGCAGCCTTGGAAACTAATTTAATTTCCTTTTCTGTAGCATATGGAATTGTCTGTGGATCAACTGAAATAGATGTAACCTTTCCATCAGTAGCCTTGAAAGACTTTGTAATACCATCAAGTGTTACATCATAATCAGCAGCATCGCTGAGGTCAGCGAACATAGTCAGGGTAACTTTTGTTGTGTTCTTGGAATCAACAGCAATCTTTGATACCGGGTACTTAACATTTGTCTTAGGATTTACTACTGTAAAATCAGTTGCCTTAAGAGCTTTTGTATCTCCCGCAACATCTACAGTAAGCTCTCTAAGTTTTGACTGTGTTACACTGTTAAGGATAAATTTCTTTACTTCTACATCCTTAGTAGTTTCAGCTGAATCCTTACCAACGGTAATCTTAGCTGTGATTGTTGCCTTACCAGCCTTAACACCAGTTACTGTACCGTCAGCTGCTACTGTTGCAATAGAATCATCGCTTGATGTGTAAGTAATCTTAGCTCTTGAAGAATTTTTCTTAGTATTTGTTAACTTAGTTGTGCTTCCAATAGCTACTACTGAATCTCCAGATAAAGCAACGCCTACCTTAGCAACTTCCAGTTTTGATTTGACTTAATTCATAACATTTATTAACTGTTATATCTTATCCTCGTGAAGTCCGCAACCCCTTGAAAATGCTAAATTTGTAGCAAGTGAGTTTGCCCTTATGCTTTCCCTTGTGTTATATCCTTTTCCCTCATGTTACGAATGCTCGCAAGGGCAAAATCAAGGGAAAGAAAATCCAGTAACAAATTATAACATGAAATGAAAATGGCAGTAAGAACGGATTGAAATGCTTTCAAAACTTTTAGAAAATTAAGGAAAGGACAGATAAGATATGAGATTGATTTATGCAAGATATAATCCGCAATGTAATAGCATAGATGTAACCACGTTTGAAAATGTAGTGCTTAGAATTGATTGCAATAAGGCAGAGGAAGGATTGAGAACTACTCCCGGCTCCCAGTGTTCGTTGAATGCTTTGGCTATTGATAATCCATTAGAATATGCAAGATTATACTTGGATGGAGAAATGCAAGTATGGGTTGATGCAGAGGATCGTTTAGATACGTGGTGATTTTGCTAATATAATATCATGATAGAGGTCTAGTACTAAAAATTCCAGAAAAATATATAGAACGTACGGTTATTCCATAATAAGAGGCAGGAATCTTAAGTTTCTAGATGTTTGAATTTTGCCTTAAGGTAAATAGAGAGGACACATTGATTTTTCAGTGTGTCCTCTCTATTTAAAAATATTTTTAAATAGTCCTTGTAAAAAGACAAAACGTATGCTAAAATCTATTTAAAGAGATTTTTAAATAGGTAAAAGATATGAGAGAAACTAACATTTTTAAAGTGTTGGCAGATAGCCAGAGAAGAGCCATTCTTATGATGTTGAGAAATGAGCGATTAAATGCCGGAGAGATTGCTGAAAAATTACAGATCACACCGGCTGCTCTTTCTTATCATTTAAAATTATTAAAAAACGCAGATTTGATATCTGAATATAAAGAGAAAAACTTTGTTTATTATGAAATCAACACTACGGTTTTCGATGAATTAATTATATGGGTTAACCAGTTTGGAGGAAAAAAAGTATGAAAAAAATAATGTGGACAGTAGCAATGATTCCAGTTGTAGTTACAAGTGTGGTACTACAGTTTATGCCTGATATTATACCTATGCATCATGACTTGGAGGGAAACACTGACAGATGGGGAAGTAAAACAGAAAGCTTTATTTTTCCGGTAATTATTTTGTTTATTACACTGTTTTGGCACTTGCTAATCTATGTGTTTGAGAAAAAATCAAAAAATGCAAATACAGAAAAGGAACAGATGGAAGCAAAATCTTCTGCAAAGGTATTATGTGTGGTAGGAATTTCGCAAGCAATCATGTTCGGGATTATGCATTATTTTATTCTTTATTCTTCTTGGATACAGGCAAATGCAGGTGGTGAACATGCGGTTATTGACATTGCAAAAGTTTCATGTATTTTGTGTGGTATTGTATTTATTGTATTAGGAAATTTTATGACAAAGGCAAAACGAAATACAGTAGTTGGACTTCGAACCGTTTGGAGTATGCACAATGATAATACATGGAGAAAGAGTAACCACTTTGGTGCAATATGTATTATTATTACGGGGTTATTAACTATTATTACAACCGCATTTACAAGTGGGATGACTGGCACAATCTTTATGCTGATTTATTTGTTAGCAGCAACGCTTGTTGCTGTAGTGTACTCAAAAAAGGTATATGATAAGGAAATAGAAAAATAATTTGTGTCTTTATGCGAGAGGGTGAAATTCCAGTCTTTTACGGAGAGATAACAAACGAAGGGAGGCAATTGCCTCCCTTCGTTTGTTATCTACTCCTTCCACGATTTGGTGGAGAATATGGTCTTGTTAACTCTCGCTCCTTTATGTCCTGTTTCTTAGATTTAAGCTTATCGTGTAGTGATTGTGGCTTCTCGCCATACTGCTGTTCCCAGTTCTTAAGGCTATCCTGATAATCCCCATAAGCTGTCTCTGCCTTATGAAATGCCTTGTAGAAGGCTTCCGCATTCGGATACCCGTATTCCTTTACGATTTGGGATAAGCGAACTTTCATTCGGGAAATACGTTCCTCCAATCCGGCTATCTCCGTTGAAAGTTCGGAACGCCTTTTTGCTTTGAAGATACCTTTGCTGTCGGACAGTTCAATTTCAAGGTCACTTCGCTGTTTCTCAAGTGCAAAAATTGCTTTATTCTGTTCCTGCAGCTTTTGATAAATCTCGCATAAGTGCTTGTAAGAAACTGCTTCCGGTGACGGCTGTGGTCTTGGCGGTATGGCAGGCTTTGGTGTATCTGCCTGCTTTCTGCTTTCTTCCGGTACAGCTTTCTGCTCCTTGAAATCTGTGTTCTCCGGTTCTGCCTCAAGCTCTTTGGAAATCACTTTGTCTGCAAGTTCCAGAGTTTTCAGTAATACTTTTGAAATAAGCAGTTCCAATACTGCAATGGCAGTACCGATAATGGAAGATAACAGATTGGGTCTGTTTCCGTAAATCCATACGGATTCAGCAATCCTATCTGTTATCCGTTCCTTTTTTATCTGCATAATCTCGGATTTGGCAACACCCGTTACAATCGCTCTGTCTACCGTCTGATTCCATAAGGTACGCTTGGCATTATCTGCTTCCATCTCTGCGGCTTTCGGATTGTTCTTGCCAATCTTCTTGGTGGCAAGATACATGCCGCCTCGTTCAAAGACCTGTAATAGCTGCTTCTCGTCCTGCACATACTGATTGATAAGATTGGTATAATCCTGCTTGACGGTATCAAGGAAATTTTCAGCCTTGAAGCGTTTATCCTTAATGGAGAAAATCTGTCTTTCGTATACCTCACCTTTGTGAATCACCTTGCACCTTTTACGGATATTTCCATCTTCATCAAGTATCTCTTTTTTGGTGCGTACATGATTTCCCTTTTCGTCATAGAACATATTGCGGGTGGCAACCTTTTCTATGGGCTGTTCCAAGAGTGTACGCTCCGAAAAAATGAGATGGATGTGATAGTTGGTTTTCCGCTTATTGTGATGCAGGGCTGCGATACAATCCGTTCCGTAAGTCTGTCTGAAATGGTCTGTAAATATCTGCAACAGTTTGTCTGGAGGATACTCCGTAAAAGATTCCGGCAGGGCTATGATCAATTCCCTTGCCTCAATACATTTCCCCTCCGTACCACTTTTTTTAAATTCTGCATGATTACATTTTGCAAGGTCACTCCAGAAAGAACGTTCTGTGGTTTCATATACTGCATACAGATTTTCCTGCTTCTTGGGGCTTGAAATATAATAAATTCTTCCCCGGACATTGTGGAGCTTCGTCATCTGAATAAATGAATTTCTTGGCATGTGCTTCCCCCTTTCTGTATCTGCCAAGTACGAAGCTACAAGAAATGAGGATGAGATACTTTCTTATATGAAGTGAGTAGGCTACATAGGTAGCCCGTCTACGAACATATCCGCCTGTCGGCGGAAGCTCCCTGCAAGGGCGAAATACACAGAGAACAAATCGAAGATTTGTGCGATGGGTGTATTTCGCTCTCAAACGCCGAGGGCTTGTATAAAAAAGTTTCTTCCCCACTTCTTAAATTTCCGGTTGTATCTTAGAGGAAGCACATGGTATAATCTATTTGCGTGTAGGTATATCATGGCTTCGGTCAGATACATACCTTAGGGATGGTCTTAGGACTGTCCCTATTTAATTTGTCACATTTCTTGTGACAGCTCTGACATTTCCTTTGTCCCTTAAGTCCCTGCCTTCATTGGCGGTCATGAACTTTTCAAGCATATCCGTTTTGATAAGGACTTTCCGTCCTACCTTCAATACCGGAAGCTTTTTCCATTCTACCAGTTTCCGCAGGGTATTTCTGCCGATACCCGTATAGTCGGCAGCTTCCTCAATGGACAGTGCAATCTTCACTTCTGTCATTAAAACACCTCCTCTTGAATTGCATAATGCAATTTTGTAACTATGCCTACTATATAACTTTTATATCTTCTTGTCAAGCGTTACGAAATTTTAAAAGCAATTATTAACTTGCATATTGCAATACTATTTTTACTGTGTTATACTTTAGCCATACCGAAAAAGGAGGCGTATCAGAATGAAAGATAAAGAATTACGCAAGTTAATCGGTAGCAGGGCAAAACAACGCAGACTGGAATTAGGTGTCAACCAGCCTTATATAGCAGAAAAGATGGGAGTTACCGCTTCCACCATACAGCGGTATGAGGCAGGAACGATTGACAACACCAAGAAGCTTGTTCTGGATGGTCTGTCGGAAGCACTTCATGTATCAGTGGAGTGGTTGAAGGGCGAGACGGAAGAAATGACAAGTGATGTTACGGATAAAAGGGAATTACAGATTCGTGATACCATGACTTCCATTCTCTCCAAACTTCCTTATGATATGAAGGCAGACGAAGCGGATTTTTCCAAAGATTTACTGCTGCTGATGTTGAAGGAATACGAATTATTCGTTGATTCCTTTCAATATGCCTGTAAGAATTTTAAAGGGAATACGGAAGATGCCACAATCGCAAAAGTAATGGGGTTTGAATCCAATCAGGAATATAATGAGATTATGTTCCTTAGGGAAATCACCCATACGGTAAATGCACTGAACGACATGGGCGACATTGTAAGGCTCTATTCCAAGAATCCCGAAACGGCAGCCGTAAGGCTTGCAAATCTTCTTTCAGAGAAAGACTCCGAACCGGTATAGATAGACAACCGGAGTTATGATATACTTACACGCAGAAAGCATTTCATCAGTTCCGATTGTCGATATCGAAAGGAGAAACGATTATGGCAAAAGGTTCTGTAAGAAAGAAAGGCAAGAAATGGTACTACCGCTTCTATGTGGAAGATGCAAGCGGTAACCTGGTACAGAAGGAATTTGCTGGTACGGAAAGCAAAAGCGAAACGGAAAAGCTGTTAAGGCAGGCAATGGAGGATTATGAAGCCAAGCGGTTTGTTGCAAAGGCTGACAACATTACTCTCGGAGAGCTGCTTGACCTGTGGGCTGAGGAAGAATTAAAGACAGGCACATTAAGTAATGGAACGGTCGGCAATTATCTTCAGGCTATTGGAAGAATCAAACAGCACCCCATTAGTAAAAGGAAGCTGAAAACAGTGACTTCAGTACACCTGCAGGAGTTTATGGATTTGCTGTCATTTGGTGGTACTGTCGGAGATTTTATTTCCAAAGGCTATTCCATTGATTATGTAAGGTCGTTTTCAGCAGTATTGCAACAGTCATTCCGGTTTGCGGTATTTCCGAAACAGTTTATTACCTTCAATCCAATGCAGTATGTGGTGATGAGGCATAAAAAGGAAGAAACGGATTTGTTTGCGGATGAAACAGCCACAGACAGAGATAAGGTTAAACCGCTTTCCTTTGAAATGTACCGGAAACTGATTGAACAGCTTGGAAAACGAAGTGGGGATGCGATTCTTCCGGTTCAGATAGCATACTTTACAGGTCTCAGACTTGGAGAGGTAGCAGGTCTGACATGGCAGGATATCAACCTTGAAGAACAGTATCTCACTGTACGCAGGAGCATCCGCTACAATGGTGCTACCCATAAGCACGAAATCGGTCCGACAAAGTGGAAAAAGATCAGGGTTGTTGACTTTGGCGATACCCTCGCAGATATTTTGAGGAATGTAAAAAAGGAACAGCACAAAAACCGTTTTCAGTATGGGGAACTCTACCAGCGGAATTTTTACAGAGAAGTAATGGAAAAGAATCGGGTGCATTACGAGTATTATCATTTGGGAATGACAGAGAATGTGCCGGAAGATTACACCGAAATCTTCTTTGTATGCTTAAGGGAGGATGGTTGTCTGGAACTTCCGGCAACCATAGAAACAGCCTGCCGGACAGCAGGAAGAAAAGTACCGGAGCTTGAAGGTTTCCATTTCCACACACTGAGGCATACCTACACGACAAACCTCTTATCCAACGGGGCTCAGCCTAAGGATGTGCAGGAACTGTTAGGACACTCAGACGTGAGTACCACCATGAATGTCTATGCCCATGCTACAAGGGAAGCAAAGCGGACTTCCGCAAGACTTCTTGATAAAGTGGCAGGCAACGATTAAACAACTGAATAATGAATTTTCCCTTGTAATTATCCCATAAGGGCAAAAACAAGGGAAAAGGATACATATATAGAATTTTCAATGGCGGGAAGCCTTGAAAATAGGGGAAAGTTAAGAGAGTTAATAGATAAATTTCAGTGTGTAAGTAAGTTTCTTTGTCTTTGCCTTAGCACTCTTCTTTGTAGAAGTCTTGTAAGTTACCTTAACCGGAAATATGGATGGTATTTTGCGTGGAAGTGTTGGAAATACTGGATTTGTAAATAGAGTTTGGGGCAAAATTATTGCTACAAGTAACACGTAATCAACATATAAGAGACTGGCAAGTGACAAAAATGAGGAACCACTTATAACGTAGAATATCAAATTTCGGCAACAGTACAAAACGGAATATGTAATACAAAAAGTGCCAGCATTCAGCAATAAATCGAATACTGACACTTTTGAGTGATCGCAAGTAAAGTTTTCCGTTCCTCGGAATATTCTTTTTTAGTTCTTCCGCAAGACCTTTTTCTTTATAACTCTTTGTTTTATATAGAATATGGGTTATTACAGATTATAGAAGCTTTCTTAACGTGATAGCAGAATCCACAGATTCTTTTTCCATTCCATCTGCAACTAACTGTTCCGGAGTTTTTCCTTCTTTCAGCTTTTGGACGATCTCAAGCAAGGTTTTCCGTTCTTCAGAACGACCTTTTGCTAGACCTTTTTCAATCCCTTCTGCTAGTCCTTCCTCCCGGCCTTCCTCGCGGAGGACATCTTCATATTTCTTTTCATCAAATTCAGTAAGACACATATCACACACCTCCCTGCGATGCTGTTCCAAAAAATCTCTGAGAATATTTTCCTCTATGCATTCCCTGACGGCAAGATCAATGGCTTCTTTTAATTCCATGGAATCCCGGTATCTTTTGATCTTTGCAACAAAGACCGCGTATTCATATAAAACGTGGCAGCTGTCCATGATGGACTGATTTTTTCCACTGTTTATGTTGATCATTGTGGCTGTCCATTCATATTCACCAGCTCCGGTATCTGTTTCAAAGGCATCCGATAACCGCAGAGTCCTTCTTTCTTCTTCCATATCTTTTTCGCTTCCGTTGTAAAATACAATGTAATGAGGACGCGGAAAATGGAATTAAATTTTCTGATTATACGTCAACTCTTAAGTATATTTTGGTTTTTAATATTTTCTGTCTCTTTATCTTCGTTATAACATCAACCTTAAAAAATCACTGGGTAAATAATGCAAAATATCTGCTGGATATTTTGGAAGATGAATAAAATGGACTATCCGCTGTTTAAACGATGCTCATCTACAGATTCTCTCTTCATTTCATATGCCAACTAACTGTTTCAAAATTTTCCGTTATACCTCTACTGGGATTTGATATTCTGCTGATACTAAATTTTAGTTTGCACTATTTCTCTTTTACATAAAATATTTTTAGTTGTCGCAAATCATAAATTAAATCATCATATATTCCGTACATTATCCCTTCAATGAATGGAATCAAGGTATAAACTGCAACAAATATAAATATACAATACACCAATAATAATATAGCATTACTAGCTCCTAAATTAGATGAAGTAAATAGTTGTTGAATAATGTATATTGTGATTGGTACAATTAATACACTGAGAGCTTTAACAGGTTTTTTGAGTGGTAAAAACAGATTAGCATCCTGTTTGGCTTGATTAGCTTCATCAATCAATAAGTCAATTTTTTGCGTGGTAATTGGCAAATTATTTTCTTTAAATAAATCAAGTAAAATATTCATTCTGTCTGTTGAATATTCCTTACTATTTTGTATTAATACAGACAGATCTCTGGTATCTGACAAACTTTTGTGCAGAAAAATTATTATGAATATGCTACCAATAAGTAATGTAATTCCAAATGCCAACTCACATTTTGCTATTTTAAAACAACAACCTATTATAATCATCAAAAAACCTATTATTACAATTATTTTTTGATAAAACGGTAACTTTCGAAAAGTAATGGTTGATTTTAACTGTTTATGTTTCTTTTTGTAACTAAGCATAAAAGTACTAAATCTCATGTTGTGTCCACCTCATAAAAAAAGAGGTTGCTTCGACAGCCTCTTTTTATAAAATGTAATTATTTTAATGTAATTGCCCCAGAATTAGAGTTTCCGGGTTTATGGGGGCAGCCCAACAAATTCTATACTTACATGGTCTTATTTCAAAAGCAGGTAATCTTTCTCCTAAAATAAGACTGCAACATCGTGCGGTCGCGCTGCTGAGAATCCGCGGTTAATTCCGATTCGGCACAATCGGGTAGGCGGATACATCAAAAATAAAATGCGGTTAGTACCTACCACAATGTGCCGTTGGACAAAAATTTACCTTATACATTCAATTTTACACCTCTATCGGGATTTGATATCCGGCCGCAGACATTTCTTTTTCAAATTCTTCTACAGAAAGATTCAGTTTCTGGGCTCCCCGCACAACTCCATAATCACCTTCCTGTACGGACATAAATACTTCTTTTTTACGACCTTCTGCAAGTCCTTCCTCCCGGCCTTCCTCGCGGAGAACATCTTCATATTTCTTTTCATCAAATTCAGTAAGACACATATCACACACCTCCCTGCGATGCTGTTCCAAAAAATCTCTGAGAATATTTTCCTCTATGCATTCCCTGACGGCAAGATCAATGGCTTCTTTTAATTCCATGGAATCCCGGTATCTTTTGATCTTTGCAACAAAGACCGCGTATTCATATAAAACGTGGCAGCTGTCCATGATGGACTGATTTTTTCCACTGTTTATGTTGATCATTGTGGCTGTCCATTCATATTCACCAGCTCCGGTATCTGTTTCAAAGGCATCCGACAACCGCAGAGTCCTTCTTTCTTCTTCCATATCTTTTTCGCTTCCATTGTAAAATACAATGTAATGGGGACGCGGAATTTTCAACAGATGCTTGCTGTACAGCCGCTCGGATCGGTGAATCAGTTTCCGGTACAGATCCGCATAATACAAAAATCCCCGGAGCGGCATATTCGGGTTATAGGAACTCTGATGTTCGTAAAGGCTCAATGTTTTGTCAACCAGAAATGAAACATCATTTTTGTATTTCATGTAAATGACATCTTTCAGAGTTGTGTACTCCAGATCATCCGGATCGGTATATGAGGTATGATTTACCGCATTATACAGACTCAGGGCATTTCCTTTGTTTTCGCCAAACAGTTTCCGAAATACGGTGTCCTTGTATTTTTTATTTACATGAATGTCATCATTTGTTTTTGTCATTGACTGTCGGGATTCCTTTCGTTAAAATCCTTTGTTTATCTACCTATATTATAGCATATGGCACAAGGATTACAACTGAAACAATTTGTCACTTATCTGTTTCTTATGTGTTAATTGTGTGTTACTTGTAGCGCTAATATTACCTCCATTTATTTTCACAAACCCAGTATTTCCAACACTTCCGTGGAAAATACCATGCGTATTTCCGGTTAAGGTAACTTACAAGACTTCTACAAAGAAGAATGCTAAGGCAAAGACAAAGAA
>ERZ773158.521-NODE-521-length-45343-cov-25.546723_pt1 | contig 45343 bp, 67 predicted proteins | sample MGYA00511918_ERZ773158 | MGnify/ENA primary metagenome ERZ773158 (study PRJEB29015, sample SAMEA2737876) | human gut metagenome | biome: human gut; feature: human-associated habitat; material: faeces | place: China | collected 2012 ...
GTGTCTGAATTACAATATATTTTTGTAATTCATTGATATACATTATTTTAGCTCCGATTTTATGGGGGGGGGATTTTTGACCCCCAGATCTGTCGGAGTTGCTGGAAAGCCTGTAGAAACGCCTGAAATCGACGCAAACAGCCTATCGTAACGGGCATTCGACAGCTCGACTTGTGTAATTAACCGATTCATCTGGGCACTCTGCTCTCTTATGACTGCCATCGCCTCACGAGTGATCGCTATAAGATTAGTAATATTCTCGGTTGTAGGCGCGGGAGAACCCTGCGTTTGCTGCATTTCACTCTTGTCAGCACTGGTGGCAGCATTGCCGACCGGAGATGTGCTGTGGCTTTCTCGAAGCATCTCGCCGTCGCCGGTGAGGAGCCATGCGGCATTTATAAAGTATTTGTCTTGAAGTTTCAATGCGAGGTATTTTGATATTCCGCATTTTCCTGCCTTAATATCGTAAAATACCTGTGGATTTTTTAGACCCAATTCGATAGACAAAGCCCTTGCACTCTTTTTTAAGTGACTTAATACATTTTCAATTCTTTGAAAATCATTCATATAAATACTCTCTACATTTTTATACAAAAAATATTCTTGAAAATGTTTGTGTATTCAAGAAATAGTCTTTATATTTGCATTGTCAAACGATACTACAACACAAATATACAAAATAATATTGATTATGAAAGCTGTCTATAACAAATCGAAGATCATGCTGAATGCCTGGTATATGTTTCGGGTGAAGATGGTGAAAAATTTCGCTGAGGCCTTGCGGAAAGCATGGAATAACGAGAAGCTGGCCAACATCCGCGCGATGATCGAAGGACGCACTTTGGAAGCCTCCGCACCTAAAACGACCGGAGAACACAATGTTGCAGCAAGTATGGCTTTCGCGGCGGGATGCCTGGACTATTATGCCGATGCGCGGCCGGGACAGTATTTCGGAGATTAAGGATAACAATATGATGGAGACGAAGAAGAGCAACCAGACATTCGGGGAGATATGGCACTCCCTCACGCCTTCGGAACAGAGCCGCCGGGCCAATGAGATTATGGAACGATTAGGAGTGAGTATGTGGACGATTCAGTCGTGGATAACAGATCCGGAGAAAGGCGGGTATCGCAGGCCGAGCAAAAGACGGCAGGCCATTCTTGCCGAGATGTTCCAGGTTCCGGTGGAAGGGCTGTTTTTAGCAAAGACATATTCTCCGGAGAACTGAATAATGGAATCGGCAGACAGGCTGGCTGCCCTGCTCGAAGAACAGTGGGTGTGCATTGAACGAATTATAAAAATTTGAGATTCTCGGATACTCTTGTTTTGTGTCGGCCTGATTGCCGACACGATATAGCACTAAATAACCGACAAGACGCTATGATGCAGGATAAAACCATTCAAGACACGTATAGCGATATGACAGCCGCAAATATTGCTGCATATATCGGTAATCTGGAAGAAGAGAACCGGAAGCTACGTAAAAAGTTGCAAGAAAAGGAGGACAACAGCATCGATGTGAATGTGTTCAAAAACGTAGTGATGACTGTTGAAGAAACTGCTCGATTTCATGGGGTGTCGGCAGCGCGAGTTCGGGATTATGCTAAACGGGGATTGATAGAAACGCACCCCGATTCAACGGACGCTAAAATGTTGTTTTATGCTAAAACCATTCTTACGCTCGACTTTCCGACGCTCAAGAAGAAGAAAGCGTTGCTGAAATGGGAGTAGAATTAACAACTTATTATCCGCGCCCGATTTTTCAGAGTTTAGTTAAGAGTTGAGATTAGTTGAGTTTGCCATTTCCGGGCGCGGATTTTCAAAGTCCGTATCGGGTTGAATGTCCCGGTGCGGGCGCAAAGGACGGCACGGAAGCCGTAGGGGTCCTAAAGCCTGCCATAAACCCCGGCCGCAAGGCAGAAAGGCTGGAACGAATAAGCGGTTCATTGAAATACGAGAACCATCCGAAGGGATGTAAAACCCGGCGAGCGACTTGGCGCAGAAGGGCGGATATTAGGCCGATCAATACCAAAAAGCAGGCGACGATCCGGAGCAATTCGGGGAGCCGGTAGCGATATACCCTGCGATTCAGTCGTGGTCTTCGATGACGACAGGGTGCAAATTTTAATCAAAACAATTTACGTGCAATGTCAAACAAAGTATTTACCCCAGAGAACATTTCCAAATTAAAACAGAACGAGGTCTTTGTATTCGGCAGTAATAAGGCCGGTAACCACGTTGGCGGCGCAGCTCGTGTCGCGGTCGAGAAGTTCGGCGCGATCATGGGGCACGGCGAGGGCTTACAGGGCCAGTCCTACGCTATCCCTACGCTCGATGAACAGATGGACAAGGTGTCTACCGAGGAATTGACGCGATCGGTACGGAGATTCGCAGACTATACACGGTACAATACCGATAAGGTTTTCTATGTAACCAAGATCGGATGCGGCATCGCTGGATTCTCGGTCGAAGAGATTGTGGAAGTATTCAAAAGCGTCTCGTTCGGCGATAACGTGGTGCTTCCGCAAGAGTTCGGCGAAGAAAAACATATCGATGGATTTAAAGGGTTCAATGCAGATATGACCTGCCTGGGCTTCAAATTCGAGGAGGGCAAGACTTACGAAGAGGATGTTGAGTTGAAAGTTTGTAATCGAGGCTTTCATTTCTGCGAATCACCGTTCTCTGTCCTTAGCTATCGTGATATGCTGGATGATGAATGCAAGTTCATCCCTGTGCATCATGTAACAGCTTTGGGGCGATGTCATTCCGACTCGGATAAAACGGCGACGACAAAGATTCACATCGGGGCAAAACTCGATTTCAAAGGATTCATTAAAGCTGGTATAGATTTCATTTACGAGAAGTGCATCAAAGAGGGTCCGACCGACAATGTTAATTCGGGCGACGACGCACAGATCGGCTCCTCGGGCGACGACGCACAGATCGGCTCCTCGGGCGACCTCGCAAAGATCGGCTCCTCGGGCGACCTCGCAAAGATCGGCTCCTCGGGCGACGGCGCAAAGATCGGCTCCTCGGGCTACGGCGCACAGATCGGCTCCTCGGGCGACGACGCAAAGATCGGCTCCTCGGGCGACCTCGCAAAGATCGGCTCCTCGGGCTACGGCGCAAAGATCGGCTCCTCGGGCGACGGCGCAAAGATCGGCTCCTCGGGCGACGGCGCAAAGATCGGCTCCTCGGGCTACCTCGCAAAGATCGAAAGCGAAGGTAACAATGCTGTTGTAGCAGCCATAGGTATAGATTCAAAAATAAAGGCAAAGAAAGGTAGCTGGATTACCCTCGCTGAATATGGCGAGGATCTGAAACCAGTGTGCGTAAGGTCTGCACAGATCGATGGGAAATCGCTCAAGGAGGATGTTTTCTATCAACTGAAAGGCGGCGAGTTTGTCGAAGCAGCAGAATAACAGCAAATATCATCCACAAGTAAATCTTTACCAACATGCAAACCTTCTTTTCCGAAAGCACAGTCAAAAGTCTGTGGGGCACGCTTGCGGGCCGCCTCTGGCGTGCGTGGTACCGCCTCAAGAGTAAGGTGCGCCGGATGATCGACAAGTCCCGGCGCCGGGCACATAAACTCCAAAACCGGCTCCGTGTCTATCGGGTAGAAATTCGATAGGACTTATCGTAATTTTCTCATAGTCGGCATAATAAAAGTATATTTTTGCATAATGAAAAACTTTTATTATATTTGTAGTCGCCAAACCACCCGATAACGGGTATTTCAGAAATATACAAAACGCCTTTTAGGGCGTGTCCTTGGTTCACTTCTGCACCCGCAGTCGTGGTGGTTTGGCGACTAACTGAAGGGCACGTCCTTCTTTTTTTACATATTGTTTAACTTGTGTTTAACCAAATGCCAAACCACAACACAAGTGCCACAGCCCTGAAGAACAGTATGGGCGGCACACCTACGTACAAGTATCTGAACATAACTCCACTCTTGCGAGTTGGCTTTTCAGAGCATCCCGAAACCTATCTTGTTAATATTAGCGGAACAACACTCGACGATCACAAGGTCGAGGTATCTCGCGTCTATGATGAACTCCATCCATTGATGGCCATAGGACGTGCCGTTACGGAGTTCTACGACAACTATGTATGCGGCCGTATCGGCAGCATCATTATCAAACAACGAGTTGTCAAATAACCAATTCAGCTATGGCACACGTAATAACGCTTGCCGTTGTGATCGCACCGATCGCAGCGGTGTTCGGCTGGGTGCTGTCCGGTCCCCGGCGTATGCGGATCACCCGCTATCTGTTGAATGAAATTTTCGAAAAGCGATGAATACAGACTTGCACACAACAAAAGGCAATGTATCATGCCATCGGATGTATGACGAGTACATCGATTATCCGAGTATCGAGTGGGATAAGGGACTGCAAGCGACAAGTAAGTCCGAATGTCCCGCTCCATCGGATCAAATCCCTTATTTTCGGATCGGAGCTGCAATCTATCGGCAGGTGGCCGGAATACTTCAGGATATGCTCGGTGATCGTAATTATCTGTCAAATGTAAAGATCGATTGGGAGGATGAGGACGGCAATAGTTACACCTTTACGGACAGCTCTGTTTGGGTGTATCGTAAGAGGGTCCGATTCCCGGAAGGCAGTATGGAGGTCGTCGATGACTTGGGTTCGGGTTGGTGGGAGTTTCACAGTTATACGCCCGAAGGTGACGAGAAGATCAACGATTTTCAATTCAGCAAACTCAAGGAATATATCTGTTTAACCGAATAAAACATGTGAAACAAATGAAAACGAGAATCGAGATTTACGAAATCGACCGCCCGCAAAACATTGTTGCCTCGGGTTCTTGGAATAGGCAACTCTCGACTGCCGAGATACGCAAGGAAACCAAATATATGATGCGGTATAGCGATTCTAAAAAGTTCGCATCACGAGTGATAACCGATAGAGATTGAAAATATGGAACTGCGTAAAATATCCGAAGAACAGAAAAGATTACTGGATCGGCCGCTGCCTTCAGAGGCAATATCGCCGCATCCGACAAAGAACTACTTGTCCACGATCAAAGCGATCTACGTTACCGAGCGTCTGAATGACGTGTTCGGAGTAGGTAGCTGGCGTGTCCGCTCCGAACAGGTTGCCCGTGACAATAAGATGGTGGTTGTCAAGGTAACGTTCGAGATACCTGAATATGGTATCTATTATGAATGTTATGGAGGTAACGATAACTCAGATTTGGGTGATGCCCACAAGGGGGCTACAACCGATGCTTTGACAAAGATCGGGTCCTGGCTCGGGATTGGTGCCGATGTATTCAAGGGTAAATCGCACAATATGTCAGCAAAATGCGCGGCAGCTGCTCCGGACCCTCTCGCTTCGGCCCGGCCCGATACACCCCGGGCAAAACATCGGATTACGACAGATATGCTTGACGATCCGATCAAGTGCGATTGTCTGCTTAATTGGGGTTATGACTTATGGACCGCTTCAGGCTATGCGGCAGATTTCGATATTGCCGCACGTCTTCTGAAATCTTATGACGCCGATACTGACGTGCTTAAACGTTATGCGGCTTTGTTCAATTCTTATAAGATGGCTCGGCATGGAAAATAATTCATTATTGCTCTGTGAAACGGCCTCGGTCAGTGAATTGACCTCTCGGGCGGTCAGGGCTGTCGTAAACGGGGATATTGACCCGATAACGGCCCATATCAATATCAGCAGGATGGAAGCGGCAATCAAGGCGTTCAAGGATAATGAAGAGATCCGGGACATCACACTCCGCGAATTATCCCAATACGGGAAATCGCACCAATTCGGGGATTGCCGGTTGGAAGAAGCCGAGGTCGGTGTCAAATACGATTATGCGGATTGCGGTGACAGTAAGTTATATGATATGTACGCAACTCTTGAATCCTTGAAAGCTGACATTAAAGAGCGAGAAACAATGCTTCGACAACTGCCTGTTTCCGGGCTTGCCGATCCCGAAACGGGTGAGATGCTTTACCCGCCCGTTCGAAGTAGTAAAACGAGTATCAAAACAACATTCAAAAAACAACCGTAGCTATGTCACAACTTATCAATGTATCGATTTGCGTTTCGGATATTCCCCGCGACCAGATCAAAGTTGCCAATAATGGCAAGAAGTATATCGCCGTATGCGTTTCGCAGTTCCGGGAACCGGATTCCTACGAAAATACCCATTCGGTATTTATGCGTCAGACTAAAGAGGAGAGAGAGGCGAAAGCACCTCGTGTTTATATCGGCCGGGGTAAGGCCATAAACTTCACTTCGGCACCGGTTACAGTGGAGAATATCGCGGATATGCCTTTGGCAGATAGGGTAGATGATCTTCCATTCTAATATTCGGAATCCCATGATCGGTTATGAAATCAAGTCTTGGGAGATTCGGCAAATAGTACGTATTCTGCGTGACCTGGAGTTTTGCGATGCCTCGACTATCCGAGGACTAAATGCTATCCGTATGGGTAGAATCCTGTATAAAAAAATAATTAAACGCCATGCAAAGAATCGAACAAATACGGAAGGAAGCTCGGAATATTCAGATGGCTCTTGAATGTATGAATAATCCCAATATCGAAGCCATGATAGAGCGTTTGGACCAGCTGGGTGTTTACTACGCTCGCAGCGGTGAATTGTTGAGTGAGGTTGTCGGAATGCGTGACGCTGCGGTGGCCAGGTTGTTTCACGATGAAAAAGAAACGATTATCAGTTTGTCTCCATCGTTGGCGACAAAATTGGTGAACAGTTCTGCTTCGGAGCTGAATGCTTTAGAAAAGTGGTTGGACCGCATCAATGCATCTTGCAAGCATCAGTGCGACAACCTTCGGACTATGATAAGTTACGAGAAAGAACGCTTAAAATTGTAAATAAAGAAGATGATTGAAGTGTTTGATAAACCACCGAAATAATACAATGATATGGCCAATATTAGGGTCGGATTAAGCTATTACAGCGTCGATACGGATAGATATTTGGATATTCGGATAAGGCGGCTTGTTAAGGCTTTCGGTTGTGACGGTATTGCGGTTTACGACTACTTGCTATGTAATATATACCGGGTAAAAGGCTGTTTTGCTGCGTGGGACGAAAGTACTGCCTTCAACGTGGCTGAATACCTCAGGTTAAAGGAGTCGGTTGTTTTGGAGATTGTTCGGTACTGCGGTGTTGTGGGTCTTTTCAATAAAGAACTGCTCTCTCGTGGGATCATAACGTCGGCAGCCATCCAAAGGCGATATATTGACACTTGCATACGAGCGAAACGCAAGAATCTTGAAATACCGGAATTTTGCCGCATTCTTCCGGAAGAAACAGCCAAACTTCCGGAAGAATCGCCGAATACTCCGGAATTTTGCCGCGAAGTAAAGAAAAGTATTATATCTTCTCCTTACGTCGAAGATATAAATAATCCCCCCTTATATCCCCCCGAGGGGGAAGAAGATTATATTCCGACTGAATTTGTGACGTTGTGGGATAAGTTCAAGGGAAAGCGCAAGTCGCTTACCGATGACTACAAGGACTTTTGCAAAAAGACGGAGGGACTGGTTATAGATTATGTTAAATTGCAACGCAGCGCTCAATTTGCGAAAAATGTTTATTTCCAAACGTGGTTAAACGACTTTTTCCCGAAAAAATCCAGGCGTAATATAGATCTCTCGGCTGTCGAACCTGCGTTCCAGCCTATCATGGCGGATTGGCTTGCTTACAAGTCTGAACGCGGACAGACCTATCGACCGCTCGGATTACAGCGTTGCTATGTACGCCTGCTGACGCTTTCGGGCAACGATGCGGCCAAAGCTCGCCGTATCGTGGACTTCTCGATCGCCAACAACTATTCGGGGCTGTTCCCTCCACATGACCAGGACAATTCGGCAAATCGCCATCCGGCAACGGACTATCACGCCCAACCGGGCCAAACGTATGAAGACTTCTGACAATGAACTACGATGAAATCCTGAAACAGTTGAAAATCGAAGGTAATCCTACGCCTTGCGCCCGTTTCACCTTCAGTATTCCGAATGCGAAAGAAGAGTTGGTGACTGCGATGTCCGCAGTTCTGGGAGCTATGGGCGAACGGTTTGTCTGGTTGCCGGAATACGACAAGGTAGCGGAATGGCTGTCGGCAAACAACGGAAAAGGGTTACTACTGTTCGGAAACTGCGGACGCGGGAAATCGCTGTTGGTCCGCTACGCAATTCCGATGTTGCTACGCAAGTTCGCCAACCGGATCGTAACGGTCGTGGACTGCGGGTCACAGAGTGTCAATATCGACGACGTAATTAAACGCAAGTTTATCACACTGGACGATATGGGCGTGGAGGTGGACCGAGTAGAGTTCGGGACACGACGTAATCTGGTCGTAGAACTCATCAACAAGGCACAGGACAAGCCCGATACGCTTCTGTTCATATCTTCGAACCTTACAGGCGAAGCGATCAAGGACCGATATGGAGATCGGATATACGACCGGATCAAGTATCTATGCCATCGGGTCGCTTTTAATGGAAACAGTTTACGCAAATGAAACACCTTGAATCGAACATCCAACGCGCTTTTGTACGTTGGTTCCGGCTTCAATACCCCGAGTATGCTTTGAATTTGACGAGCGTGCCCAATGGTGGATTGCGAAGTAAAACCGAGGCGGCCATCATGAAAGCTGAAGGGATGACGGCTGGAGCGGCGGATTTACTGTTACTTGTTCCCCGAGATGGGTTTGGTGTACTGGGACTGGAATTTAAGACCCAAGTAAAAGGAAGTCGTCAGACCCCAGCACAAAAACAATGGCAGAAATCTTTTGAACAGGTTGGAAACAAGTATGTACTTGTTCGCACACTGAATGAAGCTATAACGGCAGTTCAAAATTATTTGGATAAATGACAAAACGACAATTTTATCACTGGCTTCATTCTGCCGAGTGGTTCACTATGGGTAAAACGCATTGATTATATGACCAACCTTTCTTACCGCCAGGCAATGTTGATTAAACATACGGCCTGGATGAACACTCGCTTGCTCGCGCGGGGTCCTCGGCCGGAAGACGAGCGGTACGTGCCGCTCGCGGTGCGGATGCTTACGCTGGTCGGCTGCTTGAACTACGCGATGCTCGACCTTGAGTCCGAACTCACGGCATCCGGCTTGTTCCACCATGAAACCAAACGCCGTTATACGCAGGCCCAGACTTTGGTCACGCAGGCTCACGGCATCGCATGGTCGATGCTTCGCAAGATCGACGACCGGGCCGCCCGGCAGTACAACGACAAGACGGACGAGGCGTATCGGACCATCAGCGGCTGTATCCTGTTGGAGGCTCCTCAAAGGTCTTACAACATCGTGCTGTCGCTGTGTAGGATCATCAGCTCTCTCAACGGTCGGATTTCGGGCCGCTACGACTTCAACCCGGCCAAACCTCTTGTACGCATCCCGGCTCTGTTGGAGTGTATCGGGATCGAGGATTACAGGATCGACGAGATTATCGAATTGAATTTAACAGATTAACGAAAATGAAAAAATACACACAAGCGGATTTCGACGCCTTCGAGGTGATCGACGGAATCAAACAATGCCCCTCGGGGGATTACAGTGATATACAAATATTCGGCGAGTGTTGCTCCTTCGGCGAGCGGTGCTCCTTCGGCGAGCGGTGCTCCTTCGGCGAGCAGTGCTCTTTCGGCAAGGGCTGCTCCTTCGGCAAGCAGTGCTCTTTCGGCGAGTGGTGCTCTTTCGGCAGGGCGTGCTCTTTTGGTGAGTGGTGCTCTTTCGGTGGAAGTTGCTCCTTCGGCAGGGCGTGCTCTTTCGGCGAGTGGTGCTCCTTCGGCGAGCGGTGCTCCTTCGGCGAGGGTTGCTCCTTCGGCGAGGGTTGCTCCTTCGGCAAGAGGTGCTCCTTCGGCGAGTGGTGCTCCTTCCGCGAGTGTTGCTCTTTCGAAGAGAGAGGCGAATATATCGGCGATTATCCTTTCCTGGCTTTTGTGGGGTTCGGCTCCCGGATCGGCAGCAAGGTTTACTTTTTCAACCTGCAAGACGGCATTTATGTCCGTTGCGGCTGTTGGCTGTCAGATATAGCCGGGTTTCGGGAGAGGGTGAAGGCGGAGAATGCCGATGCGATGTACCTGGATTTGTGCGATTTGGTCGAGAGGAAGTTTGACAGAAAAAATTCGAAATAACTATGCGGGCGAACGAATATCAGACACGCGCGATGAGTACGCGGCTGCCGAGTTGCGAGAATGCGACCTATATGCTTTTCGGCCTGATGGCCGAGGTGGGCGAAATCGCCGACAAGATCGCCAAATGGCGCCGAAAGGGAGTGTGCCGGTTGGATATGGATCATTTGGTCTTCAATACGGGCGATTTGCAAGAGGCGGAGGGTTACAAATCCGAGCTGATGAAAGAGGTCGGGGATTGTGCGTGGTTTATCGCGGGCATTGCCGATTGCTTCGGCTTGACGCTCGAAGAGGTCATGCAGCAGAACCTCGACAAACTCGCCAGCCGCCGCGAGCGCGGCGTGATCGACGGAAACGGCGATAACCGATGATCGCTTATGACCCACGCATCACTATTCAGCGGGATCGGAGGGCACGATTTGGTTGCGGATTTGCCCCCGGAATTTTACGCCTGGGAGAACCGGGACAACTTTGCGGAATGCGGGGCCGACCTCCTCACCCTGTGGTGCGGCGACAAGTGGAAAAACCTGCGCGAGTTCGGGCCAGGCGACCCTTTCGATTTCCGCGCCGTTCCCGTGGAATACCGGCCGTTCGAGAAAAAATGGCTGTACTACACGGGCAAGAGCCGGGGACTTATGGGAAGCCCGCGCTACGATGTGATGAAGCACCTTCTGCCGTGGTGGTGGCACTTCTCCACGCCGAACCTCCTGAAAATCGTGCCGGAGATGGACGAAGGTACGCTCCGTTCCGAATCCGAAACGGCGGAGGAGGATTTGCAACTCCTGCCACTCAACATGAAATGGATCGCCACTTACAATTACGCCCGCGTGCTCGATCTGGAAAGGCAGGCAAGGGCGGCGGGGACACGCCAGCTAAAGTCGGTACAACTGACGATTTTTTGAAACGATAAATGAATACGAGAAGATATGAAAACCAAACTACTGCGCCGACTGAGGCGGGAGGGGCGTTGTCAGATACGTGTCTATTCAGTTCGTAAGGATATGGATGGGACGGTTGTTGGCATACGCTACGGGTATAATTCGGATGAATATGCGCATCTATGGCATTTTGCGATGACTTCGGATGAACTTAAATCAGAAGCAATGAAGATATATATCCTCCGCCGCATTGCGGAGCTAAAAGGAAAGAGAAAATGAAAAAAGTAATGTTCAACGATCGCTACGGCTTGACGCTCGAAGAGGTCATGCAGCAGAACCTCGACAAACTCGCCAGCCGCCGCGAGCGCGGCGTGATCGACGGAAACGGGGATAACCGATGATCTCTTATGACCCACGCCTCTCTTTTCAGCGGGATCGGCGGGTTCGACCTCGCCGCCGAGTGGGCTGGCTGGACGAACGCTTTCAACTGCGAGATCGATCCTTTTTGCCGAACCATACTCAAATACCACTTTCCCAATGCAAAGCAATACGAAGACATACGAACAGCAGATTTTACCATTTGGAAAGACCGTATCGACGTGCTTACCGGTGGATTCCCGTGCCAGCCGTTCTCGCTCGCAGGAAAGTGGCGAGGCACAGAAGACGATCGCTACCTGTGGCCCGCGATGCTCGACGTTATTCGGACTGTTCGACCCCGCTGGGTCGTGGGCGAGAACGTTTACGGAATCGTTAATTGGTCGGAAGGGTTGGTCTTCGAACAGGTGTGCGCTGACCTGGAGGCGGCAGGATACGAGGTGCAGCCGTACATTATTCCGGCTTGCGGTGTCGGCGCTCCCCACCGTCGGGACAGATGTTGGTTTGTTGCCCACCGTACAGACGCAGGGGCTGAAGCGATGCGTGAACGGGAAGATGGTTTTTATGCCGTTGAGCCTGTTGCCTACCCCGACGGCGATAGACGCAGGAAGCGGCCGAATGAACAAAAGCCTCTCCCCGAATGCGTCGGAACGTCCGACGCTGGCAATGGCGTCGAAAATGGGATTGTTGCCTACTCCGACCGCCAACGATGCGAAGAATGTAACGCTTCCTGCCAGTCAGGGCATACGCAACGGACTACCCAAAACAGCGATGCAAAGCGACGAATACCGGACTGGAACGGGTTCCCGACTCAACCCCCTGTATGTGGCGGAGATGATGGGTTTCCCGGGGAATTGGCTGGTATCGCCTTTCCTCGGTGGCGCCGGGAAGCCGTCAAAGCCTGCGGAAACGCCATAGTCCCGCAGGTGGCATTGCAGATTTTTGAAACGATAAACGAATACGAGAAGATATGAAAAACACAGTTGCACTTCAAGGGATTAGATTCTGGAAAGTGGAAGATGGATATATGCTTACTACAAAAGTTGCCTGCGTCACAGCGTTTCGGAATTATATCGGAGTTCCGGCCTTATCCGGATTCTCCGACCTTGATACAACGCCTAATCCAACGGGTTATATTCCGATGCTTGCAACCGGGGTTAAAGATGAAAACGGACAGATGGTTTTTGAAAGGGATGTTGTAGTATTCGATGCAGAGAAATACACCAATGGAGAAGTTAGGGGATTATTATTATGCGATGTAAAATACGATCCTGAATTTGGCGGGTTCTGTTTATATCCAATCGAAGGAGAGGGGGACATGTTTCCCATGTGGAAAATAAGTGAATCCATACGTATTGTCGGTAATAAGTATGAGGGATATGATAGCTGTAACACTTGGAATTAGATGGATTGAATTATTTGGTGAAAACAAAAGCAAGATGCCCGATAAAATGCGCCGTTCACGATGGGAAAAATGGAAACAGTTATGCCGTGATAACGGAGGGTTTGAGATCGTTGAATATTGGAGTACTCCCGATTCTGTTTGCTTAAATTGTAAACATTGCGACGGTGACTGGTGTAGATTTCAGTCGCTTCCCTGCTCCGTGAACCCTATAACTACATTCTCAAGTAATGAAATCGGGATGGCTTGTATGGGGATAGGCTTTCATAATAAACAACAAGAACTATTCTAACTATGATACGAGTTTTTGTTACGAAGTAGAACATTGCAAAACTTTCAAACATTTTGAAACATTTTGAAACATTTTGAAATATGAGAGAAATTAAATTCCGGGGCAAGCGCCTCGACAACGGAGAGTGGTTGTATGGCAGCCTTGTCATTTTGAATGGGCGCTATTTTATATTCGATGATGCAAACAGACACGAGGTCGATCCCACTACCGTCGGCGAGTTTACGGGGCTGAAAGACAAGAACGGTAAGGAGATTTACGAGGGGGATGTGATACGCTCTCCATTGTCCGAGGATAAAACTCGCCCTCATAGAATCTTTTACCATACCGGCAACGCAGCTTTTATGGGGGCCTTGGTCGATAGAAAGGAATTATGTTATTTAAGATTGGATCAGGATTGGATTTATAAATTTGGAAAAGAAGTCATTAGCAACATCCACGACAATCCCGAATTTCTGAAAGGAGGCGAGCAATGAATAGGACTATGAAACAATGGCTTTTGCCCCTTATCTGCCGCTGGTTCGGGCATAAGGATTTCGAGGAGGTATATTGCGTCAAATCGCCCCGAAATTGGTTCTGCCGCCAAAACAAACCCAACCGATACGACGTGGTGCATGATATTGTTTGCTCCCGATGCCGGCGGGTACATCGAACTATCCTCAAATCCCGAATTAGCCGCGCACAACTCCTGCATGACGGTTGGTTTATAATCGACGAATAGCCATGAAAAGCAAAAAAGCAAAGGAATTTATCGACGGATGCTTGAATCATCTTGTAATAGAGATGAGCGACCACGCCAAATGGCAGCTACGAGCAGCAATGAGCCATACAGCCGAACTCGCCGAGCAGGAGGCCGAGGAAAGGATGCGGGATAAAGCGATCGAAGCATTTTGCAAGGATTGCCCAATTTACTCAATACAAACAAGTAATGGGGGAAATTGCCCCGATTGCAGTGCATTAAACGCATTCAAACAAAGACTGAACGAGGAATGAAATTCACAACCCATTGCTTTGTCCGCGTCGAGGATGCGGAGAAGCGAAAAGAGCTGACCGAATGGCTGCAAGGAATCGGGTATTATGTATGTCCCTGCTGCCTGTTCGACGGCTGGAATACATTGTGCATTGCAATCGGATTGAACGGCTGAAAACTTCTTACGAAGTACACGGCATCCCGGATTATGACAGAGATACCGGGTATAATATCGGGTGGTTCAAAGTAGATAATACCAATGAAGATAATCCGTCCTACGACTGCGGAGAGAATGTCGAATTATTCAAGGCGCTGGCTGCGATGAACAAAAATAATTGGGACGAGCAGTATGTTATCGACAACGCCGGTAACATAGGATTATGTAATGTAATACCGGATGCAAGCGGCATACAATGCCGGAGTATAATGATGATGGGGCTATCGTTCAACATAGACAACTACCGCAAGGCTACAGTCGAGGAAATCGTCGAATATTTCAAAAAACAATGAGCAATGAAAACAATTGAGGAAAGGGCAAATGCTGCATGGTCTGACTATGAATACAGAGAGGGAGAATTGTACTCAACATGCTTTATGGATGGCTTTTCCGCAGGCGCACAATCCGAGCGCGATGAATTGACCCGCTGGCGTGACCCGAAGGAGGAGCTGCCGGAGTTATTGACGCCTGTACTCGGGAAACAGTCAGATGCTAAAAAAAGTAGTATATCGGCGTGAATACGACGATGATAATGGCTATTATTGGACGGATAACGGTTGTCGTTCGTTATATATAGACGGCTGGCGGCCGATTCTCGAAAACGAATAGTATGTTCTGAACATTTTGACTAACCAAGAATAATTATGACAGCGAAACTCAAATCAGACTACGAAAAAGCCTGCAACGCCTATTTGAAGGCTTTTTGCGAGAAACACGGCTACGATTATGAGGATGCCGCGCGGAGCTGGGTCGGCGGCGATGTCGGCGGGATCACCGAATGCGCGGACTATATAGTTGGGATGGATGACATCATCACCGACATAGACCGGGACGCTCCGGAAGATGAGTTTGTAAAGTATTACGATTACTGTCTGCGGGTGGGGAGTATCGCCTGCGGCAAAATTAGTACGCCCAATTACAGCAGCTGGCTCTCGGGGTGTCCACGCATGAGTGAAGAACAGATCACCCGGCTGGAGGAGTTGCAGAGGGACATACGCAAGGCGGAAAGAGAGCTGGAAGAACAAATAAGGAAAGAGAAGTTTTAACCGGGAGAGGCAAAATCGCTCCCTTTTTTATTCATATGGCAGTAGATACATCTAAAAACGGTACAGTAGATCGTGCTAAACTTCTGGCAATAGAAAATAAATGTACGAGAATAATTCGAATTGCGGGGGTAACGTTTTATGTTGCTCCGGATAAGGATACACCAGAACACCGGAGGCACTTAATCCGCGTTTTGGAGAGTTGCGGTCGGCGATATACTCAAAAAGCAGGTAGCTATGAATCGGAGATTTGAGGTGAGAATCGACATTCCGAATAGTTGTGAATTGATTGGATGCAGATCGGACGGAAACATGGCAATTATTGTTTTCGAAGATTGCAGCGGCCCAGAGATCCGGCCAATCGGTTTTTGTCGGGAACATTCCGGAGAAGTACCGGACGCCTTCGAAGATGAATAAAAAAGAGGCAATTCCGAAGAATCACCCCTCACACCGATACAAATATAATGATTTATTCGGAATTTGCAAATGGGACGATATAGGAAAAACGAACGCAGAGGCGGGGCACGTGACGATTCCGAAATATACATCAGTTATTCACGGAATCGATTGCTCGAAATGATTATCTGCCGGGAAGCAAGGATGGGCGTGAGTTATCGCCATGATTTCGTCTATCGATTCAAGGCACACAAATCCTTGCCGTTTTTATGGCGGAAATTCAAAAGGAATATTAGAGAACACATTGACGGATGGCAGCAGGAGCTGCCTTTATTTTGATGAATTTGCGGAAAGGGAGAGGATAATAACCGTGCAATTCGGAATATATGATGTAGAATTACATCCGTTCATCCTATTGCATAATTGCAATTAGACGATAAAAGTGTTCTTTTGATTCATTCTGTTAATGTCGTTTCAAGCATTGAACTCTATTGGGCGGGAGCCGGACGTGAAGCTACTTTATAACGTATCTTTCGGGGCACACGAAGGAAGTGCGCCTTTCGCACGTTGTCGGGACATTGACGAAGATATAAAAGCCGATCTTATCCAGCTATTATATCGATTCTATCAATTCGCAGATTACGGCTACATAAATAGGGTAGCAGCATTCGCTGATCTCCAACAATGACATCAGATATTTAGTTTGTTCGTCCATAACCGTCGCATTTACCTTTGCAACAAATAAATTGGTGAATATCTTTCCAAAGCATTGTATTTATCTGTCCTGTCAGATAGGCTACTTCTTCGCCTTGCATCGGCATTGCGGATGCTACGGCGATGTCGTCGCACAGGTGCCGCAGTTCATGCTCGAAAGAGTTCAGGAATTGTGCCTGGGATGACGCCAATCCTACGACTACGACAGACCTTCGCCGGGTCTTGTTGGAATAGGTGAATCCCGAATCCATATCGGCCTTTTCCAAATTTTCCCGTACTCGCTCCATAATTGGCCTGGGACACTCTATCTGTTCCAAAGAAAAAAGGATAGAGCGCGTGTGATAGCCATGTACGGCGAAGTAAAACCGCACATGCCAATCATAGTTCTCTATCCTCAGATCCCGCAGCTTCATGTCGTTGAATACACTTTTTGAATCCTCACATACGGTCTTTCGAGCCGCGTTCTGGATTTGATTCTGTTACAGGACATCTTCCCACGGAACATTTGTTCCCGACCCTATCAGATCGGCGAAATATCGTGTGAAGGGCAGCCCGGGATAGGCGTCTTCATCGTCGATGAAATCCTTGACGAACAGGGCCAGGTGTTGTTCATCGGCAATGGATGATCCCCAGTAATCGGCCCGGGCCATATTCGCGACATATACACAGTCGTAGCCGTTGTCGTGCTTGAGCTCGATACCGTTCGTCTTGAGCAATTTGTCGATCTGCTCTTTGGTGATGGGTTCTATTTTCTTCCCGTCGCGGTCCTTCATGCGGCTGACGGCAAATTCACACATTTTCTTCGAAAAGGACCATCCGTTTTTTTCGAGGTATGCGCGAATATCTGCCGGCATGGAGTCCCTTGCGTCCAATCTTTCTCTGTCCATAGGTTTCGCTGTTAAAGAGAGGGGATTTCTCCCCTCTCCGGATTCGTTTTACCGGCGGAATCTGGAGTAGGGTCCGGTTCCCCGGACACCTCTTCGTTCGCCATATCCGTCGCTGCCGTATTCTCCGCCACGCTCACCGTAGCCGTCGGGCATGTAGCCTCCCGTGTGACGCTCCCCGTAGCCGTCGCGCATTTCGCGTTTGGCATCCTCGTAGCCACACTCGTAGGCTTCGCGCATCTTGCGTTCGATTTCTTCACGCTCGCCGTACCCGTCACCGCGGTACCGGCCTTCGATTTCCCACATTCTCATGATTTGCTTGTTTTAGCAGACATTTGCGATTTAAGAAAGGCGTCCAGCGATGACTTCATGGAGGCGAACTCCGTTTGCATCTGACGAAGTTGTCCCACCTCTGCCCGCAGCTCCTGGAGCTCCTTGTCGCGTTGCGCCTGACCCGCGTACGCGGGATTCACTTCGCGCATGATCTGATCGAAAACTTCCAGATTGGCCTTGTGTTTTTCGTAGGAATCCACAACGGACTGGCTCTGCTGCTTTGCCGCATTGATGGCGTCTATGAGCCGTTCGCGGGATGTCGTGACCGTGAGTCCGTCCTTTGTCACCATATCGGCATTTACCGGGACGACCCATTTCTGGTCCCCTACCGGGAAGCTGACGGAAGGCTGCGCCGGGGGAAAGTTCCCGGGAGCGGGGAAATAGGGCTGTGGCGCCTCTTCAAGCGTCGCCATGTAGTATTTGGGAGTTCCGCGCATATCGAGTACATATACCGGAGCGCCTTTGGTTAAATTCGCAAACATCTTCGGTTAATTGTTTTTTGAAAGCTCCGGAGGGGCGGTTTCCCCTCCTGAAGCCTTCGGTTTATTATTGGTTAAACGGCCCCTGTCATCAGTTGCAGGGTGTCGGTCTGTTTGTCGTAGAAGAGCTGGAATACACCCGTCCCCGGAATATCGGACACGGTGACATTGGCTCCGTTGTACGTGGTCACATTCTTGGTCACGCCGTTGGTTTCGAACAACACGGGAAGCGTGCCTGTCGTGCCTGCGGGTATTGCCTGCGACAGCTCGACCAGGACTATCCCCCTGTACCAGGAATTGGCAAAGGCGTGGTTTTGGAATGAGAACACGACATCGGCGGCATTGACCGTCACACCCGTAGTTTTGATGACCGGGATACCTCTGCGATTGACATACTGAAATGGGAATACTGCCATAGCATACCTCCTTTCCGTATTAACCCCAGAATCCGCCGTTGCCGCCGAGTCCGAACGCGGCACCGAAGCCCAGCCCGTATTGGGCGGCTACGCAGGCGGGCATCGCGTACACCTGCGGATTGGGAACCACGGTCGTAGGCGGCAGGCCGCACTCGATCTTTGCCAGCCGGTTGCTCAGATCGCCGATCGCAGCGTTGATGGGCGCTACGGCCTGGGCCTGCGACTGCATGATCGTCGCCGTCTGATGTTCTTGGGAGAGCTGCCCGGCCAATGCCGCGCTCTTGGCACGCTCGGCGTCGAGTTTGTTCTGCATCTCACGCATCTCGAGGGCACAGAAACGGTCGTTGATGACCTGCGTCTGGGCATCGATCTTCGAGCCGAGGGCATTGAACTGCGTGTTGGCGTTGCTCGTCAGGGTGTTGGTCTGATTGAGCGTTGCGAGCTGGCTTTCGTAGCCCTGGCGCTCGATGGCGGTGCGGACATCGCAGCAGCAGGAGGCCATCTGCGAAAGCACCTGTGCGTTGCCGGACTGCACGGCATTGATGATCTGCTGCGCCGAGAGGCCCGACTGTGCCTGGATGTTGCACAGAGCGGTCTGAATCTGCTGTACGGAACAGTTGAGCGAAGATGCGAGCTGGTTGATGGCGGTGCCGTTTCCCTGAATGGCATTCATCAGCAGCTGACGCCCTGCGTCGCCGTTCAGCTCGGCGGGAAGATTCGAGAGTCCGTTTCCGCGACCGCCGAAGCCACCCCATCCGTTGCCGCCCCAGAGAGCCCAGAGCAGGATCATCCACATCCACTCCCAGCCGTAGCCATTGCCGTAGCCGTTATTGCGGTTGTTTCCGTTCATCAACGCGGCCACGAGGTTGCCGTCCATTGCGCCACCGTTGTCGAACACTAAAGTTTTTTCGTTCATTGTTTTAGACTTTTACATTGTTGCGTCCGTTCGGCGGACGCTGCCGTTGAGCTCACAATGCAAAAATCGACATGAACGATGGGAGAATCAATCGTATCAGTCGCAGGTGGGACGGAGTTTGGACGCAATACGGACGAGGAGCATTTCGAACATTTTACCGCTTTGTTTGCGACGAAGATCGAATTGGGAAATCATCTTCTCTATGGGCCGTCGTGAGAAGTTCATCAGCGAGGATATGACCGGGGCGTGAAATCCCTGCCTCCAGAGGAAATAGACCAGTAAATACCTGGCATCCACGATCTCGGCGTTTTTGGCTTTGGATAGTATTCGCTCTTCCGAAATCTCCGTTTCTTGCGATACCGTGCCGAGAATTTGTCGGTAAAGTTCAGATTTGCACATATAGGATATTTCTCTTACCTTTGTTCACTCTCTTACCAAATAAAAATAAGTGCCAACACACTTGCAAAGGCTTTACAGCCCCTGTCGTGGTGTGTTGGCACCTTTATTATTAGCGGAAGGTAAGAGAGACGCTAATAAAGGCAGGGGCTTTTTTTACGCCCACCCCTGACGGGCGAAAGCTGTTAGAACAGATACTTTTTCAATGTCGGCCAAAGCAGGTAGAAGTAGATTGCCCCGACGGGAATCAACCCGGTTGCGAACAAGTTGCTGCTTTCGACCTGGCAATAGTAGAGTGTTCCTATCCCACCCACAATACAAACGAATGAGAAGAAGGCAAGGAAAAGCAGTCCGATTTTTTTAATTGTTTCCATAATTATAATTCGTTAAAAAGTTATTTCCGCCATAAATCCATACTTATGCTTCCTTGAACATAGGGGCCGTTATCGCGTGGGTCCCAGCCGAGGGATGCCGTGATATTGAACCTTCCGATGTTTCTGTGAAGTTGCCCTCCGATCCATACGCCACCCGTGCGATTAACGTAATAGACGCCTGCGGCAGGCCCGAGTTGCCATCGGTAGGGCGTTCGGATTATTTTCTGCTGCGTGATAGTACGTCCGTATGTTTCGATGTGTTCAAGGGTAGGGTGGCAGTCGCCCAGGGCTATTCCGCTCACTATGGCGAAGTAGCTGCTGTCGCGATATTCCCGGCGTTCGAATGGCAGCTGTACCGGCACACTGTCCCGGTTGGGATTTATTGTTACGGTGGTAAAGGTGGTATCCGCTGGGGCGAACAACCATTTCGGCACCTCTACCGAAATAGCCGAGGACAGTATTTTATGCGGTTGCGGTCTTTCGAAGTAGGCCGTATCGATTCGAGTATGCTCGATGATACGGACATCGACGGATCGCCTGCCGAGCCACCATCCGACAAGGAACAAGCCGGTCAGAAGGAGAATCAGGATTATTTTCCGCAGTACCATAATGAGTACGAGCTATCAACCGTTGATGAACAGGTCCCAGCCGGCCATCACGTCCGTCATGCAGGCATCAACGCCATTTTCTACGCGCGACATAGCTGCGACTATCGGGATCATCACATCGCGGTTGGTTGCCGTGATCCGTCCGTTTTCCGGGACGCCGGACAATTCGGATACCGTACGGATATATGCTTCCGTGTCATTCTCGCTCGGGGGTGCCCAGCGTGAAATCGTCTTCCGAATGGTGTCGAGCCCGTATTTACGGCTGTAAGTGTTCAGGCATTTGAACATCGCGCGGTATCCCCACGCCATAGATTCGAACTGCTTGAACGCAGCGTCGCGGGAAGGTTCCACCTCTCCCTTCCAATGGGTTCCGTCCTTGCGGATATTCCCGGGATTGTTGTTACGAAGTCCTCTGGTCATTTTTTTGTGCTGTTTAATATGTTTTCTACATCTTCAGGATTTACATTGAGCTTGCGGGCTATTTCTCCGGTCAATGCTTTTCGAAACAGACGTAAGAATGGAAAGTTCGGACTGATGATTAAAGCGTTGCCACAGCTCGACCATGCTTCTGCCAGGCAAATGGCAGAACCCAGGATCACGGTCGTAATCTTCGTTTCGATACCTCCTGTCGTAACGAATTTATCGATGAAAACGAATACTACGATCAGATTGAAGTAAACTGCCAGCTTGAATATCGTAGCCCGCAGGAGTTCTGACAGGATAAATTCTCCGCGCTTTCGAGCGACGCATATTCCAAACAAAGCGTCGAAGGCTACGGCAATAAGCACCCCATAAAGTACGAGCTGATACCCAGCGAAGAAATTCACGATAACGATCAATAGTCCTATAAGCCATCCTTGCACGGTCATAAGTGCTTCGGACAGCTTTGTAGCAATACCTTCCAACACCTTTTTCGTTTTATTAAATATTTTGTCCATAGTTATTATGTTCACGCTATGGGAATGTACTACCGTTGGTATTTCTCAAATCTTTGTCCATGTCGTATGGTCGGTATCTTTCTTATATACATATCCGTTTTGAATACGTAATCCGGCTTTTCCGATCAGGACCTCGAAAATATCTCCTGTGAATACCGCGTAGTTGCTCGATCCTTTCACAACGGCTACTCCGTTGGGTGCAATCAGGTTCTTGCGGATGTAGGTCACGAAAGAAAAAGTAATCGCTTCGACAGCTGCGGATGCCGCATTTCCGAGTCCTCCGGACGAGGATGCTTCCACTGTTACTTTTATATAGTAGTTGCCGGGGGTCGTAAAACGATAACTAATGTTCTTGTTGATCTGTATCGATACCGTGTCGTCATATGCGGAAGATTGCCGGAATATCGTGTCGGTAGTATCGGCTGTCTGGTTGATAATTTCGATCTTCACGCTTCCTCCGCTCCGGATCGTCCCCTTGACTTGTGCCGACATCTGCACCTCCGCGCCGCATTTGAATTGACTTGAGTTTCTGGAATCCGAGGCGAAAGGCTTCGTTTGAGAGGTTATGACCGCCACATTTCCCGTTGTTTGGCTCGACGGGACTTTGGAAGAACCCAAAACCTGGCTTACGCTGTTTATATTGTTAGTAGTGAGTATGATCTTGTTTCCGCTTGCGGTCGCATCGCTCACCTCTACGGAATCGTTTTTGACCTGCAAGATTCCGACGGTACCTTTGGTTGCGTGTACTTCTCCGTCGGCGTGTACCCTGAACACGGCTTTTTTCCGGTTCGTATAGTCGGCTCCCGACCAGAAGGGCACATCGTCTTCCTGCAAGCCGCTCACGCCGGCCGTCACGTCGCCTTCAGCATTTTTCAGCAACATCACATTGGTCATTATCAGACCGCCTTTCACCTCGGTACTTCCGTCTTCCATCGCCTGCTTGAGGTACTCTGTCGATTTGATGGATTCGTCTATCGCATCGTCGATCAAGTCCGACATGTTGTTGCTTATTTGATAATAATCGGAGAATACCTTTCTGAACTCGGTACCGGTTATCTCGGATGTCGTACTCATATCGGCCAGCAGGGGCGTGAGATAATCTTCGAGTGCCTGGAAATAGACCGTAAATGAATCCGTGGGGACATCATACTTTTCGGCATTCGCCATGATGCTCCAGTATTCGCCTTGAATCCGCACCCATTCATTAGCCACCTGCTGTTTGTCGGATGGCGTCAGGCTCGAATCCGAGGCAATGTAGTCCACATCCAGCTTCACCTGCTCGATCTGCGCCTGCACATCCTCTTCGGCCGTGATGTATCCCGTGGGGGCCTTGTTGCCTTCCGTGAGCTGGATGTCGTAAATGTAAATCGGTCGCCAATAATCGACGTAAAGTACGATTTTTAACAAGGACTTTCCGGATTTGGTCGTATAAACGGCTTCATACACATCAGAATATGGAGCAGATGGCGGGCGTGATATAATGTCGTATCCGTCTTCATAAACGGCACAGAACACGCAGCCGGTCTTGGTTTCCGGCAGTTTGATGCGTGCCTTGAAGACATAGGACATGCCGGCCTTGTAGGCGATCTTACCCCCGAAGCAATCCGTCCAGTTTACGATCTGGCTCGTAGCCCCAATAGCTACCCCTGCATTGCTCGCTTTGTTGGCATCGATCTTCATGTAGGCTCCGTCTGCGTCCGATCCCGAGGTCACCACATCCGAAACACCCTCTTTGGCGCTGTTCCACGCATAGAGGAATTGTCGGGCTATATAGTTGCGGGCGCCGAACTGAAGATTAGCAATCTCGTCTTTGGCTTCGTTGGCTGCCGTATCATCGGTGTATTTGGATGCTTTGTCCCAATCCGAGCTTTCGAAATTGCCCGTTGCACGGGATTCGATACAGCGCATGATGTCGCCACCTTCGCCCTGCGTCCAGATGTCACCCACATCGTAGGGTGTAGTCGGTGTTACGACGAATACACGACGTTTGGCATCGGCCGTGTCCTGCGCCCGCGCCGCCTCTTGCAGGGCCTTTACCGCATCGCTGTCGGCGATCGGCGTCCATTTATAGGTTCCGTCCTCTTCTTTTACCCACCGCCACGATTTGCCCGCATCGGGGTTCGTCATCTCGTCGCTCGATATGGTGAAGTGAATCTGCGGGTATTCCGCCGGAGTGATTTTGGCATTATCGGTTTTGCGGATGACAAAAGCTATGTAGGGGTTGTCGCTTCCGACGGTATAGCTCTGGCTCCATACGTAACTTGCTATAACCGCTCCGGATGACGCTATCGGATTGTAACCCATCGTATAGCCTTCACCCACCGACAATACGGCGCCTTTGGGTATTCCTCCGACCGGAGTTTTGAGCCGGATGCGGGTGCTGTCGGCGATTTTGATCTGATCCCAGGTCTTAATGCCGTCGATATAGGATGCACCGATGCTTCCCTGCTCCCAGCAGCCTGCGTCCGTCGGGTCGAAATTCGCGGGCAGCGTATTGGTGAACGTGTCGCCGATATGGTTTTCCTGCTCGCCGTCCGCTATCCATGTTTGGGCCGGTTCATTGTAAAGCGAGGGGGTATAGGGATAGAACCAGTTTTCCACGACACCGTCCAGCCGTTTGTTGATCTCGGACAATTCGCCGGGCAGCGTGTTATCGATGTAATCCTTAGCCTGCTGAGCTTTGCGATCGGCGGAATTGGCAGTGGCCTGGGCTTCGGTGGCCGTCTGATCGATCTGTTCGATGTCGAACTCCTTCTGGAACTGTCCCGTCGCGGGGTCGTAGAGCTTGCCTTGCTTCCAGCCTGCCTCCGGGGTGAATGCCACGCCGACGCCGTTGTCGCCTACCAGCCGGAACAGCTTGCTCCGGGTGTCCAGCAGTGCCTTCTTGTCCAGGCTGCTGATCATACCTTGCAGGTAGATATTATCCAGATAGGCCGAATAGCCCGACATCTGGATCCCGAAGACGGAGAGGTTCGTAAGGTCGCCGAACTGCGCGGCGATATTCTCGGCCGTAAACTCCCAGTCGCTGACATTGCGAAGATAGCGCTGGTAGGTGCGCGTCGAGTAGCGCGAGCTCCACCGGGCGGGATTCGTGAACGAGCCGTAGGCCACGAAGGTCATCGATTCCATCGGATCGATCTGCTTGGTAAAGGTGGCCGACAGGGGGCGCAGCTCGTAGCGGAACTGCTCGTTACGGTCGCCCAGGACTTCCGTGATACGGAAATAGACCGTGGCGAAGCCTGCGAAAGTGCGGTTGCCTCGGCCGTCGTCGGAATCTGCCGTCGCATTGTTCGACGGGTCGAAGTCGTGGAAGATGCCCATACATATATCTCCGACAGCTACGGCGCCGATCTCGCCCTCTTCGAGTTTGAGCGTTACGAGCTTCTGATCCTTGTCCACGCTCTCGATCACCCCGGCGCCCGGAGCGCTCCAGTCGTCCCCGACGCTGATGCCCACGCGGTTGTACCGAAGCTCCGGAACCTCCAGAAAACGGCGGATGAAGAGGCTCTCCAGCTCGCCGGCGCCTTTTTCATTTATAAACCCGCCCACTCCGGTAATACCGGAGGCATATGATGGTCCAAATTGTGCCCCTGCGTTGAAAGTCATTCTACCCTTGAACGTATCGGGTGCCTGCTTGTTGGCAAACTCCCATATTGCCCTTCGTGCAGAATAAGCATTTGTATCGGTCGGAAAAGTATTATCGTATCGGGTGATTAGATATATAGCCGCTCCATTCTCCGCAATGCCTATACGTTGGGAATAGAGCGATGCTTTCACGTCCGATTCAATACTGCCCAGGCGGGAATAAGGTGTATTGTCGCCTACCGTATAGGTTGCGATGTACTCGTTGTATAGTTTTTTTTCATAACCTTGAATCCGGGAAAGACGACCGTCTATACCGAATTGAGGACCCATTAATCGTACAGCCTGTCCTGCTTCGTAGTTTTTTTCGTTGTGTGTACAATACACGGGATTCGTTTCACAGTCATAGACTGTCGTGTCGCTGCTATGTTTGGCAGCATAGGAAGTGCCGGCATTAAGAAGTTCTTGTTCTGCTTCGTCTATGCGTTGCTGGGGGAGTTTGACGCCTGTGAGTACGAAAGTGTCAGGCCCTCGGTCATCATCTTTTCCACGAGGACGCATGTTTTCATTCGGTATAATCTGCTGACTTTCGCCGGACGTTTCGACTTGGGCGATGATTTCAAATTTCTTGTTGAATCCGTCTTCGGGTTTCCAGGTCGCGGGGTCGATATTGTCGCCATTGTCGTCGATAAGGGCGAGTTCGAAATCCCAGCCGATCAAATCGCCGCTCGTAAAATGTGCCCCCAGCGTTTCTCCTTCGATTACGTCTGAAGGTAGAAATGGCGTGTCGTTGCATACCATGACGTATGCCTTGTCGGTCTGCCCTTCAATGATTGTCCGATCGATAGTTTCTACCGAAGTGACGGTTTCCGTGTTCTTCGGGTAGATGTCGTCGAAAAACACTACGACTTCCTTGATTTCGTTTTTTGTAAGTCCGGGACGTGCGTCTATGTATTGCTGCCCATCCGGAAGCCGTAACCGGACTTCGGAAACGTGGTTCGTTACGCCGCCCTGTTCGGATTGTCCGTATTCTTTCGTCAGGTTGCGCGTGGAGCCGAATACATAGAAACGGGTCCCGTATTCGGAATCGTCCCCTTTCTTGGCCGGGATGCTTTTGACGACTTCTCCGCGTTTGAATGTTTCCGGCGTTCCGAAGTTCAGTTTTCCGAAATGCAGGGTTACGATACTGCCGTTCTCCTCGGTCCACCATTCGACATCGAAAGTCTCGGCAATGGATGATAAGGCATCCCAACAGGTATCGCCATTGAACGATACGAGCTTGTTGGTTTCCGGATGTTCGACATTTACACTTCCCATCTGCCAGTTGTTTCCTCCCAGTGCCTTGTTCATGTTGGCGACGATGAGCGCCCCGAAGGATGCCAAGTCTGTCGTGTTGTGGAATACAGCTTCAGGATTATCGCCTCCCAGCCAGAAGCAGATGAAATTTTTCATGTGGTTTTGCTGCGCCTGGAACTGAAGCGTGTATTTGTAGCCGCCGGTTTTGTTGTCGAAATCCGGATAAACCTCCGACATGATTTCGAATTTGCGGCCTTTGTAGGTGATGTATGATCCGAGGGGGAAATCCAGCGGGGTAAGCAAACTAAAGGGGAGTTCGATGTAATAATCCCCCATAAGTGCGTATTTGATAATGGCACTCGTTGTTACGGGCGCATCGTATATCGCTTTACCGGAAGGGTTGTATATTGTCATTTCGTCGATATATGTATCCTGTGCCATCACAGGGTCGATACAAAAGTGTGGGGTTTCGGCACATTATGCAAGTAATTTTAAGAAAAAATACAGAAAAACGCCCCGGTCTTTTGACCGGGGCAAGAGGGGGTTGCTTCCATCCGTATTTTAAGGTTTAAGCCATGAACTTTGCGGCTTAACGATTAGACGAGCGTTGTTATATGCCATCTTCAATGTTAAGCATGTGCGCGCTGTATAGGTATTATTCCCTATTTTATGCGTGGCTAAAGCTAAATCCGGATTGGGTGATCCAGGGGTAAGGCATAAGGGCAACAGAAGTTGTATTTTCCCTTCGTAATACTGGGGGACAGCTATTTTGTAATTTGACCTTGCTTTTTTTTGGGCTTCATTAATCGCGCCAACGAGTCTTCTGCGCATTTCGTCTGAACTCAGCCCTTGCATGTGTGCAGGAAATCTGTCCATGTTGTCCGCAATGATATGGTCGATTTGAGGGACTACCCTGCATTGAGGATTGAAAATCAAATCCTCGGGTTTCTGGAAAAAATCAGCAATGTCCGGAATATTATCGCCGAATTTGCTAATTAGCTGAATATCGCTTTCCCTGACAAATGCCTTGAAAACATAAGGCGATAAACCTTTCTCGGCTACATCTGGCCTATTGTTGCGTTCAGCAAGAGCAAATATGCTTTCCAAATTTGCAGTTACAAGTCCAGTATTGAAACATGCAAAATTGTTATCAGAAGAAAAGGATATTTTATTTTCAGATTTAATTTTGCGGAAAGTATGTTCGATATAACTTTTCAAAATGGAATATTTGGCTTGCGTAGCATCTGAGAAATCCCATGGTTCCGGATCTGCTATATTATTCGCAAGATATTCAATAGATGCGTCATAATTAGGGAACCAACAAAAGTCAAAAAGAGCCGAATGAAATTTTTTCATAAACGTAAGTTTTTTATATTGTCAATAAATAAAAAGACCGCCATGTAATATTATGACGGTCTTATTGTATCCTTTATGTTCGATATTCGTGGTTACGGATAGACCCGTACGTCTATATTTCATTATATGATGCAAATATAATACACGTTTTTTCGAGGTGCAAATTTTTTGCCAACTTTTTAGTTGCACTATGAAAACGTAGCCGAATACACGTTTATTGTCCTAACGTATGGAAATGATAAAGAGCGAAATTCGTAAGATTGGAGAAGAACTGCAATTGATTTGATAAGGATGGGGAGGGGCTAACGCATCATTTTACGATGAATAGCAGAAGCGAGTAAAAGGCTGGGATAGATTCCCGTCCTTTCCTATTCGCGTGCTGCCCGATCTGCGGGGTTGGGTTCGTTAAATTTCACTGTTAATCTCGATGCCAGGCGATCGGCTTCTATCATGTAGCTGCCTGAATCGCCGACGTAGGTCAAATGATACACTTCCGTTCCTAATGCCGGTATGGACAGGGAAATTTCTCCTTTTTGCAATAGAGCGATGAAATTTTTGTAATTGGTAAGGTGTTCTGTCGTAGTATTACCAAATATTGTGAAAGTTAATGTCAAATCCCGTGATGCCAACTTCGGTGTTTGAGGATAAATAACCTCTTTACCGTTTTTTGTCGGATCGTCATTCTCGACAAAACTTTTCAATGAAGAGGGGGATAGTATATTTCCCAGAAAATCGTCGCCCATCGCAATCCCTTTCGCGTAGGCGTCCGATCCGTTTATCAATAAATCTCCGATCATTTTTTATCGTTTAAGGCTTTGGCTAAATATAATTCTGCTGTATCTATGACATCATATCCTTTCGAACTCACGAAGGAGGCGTAAAACATTCCATCTCCGAAAATAATACCGGTCCCTGTTTTATTTTCTTCGTTCAGCAGTTTGTTTGTGGCTTCGGCAGCTCGCGGGTCAGGGTGGTTTTGATCTCCTATGAATCGTTTTTTCTCTTTCCCGTTATAAGTTACGACATATCCGACCGCGCTCCGAAGGTTCCATGTATGATTTTGATAATCGGATTTTGCCTGTTGGAGAGCAACGGCCTGATGTGCTCGCTCGTCGAGGAATCCCACTACTTCGGGTTCGATTCCTTTGATGAATGAGTCCAAATCGGCTATGTCTTTCTCTATTTTCATATAGTGCAAAATACACTATTATTGGCACATTGAACAAAAATTTCTTTCAAAATTTTGCGGGGGGGGGAATTTTGTACATTTGCAATATGTAATCAATAATTTATTGTGCTATGAAAAATTTTTTACTCCTTTTTGTAATGATTCTTGGAGCCGTAAGTGCTAAATCACAAGAAGGCCATCTCTGTTTTCAGGGAATCCCTATTGATGGAAGTGCAAATGATGTTCGGATTGCTTTAGAACAAAAGGGATATCAGTGTAAATACAACAAACATGATTCTGTTTTGTTGGAAGGTGATTTTGCCGGTAAAAATTGTAATATAGCCATACTTACAACCCCTAAATCGAAAAAAGTTTATGCAATTGGAATAAGTACACCCGAATATTATAATTGGAGTGATATTCGATTTGATTTCAATAAATTAAAGCGGTTGTACATTGAAAAATATGGTAAGCCAAAGGACGATCATCACTTTTTCTCATCTCCCTTCAAGGAGGGTGATGGATTGGAGATGAGTGCATTAAAAGCTGGCTACTGTAACTATATGACTCGTTTTGAAGTTGAATCTGGAGAGATAGCGATCATGGTGAATGAATCCGCAGAAATTTTTATATTTTACAACGATAGTAAAAATTCTCTTATTGATACAATGGAGAAAAAAGAAGAAGCACTTGATGATATTTAGTAAGCACTATTCTCCTCAAATGTTTCTTACATCAAATGAAACACCCTGAGACTACATAAAAGGTCAGGGTGTTTCATTCTATCTATAATAGTACTCAATTTACAGCATTGTCGCAATCTGTTTTTCTACCGCAGCTTTGATGAATGCATTTATGGAAATCCCCGCTTGTTTGGCAAGTATGGCTATTTTTCTGTGGGTTTCAGGAGATATGCGCACATTCAAAGTCCCGGAATAACTTTTCCGGGGCTCTATGCCCATCGTTTTACAATGTTCCAAATAATCATCTACCGCACCGTGAAAATCCTCTCGAAGCTCCGCTATGGTTTCTCCTTCGTAAGTAATCATCGTATCGTGTGGCAAGGCAAGCACCTTTCCAAAAAGACGGTTGTCTTCTTCGCTAACCTCGATGCTACCTATGTAGCCTTTATAATTCATCGTATTCATATCAATTCATTATTTTTTAGGAACTCTAATACTTGTTTTATGACATAACCTTTGATTATGCTGTCAGGGTGAGGCTTGTGTGCCGTATAAGAACTTTCCCCTTTAACAAAAATCACACGTGAGCCGCTTGTCTTTCCCTTGTTGCCTATTTCATACCCGAATATGCCAAATAACCTAACAAGCTCATCCCAGGTAAAATCCTTTGGCTGTGAAATAAAACGTTGTATCAGTTTTTCTTTTGTTCCCATTGTTATTTATTTACAATACAAATGTAACTATTTTTTAGTTACAAAGCAAATTCTTTACCGAGTTTTTTGCGAATTAGAAAAGATTGCGTATATTTGTAATGCTAAAATTCCAAATGCGGTACAGATGCCGCCGACTTGTTCGGCTATTTTTGTACCCATACATAGTATAAGTAAAGAAATTTACTGCGCCGTGTCGGTAAGCGGAAACGCCCCGAAAGCCTCGCATTTGGAGCTTTAGCAACACGTAGCGCAGTTTTTTATTGCTAAAATTCAAATGTTATGAATGCGTTAGTCATTCAAGGAGGTAATGGTCGTGATGTAACCACCTCTTTAATTGTTTCGCAGGTGTTCGGCAAGGAGCACGCAAAGGTCGTAAGAGACATTGAAAGCCTCTCTTGTTCAACAAATTTTAATGTCGCCAATTTTGGCGTCATTGAGTACACCGACACTCGCGGTCGTATTCAGAAAGCCTATGAAATGACCAAAGATGGCTTCTCGTTCCTTGTGATGGGTTACACGGGCGCAAAGGCGGGGCAATTCAAAGAAATGTTCATTGCTGAATTCAACAAACGCGAGGCGATGCTCAAAAACGACGATTACATTCTCGCCCGCTCGCAGGAGATTCTGCACAACCGCCTTAAATTAGCCGAACAGCAATTGCAAATCGCGCAGGGTACAATCGAGAAGCAGGAAGAGGCAATCAAGACACTTACCCCGAAAGCCCAGTACACCGACGAGGTATTACAATCCACCTCGACTTATACTTTAACTCAAATCGCCCACGATTTAGGATTACGTAGCGTCCACGCCTTGACCCGCATACTCATGGAGAAGAAGATGCTCTACCGTCAGAGCGGACAATGGCAACCTACAGCCAAGGTCGCCGACAAGGGCTATTTCGATACCCGCACGGCCAAATTCGTTAAGTCGGACAATACCATCGGAACCAGCATGACTACGGTAATTACCGAGAGCGGCCGCCAGTTTCTTCACTCCTTGATCGGAAAGGAGGTGTCGTTATGAGAGGCTCAATAGCTAATACAACGATTTCCGATCTTGAGGATCGCCTCCGGGCGGCTGAAGCGGCAGTAGAAGAATCCCAGAAGGCAGTCATAGAATGCACCGAGGCATATATGAGCCTGCAAAAAAGTTACGATGCCCTTTTTGATAAGTGGATTCGCCTCACAGAACAACAGAGCCAAGCGCGAAATGAACAGCTTGAACGGATGCTGTCGGCCAGAAAAGAATCGCAATACGCGCAATTTATGAATAAGTCGAACTCCAAACTTTGTTAGCTATGATTTACGAATTGTCTTCGGACGGCTATCGGCTGGGGTTATTCCCCAGCGAAGCCGAAGCTATTCATCACGCAGCCTACCTGCCGAAGGGATGCTACAAAATTCGAGAGTGGGCGATTGACGGTGAGTTTATGATATTCGATACAGCGGTTAATTCAGAACGTGAGATTAATAACTAAAATTTGCACATTATGAACAGGATATATGTAAATAAAAAATCGGAAATAACGATGATCGGCAAAGCCTTTGAAACGGCCGGATTCCGTTGCCTGCGGATCATATTGGCGTGTGATTGCCACCAGCCGGGATCGGGCAATCGGAGAAACGGAATGATCGTCTTGGATGGCGACAAACTTCTTGTGGAGATTGTTCGATGTCGAGGGTGTGCAAAAAATCGATAATCAGAAAGGGGCTTTATAGCCCCTTCTCTCATTATGTGAGTTTCTTCGCTATATATTTGCCGTATTCCGTTTTATCGCCGTTATATCCTCCCTTATATAGGTTAATGTATCGTTCATTGCTTGGGTTGTAGCATTGATTTCAGCGACTTCAAGATAGGTTTTTACGGCGTATTGCAACAGTTCATTATTGATCTGCACATTTCGGATAACAGCAATCTGAATGCTTGTTATAGACGATATAAGTCCGATAATAGACTGTGTTTCGGTCATAACATATCCTCGGATGTCGGTAACTTTTCCTTGAATGTCCGTGAAACGTCCATTAAGCTCACTTCCGGTATCTTGCGACTGAACTTGGAATCCTCGGGATGTAGCCGTTTGGCTGGAAATGTTTTCTACCCCAGTAGCTTGTGCTATGGTATCTCTCATTTCGAGACCACTTTTGACAATTTCGTCCCACCATTCTCTTAATTTTTCGGTTTCATCTTCGGTCAACACTCCATCTTTCATCGCTTCGTCAAAAGCTGCATACCAACCTTCGAGTTGATCTGAAAGTAGTGTCCCGACTTTTGCTGTCAGTACAGCTTTCATCAAATATTGGGAGAAATCTTCTGAAAAATCTTTTGCGCTCGCATCCATATCCATCAAAGTACTGATGAAATTATCGTACATGGAATCGAATGATATTTGCGTGCGTTGTTCCTGTGCTTTTTTCCGGGCATCTTCTATTTTTTCTTCCCCTTCGATGATGCTATTGAGATAATTTTGAACATCTCCATCGAGTTGTGTCCAGAAAATGCTGGCTTCATCTCGTAATGTTCGTAATTGATCGGCGGAAAGGTCCGTCAGCCACATCATTCGATTGGCTTCATTCTGCCATTCATTTTTCCAGACATCGTTTCCCAATGCTTCTCTGGCTTGTGCCCACCCTTCTGCCGACATATCTCGCCAAATTCGGCGTCCTATCGTTCGAGTTGTTCCTGATCCTCCAGAGTTTAATCGGGCACGAGCGAGTTCTTTGTATGATTCTGTCTGTTTGTTGACTAAATCGATTATTTCTTGTTCAGTCTGGCGAACTTCTTGCCCATACGATATGTCAATATACTCTTTCTTTTTGTCTATCAGATTATCCCAAATGTCGTTTATTGCCTCGTATTGTTGTTTTAATTCCTCATATTCGGAATAGTCCGGGCCAAAATTGAATAAACTAAATGCACCTTGTATTAATTGAAAGCCGGCGGATATGGCTGTGAGAACGACGCTTGCTTTTTCCAATGCGGACATTGCGGTACCTGCTGCGCTTGCTGCGTCTGTTACGCCTTCTATTGTAGCGATAAGGTTTCCTGCGGCACTTGCCATTGTTGCGATGAAAGTCGCAGCTTTTCCTAATCCTTCATCAAATTCGCTCAAGGCATTTGCCGCTTCGCGGGCGGTTGCGGATAATTCATCGAGTAATCTGGCTCCTTCGGCCCAATTACTGTCGGATACCTCTTTTTTTGTTTTTCCGAGTAGTGATTTTAATACGGCAATTTGCGCTTTGAGTTTGTTGATCGTATCAATATATCCGGCAGCTTCCTGCGTGCCGGAAGATGCGAGCGCGTCATAAGCCGCTTCAGCGGCTGCTAATTGCGCTTCGGCTTCCGAAAGCAATTCTTCAAGATTTTTGACTGACAAGTTTACGATTTCCTTTGCCCAGTCGGAGGCTTGCACTTCGAATACAGCCAAAGCCGCATCTCGTTCGGCTTGGATTGCAGCTCGCGCACCTTCAGTGGTCGCTTCGGCCATCTTACGGTCATAATAATCTTTGGTGGCCTGCATTTTCTCACGGAAAGTGCCGTATTTCATATAATATTCGTCCCAGTCAGCTTGTTCTTTTTTCCATAGTGCTGCCAAATCTATTTCTATGGGTGGACCTGCGATCGTTTCGTGTCGCTCGTTTTTGCGGCGATTGTCGTTTTCCTGTCGAAGTATAGCGAATTGCTCTTCTTGTTTTTGGGTTAGTTTTCCCTGGAGCTCTATGATGCGTTGTTCTGCTTCGTTGATCGCCTCTGCCCGCCGTTGATAATCGAGTTCTATTTGTGCTACTCTTTTCTCTGTCCCATCCTTCATTGAATCAATCTCGGCTTGAAGAGCATCATCGCGCAGCTTTTGGAGCGCTTTTCCGAGATCGTTCAAATTTTTTTCCTGTTGTGAAGCCGCTTTTTGGGCATCTTGTTCGGCTTTGCGGCGGGCTGCCTCTGCTTCGGCATTTTTCTCTTCCACAGTGGAGGAAGTAAGGAGTTTTTCAACCGCAGGAGTAAGGGCTTCTGAACCCTTATTTATTGACTCAATGAATGCATTAACATCACCATCGAACTTATCTTCAATTTGATCCCATATTCTTTTGCCCTCATCGCCCAGCTTTTCCAATTCGGAAACAAATTCTTTTCGGTATTTTCTAATGCCAGATGTTGATTGGGCATAAGCCCTGGCACTTACAATCCTTTCATGTCCAGTTGAAGTTCCAATAGTTTTATTCCTCTCCAAATACTCTTCATACGCCTTATTATACTCTTTTAGAGCATTGGCATAATTCTTATAAGCATCGCCCGTGAATTCAATATATTTTATGTCCTTAGACTTCTCTGTAATAACCTCTTGAGCCGCCCGTGCTTGTGCAGCTTCAATAATTGCATCTCGTAGATTGTTGTAAGCGCTAATAGCATTCCCGACCATAACTTGCTCTTCGGACATATTTCCGAAGTAGGCGGGATATATTTCCTGTAATCTTTCGACCGCTTTTTTTCGTTCGTTGTAGGGTTTAGCTACATTTGTTGCTGCCCGGTACAATAAATCGAGTTTGGTAATTTCGGCTTGAGCGGAAATTGCCCCTTCAGTCATTGTCGCGTGGAATTGCTCTGCGGCTTGTTTTGCGGCATCAAAAGCCTGTTTCCCCTTGAACAGCGAGCCAACCCATTCGGTGATTTCCTTGCCGTAAAGGGTTAAAACCGTGATTCCGGCAACCAGAAACGTTTGCCAAGAAATGATCGATTTAATAACCTGCTTCCAAACCGGTGTGAATGATTGGCCTTCGGCTTTGAGTTCTTTCACCCGTTGTCTTGTTAAGGCGAGCTGATCGGCTAAAATGGGCAGGTTGTTGGATATGGCGAGGAAGAAGGTTTGCGGGCTTATGGCCAGCGACGGTAGTTCCCGAGCGACCTGCTGGATTGAGAACGACAGTCCATTCCAACCGGAAGCATAATTACCGACATTGCGGGCATGAACTCCCATCGAAGCGTCAAGTTCTTTGATCTTTGTGTCGAGAGCCTGAATGTTTTTGAGAAGGTTTTGACCGAATGTATTCCCGCGTTCTCCTTCATTGAGCGATCTGTAAACGGTCCGCATCCGAGCGAGGGCTTGCGACATTTCATCTATAGAGCCATGTGCGACTTGCTCCAGTTTGATTTGGTTCGCAACCTCTTGGCGCATTCGTGAAATAGCTTGCTTATTTTCTTCATAAGTCAAAGATAAGGATGTTCGACGGGCAATTTGTTTGTCCGTCAAGGCGAAGCCATTCTGCTCGGCTTTATTCAAAGCATCATATTGTGCTTTCAGACCTCGGTTTGCGGCTTTTAACTGTTCTATTTGTTCGATATTTTCACGCTTTGCAAGACTTACAGCGTGCAATTCATCCAGCAAACCGCGCCATGCTTCGGCTTCCGCATTGGCAGCCTGTGCTCCTGCGGTAGATGCAGTTGACGATGGGGTAGATAGTGATTGGGGCTCTGTTTGTGAGACTGTTTTTGCCGCCTCGTTCTGCATTTGAGTAATTCGCTTTATTGATTGCTCGACACGAGCCTCCATTTCAGCGATTTTCTTATTTACAACGTCAAACTCCTTTGTTCCTGAAGGAATAGTAGCCAAAACCTGTTTCAATCGCTCCAGAGAGGTGATAAAACTGTTTAATTTATCGGTTTCGGCGTTTATTTTGAATGATAATGCGCTCATTTGTTCTTTTGTCTTCTTCTTGCGGCCATCTCCTTGCCGCTGCCCTTGACTATTTTCTTTTCATCGCCCACGAGCGATCGCACCTTGTCGATCATCATCAACATCATAGTGGGGTAGTTCACTTTTTCGAAGGCGTCACGGTAGCTGATGTTCAGGTGTTTCATCATAGTCGCCATGATGCCCGCAATAGAGTTGTTCCCAATAGTTTCTGTGATGGTTTTCTTGCGTGTTTTGTCGATTTTGACTGATTCCAGCAGATCTTTTCCTGTGGTGATGTCGGCGATTTTCTGTGCTGCGATTCGGATTTGTCGGTAATCGCTGTAGCGTCCGGCGTACCATAAGAACAGTCGTTGTTGCCAACGGCAGTGAAATAGTAGCTTTGACATAGTTTTCAGCGAATATCGTTGTCGCCCGTCAATGGAAAGGTCCAGCCGTTCGTCTGCGAAAGCCCGTGCGAGATCCTTGATATAGGGTTGGTAAAACCGGAAATTAAGTCGCCCGATCCGTACTATTACATGATGTTTGTTCAGCAATGATGCAGCGACGATGTTGGCGGACTTACTCATGATCCTTTGCGATTGATTGTGAGAGCTGCTCCATAACGGCGCTGATACCAGCCATATCCTCCAAAGGAATCATTTTTAGAGTTTTGTTATAGGCGTCAAACAATTCGTCGAGTGAGGCTTTTTTTAGGAATTTTCGCCGGAGCACGATGCGTTTTAATATATTGAATATGTTTTTGCTGTCAGATATACCTAAAGCTACACTTTGGGTCATTGCCTTAAGGCATCCGATACTTTTATCCTGCTCTTTTTTTATGTCCCGCGCCTGCATAATGCGTATGGCGGTCAGCGGGGACATACCATATATGCTATAACTTTTTCCGGCTATGCGGAAGCTGATGAAATCCATATCTTGAAAGCTTATAAATAAAAAGGAGCGAGGGGCTTACGCCTCCCGCCCCTTTGTCGATGTGATATAAGGCTGTTATTTGCTTGATACACTCATTATCGAAGCGGCATCCGTAACCTCAGATGCATCGAACCAATATTCAGACGATACATCCGTATTGTCGGGCTCCAGTGCTGTTGCGACGACACTGATAGCAACGGCATCGTCTGTTTCGGCATTTCGCGCCACGATGGAAGCCTTTGGGAAGACGCAGTATTGGTCGTCTTCTGTAAGTGCAACCATGCACTTCTCGATATTAGTGACGCCACGTGCCCGCTTCCAGGTGGTTTCCGTTCCTGTGCCACCCATGAATGCCGCCTTCGTTTTGTAGTCGTATTGGCCGATGGCGAAGTTCATGGTGACTTCACCCATCTCTTTTGACTGACGATATACGCCGTCGGTGAGCTGATTTTTGTATTGTGTTGTGGAGGGCTCGGCTTCATCGAGGCTCCACGTGTCCTGATGGACATTCGGCACCTTCTTGGTGGTAGGGTCTTTGAGGATGGTTCCCAACAGCGTTCCTGTCAGATCGCCCGTGACTTTCGCGGGGTCTGCATACCAGATGTTTTTGATGCCTACGGCTGTAATAGTTGCCATATTTTTAATCTTTTTTTACGTTTAACACTCTGAACAGAACCCGGACATAGACATAGTGGCACCCGAGGTCTTTATCCTCTTCACAACCTATATTTTCGTATCGGTAGTGATATGCCGTATTATCATATTGCCCATAGGTCCATGATTTGAATTTTGATTTTGCAGCCCGTTCGAGTTCTTTAAGCCGGTTTCGATTTGCAATTCCCTTGATGTCCGGGATACATAGATTCACCGAGATGTAACAGGATTCCCAGTAAGTCGCCGGAGATTGTTCCGATGGCGTTACAACTACGATTCGCTCGTTTTTTATTCTGCCTTCCGGAACATCCCAGGTAGGAAATGTTTTAATCCCGAAATCAGTGCAATCACGAATCAAAATGTCCTGTGCATCGTTGGTGGTTATCATTGTGCAATCCTTTTATAGCCATATTTTCGTGTATTCATACCTTTGTCCGCTTTTGTAGAAGCCTTGCACTGGGTACGACACCGAATCTTCTAACGTGGAACCGATAGGAGCACCGAGACGATGGTCGAATATATTTTTGCCGCATCTATCGAGGATGCGGACCTCCTCATTTTCTTCGAGGGGGAGTACATTCTGCGGCATAACTACCTCATAGGTATATTCGATCACTTTTCCGTTAGGCGATTCAATGAACCGGGCTTTGCCGTCGTAACGAGCATTACAGCGGCTCACCGTTTGCCATTCATCCGTGTTGTGATTCCAACGTTGAAGTATATAGGGAAATCGGATCATAAGAACTTTACGGTCGGTTGAAGATTGAATTCGTCGGCAATATCGGTTAGGCCGTTATCCTTTGCGAGAGCATGTATGCGGCGGCGTAATTCCTCTACATTATAGCCGATAGAATATCCGCCGTTGCCTTCGGACGCCAGAACGATAAGCTGCTTCAGGATGTCAATGGCGGCTTTCGCTACCGAAACCTTGTTGGCTGACGAATACTCTCCGTCTGCCGACAACCCTGCATCCATGCAGGCTACTGCAACCAGGTTGTCGTCCACATCATAAGGATAGAGCCGTGCCGATATTACTTCCGAATTCTTCATTGACGATAAGTTTAAGCGTTACCTTCGTTCCACGAGGTATTCTCTGTGTTGATGTAGTACAGGGATTGCCGGTTGATGAGTGCCGGCATGATGTACGCTTCGGCCAGAGTAACTTCGAGCATTGGGTTCAGCTCCGAATAGCGCGTGATCTTCACGTTCTCGCGGTATGCTTGCAGTGCATCGGTGTCCGAAACCTGCGGGACGTCGCTCCACCAGGTCCAGCCGAGCTGCGGTGTCGGCGACAGCACGGCGACATTCTCCGCCCACGGCTTGTAGGTCGTCTGACTGCCGTCGCGTGCCTCCCGCTTGACGTAGGAGTCGATCACGATGATCTGCGGATACCCTTTTGAACGCATGTAGGTATTCACGAGGTCGATTGTGAGCGTGTCGCTGCTTGCCAGGCCCGTCGCAGTGAGGACGACAGGCGAAACCCGTTTGACGGTCTTTTCGCTCATCAGCAGTTTGTCGAAAGCCGCTTGTTCCATGATAGCGTACATGGGACGGCTGAATCCTTCTTTCTGGATGGCTTTCTGCCCGGCGATGATGTCACCGAGCGGATCGCTGTCAGACGATGCGCTCCACTTGTTTTTCACGCCGGTTTTGTGTGCCGAAGGGATGTTGAAGTTTAGCGCGTTCTGCGTCACCACGTCGTTGTTGTTCTCGGTTTTCAGCACGATGGCAGATTTCGATCCGACTTGAAGGTCCAGGTCTTCGGCGAGATAGTTCACACCTTCGTAGCAGAATTGTACGTCTTCATAGACCATATCTACGAGTTGCAGTGCTACATTGGGGTTGCCGCTTGACTGCGCATAGCTGCGGAGGATTTGATACTCTTTGATCTGTTTCTCGTCTTTTTGGCGAGAAATTGCGACTTTCGCAACTTGTCCGCTCCAAGTGCCGATGGTTTTGCGTGTTTTTTGCGGCGCCTTCGCGTTGAACGCGATCACGTCTGCACTCACGGGGATTCCGTCGTTCCCTTCAAGAGACTTGATGTCGAGTGTCGGGGTGTAACGCAGGGGAAACAGCGTCGGCCATGCCAGACCGGACCCCGGCATGTACGAGTTCAATTCGGCCTGCATATCGACCTGCGAAAGGTCGAAAAGGGGTTTTCTCATGTCTGCCATAGTTAAACGAGATTAATGGATTTGAGATTTGCGAGAATTTCGGGAGCGATATTGGTCGTCACGGCACGGACACTTGCTCCATTAACAAGACGTACGAAATTGTTTACCGTACCGCCTTCGAGCTTGTTCCCCGTCAGATAGGCTGGGGTGTAAATGGCTTCAGCACCCGACGCTTTCGCTGATTTTGCCTGGTAACCTTTTGCCCCGATAGCGACGGTTGTGCCGAATGCTGCGGTCGTTAGTACATCCTTCGATGCGTCTGAGCTGTTGATCGCAGTGATGGCGACAGCTTTTCCACCGAAAGCGATGAACTCACCTTGCTTGAAACCGGAGCCTTTGGCGATTTCGATGTTAGTGTCTTCAGCTCCGATGGCTTTCACGAGTGTTGCACCTTTAATCGGTTTGTAGATGTTACCGGTTGCCAGTCCCACAACGGAACCGGCCGGCAGATCTCCGTCGAGCTCGGTTACATCGACGGTACCGCCACCTTCTTTTTCGGAAAATACGACCTCGAACACCACCTTGTCGGGTTCGGGGGCATCATAGAATTTGTTTTGCCAACTCATGTCGATTGTTTTTTAATTTAGACCTTTGATCGCCGAAGTTTTGTAATCCTCGGCAGCCTTCTTGCGATCCAGTCGGGCTGCCATTGCCGCAGACATTTTATCTCCACTTTCTCCGCCTCCGAAGAGAGGCGGTGTTACCCCGATTCCACTCTTGACGAACATTTTGGCCGCTTTCGAAAGAACCTGATCTACGTCGTCATTGTCGTCGATTTTGATGATGGAAAGCGTGTCATCGTCAAGTCCCAGCGCGTGGGCCTTTTCACGGATTGTCGCAGCTCGTTGTGCCTGCGTCTGCGCTGCTTCGAATCCCTCGATTTTCTCCGTATAGGGCTTCATGGTGTTTTGGATAAAAGATTTTATCCGTTCCTCAAATGCCTCGGGATCGAAAGTCTGGGAATTATTCTTGTTTCCGGGTTCGAGTTGCTGCTCTCCGCCCCCGGGCGCAGGGATTACGGACTTTCCGTCTTTGAGGTTATGCTTCTTCTCGTAGTTGCGTACTGCGGTCTGTGTGGCATCCCCTGCACGGTAGTCTCCGTAGCTTTGTAACACGTCTTGAAATCCAATCCCCTCTACGATGGCTGGTAATTGGGCTTCATCCGTCATAGCCTCGGCCTTATTCGTTGCGATTCGGTCGAGGATTGCACTATCAACCCCAACAAATTTGGTTTTGAGTAGTGCGAGAAGTTTTTCTTTCATGTTTTTTCGTTCTATATGGTTTCGAATAAATCATCATATTCGCACAAAAAAGGTCTGTCAGCCGACGCCAACAGACCCACTAACAATTACATGAAGGTTATATCGTTCTGCAACTGGTGGGCTGCGACTTCACAGCCTCTGCGACAAAAGTCAGTATGTTCGGCACATTATGCAAATTATTTTAAGGAAAAATTCGATAAAAAGAGGAGAATAATTCTCGCCGATAATTGACTATTTTTCGGCTAAAGATTCTAAATTTTTCTTTTGATTATCTGGTATATCTATATCCGATGACCTTTTTCCGATTTCAGCCGCTCTATCTCTATTTTTGGATCTTTGATACGTGGATTTTGGTAAATGGCGGTTTCTTGGCTCATTGTTCCGGTGTTAATGGATTTTTGGATAATGTCGAGCGTGTCTGAAACATTGTCCGGCATAGGTGTCGAGAACTGGTAGCCGATTTTGAGTGCTTCGAGCTGCCCGTTGAGCTTTAATTCAGGATAAAGTACACCGATGACAGCTTTTACCACATTAATTTCCCGATCAATCATTGCTCCGTAGTAGTCTTGGTAGTTTTTTGCCTTTAACATCGGAAAAAAGAACATATATTCCCAGCTTACACCGCTCGGAATTTTCATTTCCTTAATGACATCCGATGCTGGATTTACGGAACAGGTCATGCCATAAATGAATGAATCGAGTGTGTCGCATTCCCGTTTCCGATTTTCGGGAGCAGAATCGTATGTCAGATAATAGACTTTTCCATTGTTTTGTGTTTGGATGATTTGTGCCGGATCGTCGGGATTGAGGGAGCCATCCACAATGCCTTCCCCTACCACTTTGGGATTGGCAAAGTAATCGTTCATATCAGCGTCCCTGCACTGAATATCTTCCCGACGTTCGATTAGTTTTTGAACATCTGCCCATTCTGGCTCCTGTCTGTAAAGTAAAACCGGGATTTTCCCGATAAAGTTCTTTTCCGGGAGGACTTCCCACCCGATTGCCTTTTGTGTACAACGAAAGATAGTTTCATCTGTATAAATGTCACAATGAATCTCGTCGTTTCCCTCGTCGTCTTGTATGGTGAATTGGCGGATAAATAGCATTAGCCGTCCGAAATCGTCGAATTTGTAGTATATGTCGTCCCCGAGCGATTTTGCGAGTATCTTTACCATTACCTGAATTTCGCCATTGGTTGATAGGTAAAGATGATATAGTTTAGCACAAAGTGTTTCTGACCCGGCTTTCATTTTACACTCACGGATATTGGAATCAAAGCGGGTATCTTTTAATATTTGTAGAAAACGACTGTAGGCATCTTCTGCTTTGCTTTTTCGATTAAGTTCTCCATTGATACTGGTTTCTATTACATCTGAAATATCTGAGAACTGGATAGGAGAGCCGAACAGGAAAGCCGTGGCTTGTAGGTTAATGACTTTTTGGAATGGGATGGGTAATTTAGCTGTGATGATGTCCGGTTTGCCTTTTCGATGACGATTCGGGCGTTTAGTCACTTCGTGTTTCGTAGGATCGTATTCTGCAAGAGCTTTGGTGATTTTATCGTTGCAGGTCGTCATTTTACTCAACAACCGGGAGATGTCGCCGTTCTGTATGAGCTCGACGAACTTCTGTTTGCGCCCCAAAACCGCGTTGAATTGATTGGAGAGGGCTTGAGTGATTTGTTTGATCGTTGTCATATTTTATAGTCCTAAATCTTCTTTTGAAAGCGGAATTATTTGTTTGTAGTCGAACCATACCCGCATCAGTAGCGCATCCCTCCAGTCGGGAGAGCGTCCGATGTCCTGTTTGATTTCGTCTTTGGGTTTCAGGAACAGTTTGCGATCGTTGTCCACATTCCAGGTCTGGAGTTGTTCTAATTCTTCGGTAATCTCGTCTTTTTGACCATCCGACAGTTCGCAGTCGAAGGATATAGCAAAAGAGTTGATCTTATTGGCCAGCTTGTATCCGCATTGCGTCTGGAGGTTCGAGAAATTTTCTCCGTTGAGACATTGCGAGTTATTGACGAATCCGCTAATCCGGCACATATCGACCACTCCGCCGCCCACTCCGTCTTCGTCAGCGATGATCCGATAGCGGGGGATGCGGTGTTTGGCGGCCAATGATTCGATGCAGGCGGCTATTTCCGTAGTGGCGCTTCGGTCGAACGACACCTGTTCGATGATCGCCCAGCCATCCCATACGAGGATTCGCGCCCGGTCGGAACCAAAGCGGGCAATATCCGCCGTGATGTATTTGATGCCGGTACGGGTGTGAATTTTAGGATAGAATATCTCACGAATATTATCATAGGAACATAGGGCATTTGGATTGTCGTCATAGTCCCAGTTTCCCTTCAGCAATCGCTCCTTTTTGACCTTATCGGTGGTAGATTTCAATGCTTCTATATAATCCTTTTCAATGAATGGATTGTCTTGTACAAGTGCGGCAAGGTATATTTGGTGGCCCGGGAGCGTCCCAGCTTTCGCTGGTTTGTAGAATGTTGAGTGCATCCAGTTCTTTTTCGGATTACAAGAAATGAACAGTTTGCGTAGGATTCCGTATTTGTCGTTCAAATGACGCCCGATGCGGGTTTTGAGTGTGTCGTAAGCTCCAAAGTTTACTTCGCCTCCTTCCTCAATCCATCCTCCGGTGTATTCCACTGAACCATAGCGCTCATAGAGCGGATCGGAAGGGAGATAACGCAGATCGAGCAGGTCAATCCTGCTGTTATTGGCAAATTGAATGTAGTGGTCTTGTCCGTTATATTTGAAATCTTTGTCGCGCTTTATACCGTATTGGGTACACACCTTGAAGAAGGTGATAAGCGTAGATTCTCGAAGGCGCTTTAACTCTTCGCGCCCGATAAACCATTTTGTCCCTGGATAGCATAGTGACATAAAGACTAACCAAGTACAACCTGTCCACGATTTTGCGCCTCCGGCGGCTCCGCCGTATAGAAATTCCGTATGGGTTTTATCGGTAAGGATGCACAGCGCTTCTTCCTGTTTGACATGATGCCCTCGTTCCGACAAGGTAATAAAGTCGAAAATTCCCCTACGGAACATTTCGCATTCGATTTTAACTTGGTCTGCGATAAGTTTATTTATCGGATTTACCATTGGTTGCTTTATGGATTAGGGCGTGCGCTGCGAGTAGGTCGGCATTGGATAATCCGGAGTAGTCCATAGTGGTATTGATCTCAATGGAATTGCCGTCTTTCCCTGTATGTTCTGTTTTATCCGGTGCATTATATCCGAGCATGCGATTGATGGTTTCGATGGCTTTGCTCTTGTCCATCAATTCTACGACGGGACATCCCGATCGGTCGATTTTTATGGATTGGATCAAACGTCGCTTCTCGGGAGGAAGTGATTTCAGGTCTTGAAATGTAATGGACGAAACTTGCCGGATACCGAACTCGGTATTTTCTTCAACCATATCGGCATTGACGAAATCAAGTATGTCAGCATTGATAATCGAGAGATTGAGCCGGACGATTTCCTCTTTGGTAATTAGTTCTTTCTTCGATAATTGAGTTTGAAGTTCTTTCACCCTTGCCGCAACCTTGACGTCTGCAAGAAGTGACGACGCTTTTTCCCAGATAGATTTGTCTGTCATTCGGGAACAGTCGTATGCAAAGCGATACGCCTCGGAAGCGTTACCGTATTCGAGGTACTTGTTGCAAAACTTCTCCTGTTTGATCGTCAGCTTTTTTGCATTTGCCATGTTATTTCGTCTGGATCTGCTTCCTATATCTTCATAGGTTCAGAGGCAAAGATGAAAGACTTCGGCACATTACGCAATTTTTACAACTAAATTATTATTCATCAATAATTGTTTAGTGTAAAATCATCTCCCTCTCTTAATTCGTACGCATATCACAGTTGTTGTATTTGTTGTACTAAAAAACATAGATAAAATGACATATATCATTGATGTTTTATCTTGTTACTTTGCTATGTATGTGATATTTGACATTATTTAATAATTTTCGTTAATATTTGTATGCTCCCGCCACCTCCACAAAACGACATTGGTTGTCAGTGTATTGCAGTCGTGGTTG
>ERZ773158.589-NODE-589-length-41849-cov-35.684069_pt1 | contig 41849 bp, 41 predicted proteins | sample MGYA00511918_ERZ773158 | MGnify/ENA primary metagenome ERZ773158 (study PRJEB29015, sample SAMEA2737876) | human gut metagenome | biome: human gut; feature: human-associated habitat; material: faeces | place: China | collected 2012 ...
GATTAAAGATAGACAACGAAACCAAAGAAACTATAGAAGGCGCATTGTTCGGATTATTCAATATTAATGAAACCGAATTTACAGAAGAAACTGCAATTCTGACAGCTGAATCAAATGAGGAAGGTGTTCAGCCGACAGTACAAATTTAATCATATACGGACACCATATGAACAACGGCACAATGTTTGCAGACCTCTGCAACTATACCGATTATTTGTACTTTACAGAACATCCGACAGTTGTGTTTGAAACGAAAGACGGAGTATTTGCGTACTCTGTCTTTTCTGTTATAAAAGTAAAATTCTATGATGATTGGTACAAATTCTTAACAACAGATTTGTACGAAACCTATGAAAAATGGGTCAGTTATGCAAAATCAAAATCTCTGTATAACACAGAAATCACACCTGTTTACGGTCAGCTGATTCTAACGCTTTCAACCTGTTACGGCTACAATCAGGATGACCGCATACTTGTGTTGGCAGTCCAAAATTAAAAGGAGACTTATGATATGGGGCTATTAAAAAGAAAACCAAAGGTGCTCACACCCGAGCAGGCAGAAGAAATATACACAAAAGATTTCTTTGATATGATTCTGCCGTCAACGATAAAGTTCTTCACCGATTATTACATTGTCGGCGACTCATACCGCAGTGTGTGGGCAGTCAGAGAATATCCGCCGTCAACTGAAGAACAGGCGATTCTCTCACAGCTTGCAGATAGAAACGGAGTAACTCTCCGCATATATCACAGACTTGTTGAGAGCATGAAACAGCGTAAAATCATACAGAATGCCACACGCAAAACCAAGCTTAAATCAAGCGGTAATGATGTAAACGAAACCATTGAGGCACAGGGCAACTTGCAGGATGTTGTCACTCTTATGGCAAACCTCCGGAAAAACAAAGAGGCTTTGTTGCATTGCTCTGTGTTTATCGAACTAAAGTCAAAAAGCAAACAGAAATTGAAGGAGTTGCAAACCGATATTGCAATGGAGCTTACTCGCTCAAAAATTGAAGTTGACCGTCTGACTTTAAGACAGAAAGAAGGCTTCTTGTCGGTGAACCCCATAGGTTCAAATCAATTCGGAAGTTTGTATGAGCGTGTTCTGCCTGCTTCATCTGTTGCAAATCTGTTCCCGTTTAATTTTTCAGGTAAGACAGACCCTAACGGCTTGTATATCGGGCGAGATAAGTACGGCACGAATATTCTCGTTGATTTTGACCGCAGGACTGAGGACAAGACAACGAGTAACATCCTTATTCTCGGAAACAGCGGTCAGGGCAAAAGTTATCTGCTCAAATTGATTTTGACAAACATCCGAGAAAGCGGAAAGAAAATCGTATGCCTTGATCCTGAAGCGGAGTATGAAGATTTGACAAATGCCCTCGGCGGTTGCTACATTGATTTTATGTCGGGAAAATACAAGATAAATCCTTTAGAACCAAAAGCGTGGAATGACGGTCAGGACGAACTTGATAAAGACGCACCGCCTGCATTTAACAAAGTTACCCGATTATCACAGCATATTGCATTTCTAAAAGACTTTTTCAGAACCTACAAGGATTTTCACGGACGCACAGCTTGATACAATTGAAATTCTGCTTATGAAGCTGTACGCACGATTCGGCATAACCGACACAACAGATTACAGCACAAAGAAACCGTCCGACTTTCCTGTTATGTCTGACTTTTATGACTTGTGCGAGGAAGAATATATTACTTACGACCACAAGCGAAAGTATCTTTATACAGAAGAAATCCTGCAGGAGGTTTGTTTGGGTATTCATTCAATGTGTGTCGGTTCAGAATCAAAGTATTTCAACGGTCACACGAATATCACCGATGACAAATTCCTGTGTTTCGGCGTAAAGGGTTTGCTTGATACTAATAAAAGACTCAAAGATGCAATGCTGTTCAACATTCTTTCTTATATGTCCAACAAGTTATTAGGTGAGGGCAACACCGTTGCATCAATAGACGAGCTCTATTTATTTTTGTCTAACCTAACCGCCATTGAGTATATCAGAAACGCAATGAAGCGTGTTCGTAAGAAGGATTCAGCCGTGATTTTAGCCAGTCAGAATATTGACGATTTTCTGATTCCGAGCGTTAAGGAATATACCAAGCCGCTGTTTTCAATTCCTACTCATCATTTCCTGTTTTACCCCGGAAATATTAACCCAAAGGACTTTGAAGATGCGCTAATGGTAGAACCAAACGAGTATGCCTTAATCAAATTCGGTGAGCGTGGCACTTGTCTGTATAGGTGCGGTAATGAAAGATACTTGCTTCTCGTTTAGGCTCCCGAATACAAAGCAGAGATTTTCGGCAGTGCAGGCGGTAGATAAAATGTTTATAGACAATTATTTTTATTAGTGGTATGATAATTGTAAAATAACTAATTAACAAATCGGAAATTTGTATAGATAATCAAATATAGTAAGGATGATGTATTAATGATTCTTATTCGAGGAATAAAAGGTGAGGCATATGCTCGAAGAATAGAAAAAGGAATTGTCGATTGTAGGGATGTTTTGTCAGCTTTACTGCATCCACCAGTGACTGGTTATGAATACTCGGATTATTATGAAAAAAATCTGGTAAAAGCATTAACTTATTTTTCAAATGTAGATGCTGAAAACTTTCGCAACCCCCAATTTTTACATGATATATTAATTGATTACTATATTCCACATATTTATCTGACATATTTTCATGTTTTAAATGAGCGTTCTTTAGAATGGTTAGATAAATTCGATGATGATTATCAGTTTATTACATTAAATGTTAAAATTGATAAAATTACCCAGACTGCAATAGGTAACGAATTTTTTGGTGCTAAAATGTCATATGTGGATAGTATTCGCCAACTCAGTCAAGATGGGACTAATGGTTTTTATGCGGCATGTATGTGTTCGATAGAAAACTTATTTACAGATAAAAGGGATATGATAACAACACTTCAAATTTACAATACCTTGTGTTTTGCTCTTTTATGTAGGGAACAGAATGAAAAGTTTACGGATATAGAAAATGAATTTCGAATAATAGCATATGACTGTCCTAGAATGCAAAATGGAATAATGAAACAAATACCCAGAGAAGTGACCATTTTAGGAAAAACCGGCATTGAATATACAGGTGTGTTGAATGCGGGGATAGATCCTGTCTTAAAATGTAATCTTGCCGTATTGAATAATCCTAATAAGTTATTGAGTGAAATTCTCATTGAAGAGCAAGGGATGGTTACTTTGGACAGTCGGTTTAAATCTATTAATATATGTGATATTTCTGAAGATTATAAGTATGTGGGAGGGAAAATGGATTGTGAAAAGTACATCAAAAAAATGATAAAATGTAAGCCTAAAGATATTTATGTAAATAGAACCGTATGTAAAAAGCATAAAAAAGGTGATATTTCAGATGCTGTGTTTATGCCAGATTATCACAAAGTAGAATATTAAATATAAAATATTTATATGTGATATGTGGTTTGTTGACTGGTTTACTATTTAATAACAGTAATAAAATCTGATTGGTTTCGTATTGAAGTTAATTAGTGTAACGGTTATTATTTTCTTCATTGTTTTCCTCCTTTATTCAATTACTTCTTCAACGATAACAACTTCTTGCCTCATGATTGCTTGATGTTCTTCCCATAATATAACGCCATACACAGTAGAAAGAACTAAAGCAACTGCAATGATTACGGCGATTAATGATTTAATATATTTGCTGATTTTAAGCTTTTTAATAACATAGGGAACACCGGTAGCAGAAAAATATTCAGCTACTACATCAACAGGAGTTCCGTAGTTTTTATAAAGTTCTTCCTTTGTTGTTGCGTCTGCTTCCTCATAGTAGTCCTCTATATCCTTACTTAGATTCTTTATGTATTTTCTTTCCTCTTTTCCTTTTACAGGAAACATAGCTTTTATTTCGTTGATATATTCCTTACATAGTTTATTCATTTTCCTTATCCTCCATATTTTCATTTAAAGATGAGAGTATTTTTTCTACACCGGTGTAAGCACCGCGAAAGTTATTTAACAGTTGGGTGTAATATTCCTTGCCTTCAGGTTCAAGATGATAATAAACCCTTGTTCTCCGCTTGCCAACAAGCTTTGAATATTGAGAAATTTTACCCTCATTTTCAAGCTTGTAGGTAACGGCATAAATGGTATTTTGGGAAATCGCAAGGCACCCGTCGGAAAATTCCTTAATGTACTTAACAATCTCATAGGCATAACTATCATGGCCATTCAAAATTGCGAGAATAAGAATTTCTGTTATTCCACTGAAAAAATTATTTTTAGTACCCATAAAACACCTTTTCAAAATTATTATTTACCAGCAATTCTATTATACATAAAAATATTGTAATTTCAATATTTTGAATTTCAAAATATTATTGACAAGCTTTGTCAATAGTGATATGATTTAATCACAAGATAATTGAATTATGGTAACATTGTTCAATTTATTGAAGTTTTGTGATTGTTGCAACAAATTACAGATAAAATTTAGACAAATAATAAATAATAGAAGGAGGTTTTCGATAATGAAAACAAAGAAAAGCAAAGTAAGGAGAACGGTTATTACCATTATGGCGGCGGTTTGTGCAATCTCATCGTTTTCTGCTATCAGTGCAAGTGCATATACACACAGTTTGGAGTACACAGCAAAGGGAAGTACTAAGGTGAGCGTAATACTTCGTTCGAGTGGTTACACAAATTTGATCATCTCACCTTTGCAGTGCAGAACAAAGAATGGATCGAGTTATTCTTATGTAAGGGATACAAACTCAACTGGAAACGGTACATCAATTTACGCAGGTGTTACTCCCGGTACCGGCTGGAAACTTGTAGCGAGCAGCACATATGACTACACAAAATATAAGGTTGGAACGGGCAGTACATATTCTATGGACTATTATTGGCAAAATTGATATATCTAAGATAATCCCTTCAGGAGTATCCAATTTTTTTGGCCTGATATCTTAATATTCTTAGTATCGGATTTACAAATGAGTAATAACTTATAAAACCAACCACCTGTGGTTTTGTGTTATTAGGTAAGGGTAAGAAGCAAAATAGTTAAATGAATATTTTGTATAACTACCATATTTCGAACAGAAAGGGGGAGTTTATACTCCCCCCCCAATTGATTTTATATAAAAGCTTTACAATTTGTATGGTGACTAAAATGAAAAAACTTCTATCTGTTTTATTATTAATAATTGCTTTCTCTTCTCTAAGTGCTTGTGGTAAGCAGGGAAATAGTCAGCCTGTATCTGATGATCCAACTAACGGAATAAATAACGGGTTAAAATCAAATGAATACGGTGATACAGTAACAGACTACGGGACTCAGGCTTATGAAAAAACATCGTTTGAAATTGGCAAAGATGATCAGCCGTTTTTTATTTCAAAAACAGGTATGAACATATCAAATGGAAGCGGAGAGTACACTTTTTATAACAATACATTATATTATTATGATAACAAAGTACAAAAAGCTGTTATCGCTTGCGGAAAACCCGACTGTCAGCACATAACAAATGTTGACGAGGGGGAAAGCGACTGTAATGCATTTTTCCCAAATAGTATATTTTATTTTGATAAAGGTTATGCCTATTATAATGATAATATCTATATGCTAGGAAGAGGCAGTGACAGCGACAACTCGGTTTCTCTCTACAAAATTAGCTCGGATGCATCAAAACGAGAAGAAGTATTAAAATTATTTGAAACTTCTGATATTAATAATATAGGAGTGTTTACGATTCATAGAAAATATGCTTTTTGGTCATTAAACACACAGAAGGGTACACAACTGTTTCGAATGAATTTAGATGACAAAAAAGTAGAACAAGTATTCAGGGAAAATGATAATGGTGTCTTTATAACGAGATTTATCGGAGCCGGAGATTATTTGTATTTTTCATATTCATATGCAACTGATGAAAGTTATGATAATTGGGACGGGTATATATGTCGTCTTAATATACATTCAGGTCAAACTAAAAAATTAATAAATACAACGGGTTGTTATACAGTAATGAATAATAAGATTTATTACTTTGATTCAAACAAGTTTTTTCAATGTGAACTTAATGGAGAAAACAATTCTAATTTTATTGATGCACCTGATGATTCTTGGCTGATAGTTGGTGATACTAAATACTTATACCTGACAAATTGGGATAATGAAATTACAGATTCCTCATCTTACAAAATATTTGTTGTTAGTACGGACGGAAAAATAATAGATACAATTCCTATTTCAGATTGTGAATTTTTCAGAGGCGGACTTTCAGACAATCTATATATTGAAACAACTGATAGAAAACTAAAGGTGTTCGCAAAAAATCAAATAGGAACCGGCAAATATAATTGGAAAACAATTTATACTGTATCGGATACCGGGGAAGTAATTTTAAATGAATGAATCTAAAAGAGTTTTCTTAAATAAAAAAATAATATTCAGCTTTTTAATACTGATTACAATATGCTTCTCCTTTTTTCTTTACACTCAATACCAAAATACTTATTCAAATGGATGTAGTGTTGAAACGCTAAACAGTTACAGGAAAGAATTTTTTAATGACTTAAGTAATAAAACTATTTTGCAGGCGCGAAACATCGTGTCGGAACAATTAGATTATGTTTCGACTGTTAATTCATTAATTAATTTTGAGAGAATGAAACTGGAGGACAAAGACAACTACTTAGACATATGGCAAGATAAAGAGGAAAAGTTGCGTGATTTATATCCGGAAATATCGAAAGAATATGATGAAAATAAAAACTTATATTCGGAAAATGATTATTCGGCTAAAGAAGCCGTGCTTCTGGAAATTTTAACTCAAATTGAGTATATCATTGACTATCCGGATTATTTAGATAGTATTGATTCTAAATCAGAACAAATGAACGAAATAAGTATTTTTTCAAATGCTGATTCGCTGTCTAACTCAAATATTAAAAAAACAGCGGACGATTACGCAAATCTAAAACATATAGATCTTGAGCTTGGTAATGATAAACCAATTATTTCTGTAGTTAATTTTGGATTAGTGCATTATATAATTTTTATTTTCAACTTAGCTATCATCATAGTTTTTATTCAAGAGAGAAAATCGGGTCTTTGGAATATTATCCATGCTACTAAAAAAGGAAGATTTTCACTTGCAATCAAGCGAATAGGAATTCTGACGGTAAGTGTTTTTCTGTCTACTGCTATTGCATATACCATTTTATTTATTACATCTTTTTTGTTATACGGTGGCATAGGTGATGTATTTAGAAGTGTTCAATCAATCCAGGAATTTCAAAATTTTGTATTTCCGATGTCAGTACTGGGATTTATTGCATTTTATGTTTTTATAAGTGCCTTATCTCAATTCGTCCTAATACTTTTTGTTTGGTTAATAATTTCACTCATCAGAACAATTAATATCGCATTGGGTTTTGCCGGTGTAATATTGGCTGTTGAATTTACATTGTATAAATTATTGCCAATCCAAAGTAATTTGTCTATTTTAAAATGCGTAAACTTGTTTTGCTTTGTGGATCCAACAACAGAAGTTGCAAAATATCATAACCTGAATTTTTTGAATATCGTTATAAACAGATTTTGGCTTATATTTTACTCTTTAATAGCGTTTATACTCATTTTTGGATTAATAACAGTGTTGGTTTCTGCGTTTAAATACCCTGAATCTAACGGAAATAAGTTAACGAATCTGCTTAATAAGTTCTTTAAAAAATTAGCTGATTTATACTGGCAGACAGTTGAAAAAATATCTATTATTGGCTATGAACTTTATAAACTCTTAATCATTCAAAAGGGATGGATAGTTTTAACTGTGCTGATATTTGTCCTTTTTAATACTGTTAATACAACAGAAATTTATCAAAGTGAAACAGAAAGCATAGTTAACGAATTTTATGAGAAATATAGTGGACAATTAACAGATTTTGCGCGTCAATACGCTGTGAATTTGAAAGACGAAATTGAAAAAGTGGATTCTGAACTTGCCCAAGCATATTTGGATTATAGAGAAGGTAAAATTACTCAAAATAACTATAATTCGCATGTCTTGAAATCAGATGCTTTTGATAGTAAAAGAGAAGCTCTGAATATTATACAGGAGCGTATAAATTATGCTGAAAAGCAAGGTGACAATGCCTGGCTTGTAAACCCAGAAGGATACATTGAACTGCTGGATTCAAAGGCTTTTTCAAGACAACAGAACTTTGCATTACTTTCTGTTTTTTGTATTATTATTATTTTGTCAAATGTTTTTGCCTATGAAAAGCAGTCAATGGTATATCCTGTGCTTATGTCTTCGTTTAAAGGACGCCAATTTCTGTTTAGGAAAAAGGTTCTGGCAGCAACTATTATTACCCTAATAATATGGCTATGTACAAGTTGTGTAGAAGTTATTAACGTATGCATCAGATACCCGATTGAAAACTTAAATGCTCCGATTTACAGTATTGAATTCCTGAATATAATTCCTTTTAATTGCAGTCTTATTATTTTTCTATTAGGATTATATATTTCAAAACTGCTTATTATGATTTCTGCTTGCTTCATTGTATGTTTGATTTCTACATTGGGAAAATATGAGATTAGTATGATTATCTCGACAATTCTGTTGGTTGTACCTGCTCTGCTCTATATACTTGGAATTGATTTTTGGGGTTATATTTCGGTTATTCCTCCATTAGCCTCAATGAAGTTAATACTGTCATCTAATGGTACAACTTATTTTATTCAGCTTGTTTTAATGCTTATCTTGGGAATATCATCTATCTTTTTTGCAAGACAAAAATGGTGCAAAGAAAGAAGGTTTGGTAATGACACTTGAAATGAAAAATTTAACAAAATACTATGGTAACAACTGTGCATTGGATAACCTCAGCCTGTCGCTCTCAAATGGAATATATGGTGTTCTCGGAGCAAATGGAGCAGGTAAAAGTACCCTTATGAATCTGATTACTGATAATGTCAAGAGGACCTCAGGAGAGATTTTATATGACGGGACAGATATTTTGAAACTCGGTAATAGGTTCAGAAAACATCTTGGTTATATGTCACAGCAGCAAGGTTTTTATGATCAGATATCAGCAAGAGCTTTTTTGCTATATATAGCCTCATTAAAAGGCTTGAAAAAGAATGAAGCAAAGGAACAAACTGACAGGTTGTTAGAATTTGTTAATTTGTCCGATGTAGCACATAAAAAGGTGGGTTCTTTTTCGGGCGGAATGAAGCAACGTGTTCTTCTGGCGCAGGCATTGCTTGGAAATCCAAAAGTAATACTGCTTGATGAACCCACTGCGGGACTCGATCCGAAAGAGAGAATTCGTATTCGCAACTTTATAAGCGAAATTGCGGAGGATAAAATAGTATTGATTTCAACCCACGTTGTGTCGGACATTGAGTTTATTGCAAAGGAGATTATATTACTCAAAAGCGGTCAGCTTGTGTCGCATGATACCTGTACCAACCTTACAAAAGAAATTGAAAATAAGGTATTTGAAGTCGAAATTAATAAGGAAGAACTTAAATATTTTCAAGATAATTACCGTGTGTCAAATCTCTATCATAACGACGAAAAAATCATTGTAAGATTAGTAACTGATATCCCACCTGAAAACTATAGAATACAATCCGTAAAAGCAACCCTTGAGGATTTGTATCTGTATGTGTTCGAGAACGGGAAATAACAAAAACAGAAAAAATAAGAAGATATTTAATATGTGCTTGTTAAATGCCGACAGGTTTTAGCTTTTAATGCTATTACCTGTCGGCATTTTTATGCTCTTTTTTGCATTGAAAGCAGAAAGGGCAAAATGATTTGTAGAAACAAGAGCCCTCCAATTGACCTGAATTGTGTGAATTCAGATTGATTGGAGGTTTTAATATGGACAGCAAGCGTCCAAAAAGAAGAAAGGATAAGTATAATCCTTACACATTACATACAGAAAAGGGAAAGTACTATATCTCATTTACAGATGCTAATAATTGTATTCAAAAAGTTTTAATATCTAAGAAATATTTGATAGTTTTAATAAATAAGAGCTTGAAGATATTTCTTGGATGAATGAATACGAATATACGAAAGCACATTACACGAAAGAGGCGCTATAAATGTTTAATGTATGGAAGAATACTTGGATGATACTCAGGATATGGAAAATTTGCATATGGCGATAAAAAATTTGCCGGAAGTGCAGAAACACAGACTGAAAAAGTATTATTTTGAAGAAAAAACTTTTGACGAAATAGCGTTTGAAGAAGGCTGTACTTATCAAAGCATTCAAAGGTCTGTATATCGTGCAGCGGCAAAAATAAAAAATATTTTAAAAAATTTATAAATTAGGGGTGTGTTTTGGCACTTAAGTGAGGAAACAGGTGAAGGGATAAATAATCCTTTCGCCTGTTTTCTTTTTCAGCGAACAGGCGTTGCACTTTGAAAATAAAATATCAGCACATCAGATACTTTCCTTCTGCTGTTCGGAACGGACAAGCCACATGAGCGAACATATTTTATATATCTTCAGGACTCAGACATTGAAAGGCAAATTCAATGACGGCGATGACAGGCAGAGGGGATAATGATACTTCCGTCAAGTCAAAAGTCGAGCGTGATAAAACCGTCGTAACCAAAGATGGCGGCTGTGGGAGATCCTCACAGTGGTGAAATTCCAATGAGGTCAAATGCATGACCGTCTGATGTGTTCCTTGTCGCAGGGTATCGAGGATAAATAGCGACAACAGGATAGCGTGAAAATTAGAGCTATCCACAAACGATTGATATTATCCCGACAGCAGAAGATTTTTGTTTTCTGCTGTCGGAGTATTTAGAAGAAAATTACTGAAAGAAGGTGTTAAAGTGTTAGGCTTTATTATTGGTCTTTTTGTCGGTGCTTTTATCGGCGTTTGCGTTATGTGTCTGTGCAATGCAGCGGCAAAAGCTGATGAGCAGATGAAAGATAATATAGATGACAAAACATAAGGAACAGGTGATAATTTGAACGAAAACTATATGGTCCTGTGTCAAGATTTAGCACAAAATAAAATGAGAAGTTCTGCCAACTAAGCTGCTGGCAGAGAAGATACCCTCTCAAACAATTTTTTCAAAATCATTAGGAGACATATAGTCGCAGTGGCTGTGAATCCTAACGGTATTATAAAAGGTTTCAATATCCTCAAATACAAGCCTATAGGCATGTTTGTAGTTAATGATATGAAATCTGTTAAGCCATTCTCTTTTGATTAAGGAATGGAAAGATTCGATGCAGGCATTATCGTAAGGATAACCACTATGAGAATAGCTTTGCTGTATCTTTTCAGTGGCTTCACGCCACGCATTTGAAACATACTGGCTGCCATGATCTGAATGGACAATAAGTGGTAAATCAGTATTACGACAGGCTTTTGCCTTGTTGATTGTTTCGATAACTGTAGATACTTCCATAGTGTCTGCAAGAGTCCAGGCAATGATTTTTCTGGCATACAAGTCCATAACGCAGTTAAGGTATACAAAACCATCCTGCGTCCAGATATAAGTTATATCTGTGCACCAGACAGCGTTAGGACGTTCAGGATTAAACTGTTCGTTGAGAATGTTGTGGAGTTCTTTGCTAAAATCAGAATCTTTGGTGGTAGTAGTCCACGGTTTAGTCCACTGGGCACGAATGCCCATTTCACGCATGTATTTACCTACGGTGCGTTGACTGATGGTTTCGCCAGATTTACGTAGTTCCTGTGCAATTTTAGGGGCGCCATAATTCTGTTTAGAATTATCATATATTTTCTGGATTTCCTTTTTAACGGCATTTTTTCGCTGACGAGTAGGAGATATCTTTCGATTAAGGAAGGATCTGTATCCAGAGCGAGACACGCCTAAAATTTTCAGCATTTCGGAGATAGAGACGCGGCGTCCAGTTACTTTGGCAGCCTCTACCTTTGCAGAAACTTCAGTATAGATAGCTTCTGTTAATCTTTTCCCAGAATGCCGATGGCTTTTTTTAACACATCAAGTGCATCCTGTGCATCACGCAGCTCACGCTTAAGGCGGGCGATTTCCTTCGCTTCATCAGAAGCGTAACTGCCGGGACCGATAACGGGAATATCACCGTCATTATCTCTGAACTGGGCTTCCCAGCGAGCAAGAGTACTGACACCGATACCCAGGTTCTTTGCACATTCAACCTGTGTAAGATCAGGGTGCTCTTTGCGATAGTTGATAGCATCCAACTTGAATTGCTTGGTGTGATGAGTTTTTTGTCGTGACATAACGAATTCCTCCTCTTTTTTATTATACAACACTTAAAGGGGATATCTCATTTTGTTTTGTACTATTTAGATGCTAACACTATATTACCGTGATTGATGATCAGGAAAATCTTGATAAGATGAATAACTACGAGGAATATCCTTTCGTATTTGATACAATTCCGGCAAGTATTTATGATAGAGAGCTTATTTGTACAACTATCGACAGAATTGTTTCAAAGAATTGTGGCGATACAAGTATTTTAATTCTCTCTGATGACAAAGCACTTAATGATGATATAGATGCGAATGCTCTTGCAAATTTGGTTTTTGTTCAGGATATAATAAACACAAAAATCAAAAACAATCCTGATTTTGATAAGGAAAGTATTGATGTAATCGTTGAAATCATTGATCCAAAGCACCACGATATTGTTAATAGTTACAGTGTGAACAATGTTGTAATTAGTAATAGATACATCAGTAAGATGATAACTCAGATAGGTGAAAAGGAAGCCTTGTTTGAATTCTATAAAGATATTCTGACATATGATATTGATACAACAGGTGGTTATGAGAGCAAAGAGGTATATGCAAAAAAGGTAAGTGCATTTTTTGATGAAATACCAAATTCTTGCAAAGCAGATGAATTTATTAGGGCGGTATACGATGCTTCTGTAAGCAAGAACCTTCCTGAAAACAGAAGATTCCCTACGGTTGCTCTCGGATATGTTAAGCCAGGTGGTAAGACGGTATTATTTGCCGGAAATCAGTCTGAAATAGATGTCAATATTTCTAAACATGATAAACTAATTGTTTATAGCAACCATTGATATTTCAAATACTTTAGGGCTTTTTAAAACTGTATAGAGTATATCTACAAATAATAAAACACCGACAGGTTGGCTTTTGAGATTAAATCTGTCGGTGTTGTTTTGTTTGAATTATTATTTTGTGTAGTGGATGCCTTGGGGGGAGGTTTTATGGGAACTGATTTTGTTGCCGATTATTTCAAAGAGTTTCAGTCTTAAGAGTTCTATTACGCAGCAGGCTGCGAATATGAAGAGGACTGTTATGATTACAATCGGAATGTAAATCAGGGTGTCATAGAGGTGCTTATTGCTGAAGTTTGCAACATGCCACAGCCAATCACGAACATACGGATTTTCGTGGATTGCATATACACCGAGTGTTGTGCCGGCTATTGTGTTTACAAATTTTGAGCTGAAAGTGAAATCTCTGAAAAAGAGAATCAGCATTGCCGATTCGGCGAGAACAAGCGGATTGTTGAACATACCGAAGGCAGGTTTGTACTGTGGGAAGATAATCGCCAACACAAAGTCTAATACACAAAGAGCGGCGAAAATGCCGAGATATTTGAAATTAAGCTTTCTTTTCTCAAGCGGTTTCTGCTTAACAAACAACCTCAGATAACCGCCGATTATGTACATAAGCAGAAATCCACCAAGACTCTTGCCCATATAAGGATCAAGTATTTTGTTGACGCTGATAACATTACTTACTCCGTCAATTTCCGCAAGCGTTGACCATAGGCTTACTGCCACAAAAACAATTCCCATAAAGTAGAGATAGTGCTTTTTCGAGAGTGAGGCAAGCATTTTGTTGAGGAACGGGCTGAGCAGAAGAATAATCAGATAGTTGCTCAGAAAATACCATGTTCTTGACAATAGCGGAGTGAACGCACTTATAACGGAATTTATATTTATGAGTGACGGATCGCTTATGAAGAAAATTATTGAAAGTACAATCGAGTAAAAAATCATTGCACCGTAGATTTTTCCGCCACGCCGTATGGTCTTTTTTATATCAAACTGCGAGGTTATCATAAAGTAGCCGCTTATCATAATAAACACATCAACAGGTGTTCTGCAGAATGACCATACAAATGTCACCAATATACCGTCAATATCGCCTGCGGCCGTTGATGCGTCATGTAGTAATCCGTACTGATACGCATGCAAAAAAATTATCTGTATCATCGCAATAATTCTCAGCAATTCAATGCCGGACTGTCGTTTGGTCTTGCTCATTTTTTAAACCTCCGTAAAAGGAAATCCCGAAACATACGGGACAGTTGTGCCTGCCAATTTCTGACAGGAACTTTGTTTTCTTAACAATTTTCGTAAAATTTGCAACATTGCTACAAATATCAATTATACCATAATTTGACTGTTATAACAATTTATGCGGTGTAGTATTTCAAGAGAAAAACAATTGATTTTTAAACAATATATACAAAATTTGTACATATGTACAAAAGGTGATAAAAGTATATTAAACTTTATAAATAAGAGCAAAACAAAGCGGTCAACTCAAAAAGCTGACCGCTGAATATTATTTTAATTTGTCTTTATTAACCTGCTGTTGATACTTGATGATTTCGTTGTAAATTCTTTCACAGTTGTTATGATCGTCAAACTGATAAAAATCTTCAACTCTTTCAACATACTTAGGTTTCATTTTACAGCCGTTTTCCATATATTCGCAGAGCAGGTCAACCAGCTGATCGCTTTCGGTACAGATTTCACCGAATCCCATTGTATCGTAGAAAAATCCTCCGTCATCATAGTGTGCCGGAAGCTGTGACGGATGGAAATATACAAGAGGCTTTTTCATATAAGCAAAGTCAAACTGAACACCCGAATAGTCTGTTACCATAAGGCTTGACTCCTGAAAAGCTGTTTCGTAGTTGAAATCACCAACCGATGAAACAACCTCAACATATGGGTCGGGGATAAAATCGTTGACCTGTGAACTCAAAATCGGGTGAAGAACATACTTAATCTTGTAGCCTGTACGCTTTGCCGTGTCAATCAACTTTTTATTGTTGATAAGGTCGTTATAGATTTTGTAGTATGTTGTGTGCTTAAATTCGGGATTGTAAGCTCTCTGTTCACCCTCGCTTGTTGTAACAGGCATTGCATTGTACATACGCCAGGTGGGTGAAAGCAGAATCTGCTTTTTATCGTTATTGATAAGTCCGTCATATCTGCCGATACCTGTCATTTTGAGAATGTCAAAATCCTGATAGTTGTAAACATGGTTGCTCAGGTTCTTGTACTCATACTTTGAAGCGAGGAAGTACATCTGTGTGTTATCAACAATTCTCTGCTGAGCCATTGCACACTTCTGAACCGAAAGGCCGTGCTGTAAGCACATTGATGGGAAGTTGCACAGACCTCTGATAAATCTTGAACGGTCCATACTGTAGCCGTTGAACGGGAATACATTTGAGTTTGTGATGAGTGCAATATCGGTATTCAAAAACAGCATTTTGTGCTTGAAAGAACGGTTCTTAACAGGTTTAAGTCCGTCAGCTTTAAGTCGCTTGTAGTCGGAAGTGTTCTTGTCAATAATGTAGTATCTTGAAATGCCGTCCTTTTTATCTGCACAATATCTGTAAAGGTATTCACAGCTGTCGCCGCCCTTGTACAGCTTATCGTACATAAGCCAAATCTTCTTGTTTTTGAAGAAAGGTCTTGTCAGCCAATACTGAATTCTTGTAATGAAACTGCGTTTGCTTTCCATAAATACATAGGGGAGAAACTTGAGTTCTCTCTTAAATGTATCCATAGCAGAAGCATGGCGGATTACAATTGTGCTTGAGTTGTCAATATAGGCAACATACTTGTTGAATCTCCAATAAGAGTTCTTCGGCTTGATTGTAAACTTTGACCAGTGGTGCAGGAATGAAAGCTTGAGCGGAATGGTTGAATCCTTGTATCTTGCAAAGAACGCAACTGTCTGCTGTGGCTTTTCGGGGTCAAGTTCAAGTTCAAGGTGGAAAGTGAACTTTTTGTATGCACTGATGCCGAAATATTTTGTCAAAGAATAGCGGTCTGTGTTTGTAAGAACCTGTCTTTTATCGCCAAACTGAACATAAAGTTCAAAATCATCAAGGTCAAAAACCTGTCTGAACGAGCCGTCAATAACAAGTTTGCCGTCACGGTAGTCCATAACATGCATACCGACTCTCTGGTCTGTAAGCTTTGAAACATAAATATTGTTGCAGTTGAGATAAACTTCTTTTTTGCCCTCGGAATATTCAAAAGGCATATCCTTGAAAACACAGTTGTGTTTTATCATATAGAACATCTCGGCGGCTTCTTCACTGTAGCCGAGTGAACTGTATTTGTCTTTGTTAAGAACAAAACCGTCATTTGCAAACCCAAAACATTCTCTTGCTGTTTCAAAGAAAACCGCAAGCTCATCATCGTTCATATTACGCTTATTACGGTTGTTCATATTTGCAAGGAACTTTGTTGTAATATTGAAAACAATATAGAACTGGATAAATGTAGGAATCTTGCCGTCCTTGTCCTTGCTGTCATTGATGAGAGGCTTCAAAAAGTTGTTAAGCGAGTCTGTGTACCAATCCTTGTAGTTTGTGGGAACATAGTACATAAAGTCATCGCTGACAGGCATAAAGTAGTCAAACTCAATCTCATCAATATATACATACTCGTGATAGTCAAGCTGAATTCTGAGTGCAAAATCATCTGCACCTTCGTATTTGAGCTTGTTGTTCATCTTGTATGATTTGAAAATTTCGGTTCTGTAAAATGTACCTGTAAGCTCAAGATTGATGAGGCTTGGGTCATCACAAATGTTTACCACACTTGTTTCAAGCTGACCTTTGTTGAGCCTGAATTCCTTCTTTTCCCTGAAAACAGGATTCACGCAAAATCTGTGACCTGCAATAAAAGGAATCTTTGCTTTTATGTCAAATACTTTTACACAACTTTCAAAATAATTATCGCTGAATGTGTCACCGCAATTGCACACAGTAATATACTTGCCGACTGCTTTTGATGCGGCAAGGTTGCAGGCGTCGGCAAAGCTTTCAACCGACTTTGCATGAATTATCTTGCACATCGGCATATTTGCAATTGCACTTTTGCTTGCAGAACTTTCGGTAGCGTCAACAATAAGCACTTCAATGTTTTCCTGACTGATATTCTTTTGTTCGGAAATTGAAGATAGAGTATCTATTAACTTGTTATTGCTTTCAAGAAAGGGGACAATAACAGAAACAATTATACCGCTCATAGTACCTCCAGAAAAAAATAATCTCATTAAATTATACCACAGTTAGTGAAAAATGCAAACTTTTCTTTGAGATTGTATGTCGCAAATTTGTGGAACGCAAGGTAATATGTTGAAATTTTAATAAGCAGTAATAAAAAAACAGGCGACAGCCGTAAAACTGACACCTGTCAATTGAAATAAAATTAAAAGCTATCGTCGTAAACGGCACGGCAACCGCCGATAAATTTAGGACGGGTTCTTGCAGCAAGCAAAATAGCCTGTCCGATATGGTCAATACTGAGCCTTACAGGAACGGCAACTCTTTTGAGGTGCATACCGATAAGTGTTCCACCAATGTCAAGACCTGCATCAGCCTTAATTTCTTCAAGTGCAACAGGGTCTTTAAATGTTTTATATGCCGTTGTGGCAAACGAACCGCCTGCCTTTGGCTGAGGAACAACATTCACTATTTCAGCATTCGGAACAGCCTCACGCTCAACGATAATTGCACGGTTGAGGTGTTCACAGCACTGTGCGGCAAGATAAATTTTTCTTTCGCAAAGCACTTCATATATACCCTTGAAAACAGCCTGTGCGGTTTCAAGGCTTGAATTGTGACCGATAGTGCCGCCTGCAACTTCGCTTGAAGAACAGCCGATTACAACAATACTGCCCTCTTTAAGCTTTGCAACATCGCAAAGTTCATTACAAGCCTGTTTTGCTTGAGCATAAATTTCTTCATACATATATGTCAACTCCTTGATTGTGTTAAATTTTACTTAATTCTATTATAACATTTTTTTTGCAAAGTACAAGTTTTTAATGCAAATGACAGCAAAAGACACAAAAATGTCAAAATGATTCTTGGAATTTTAGCTATACGGGTGTACAATATAACCAGCAGATTTATTCTGATATTTTTGCAAAGGATGGTTATAATGAACAGATTTGTACTTAATGAAACATCATATCACGGAGCAGGAGCTATTAACTCCATTCCTGATGAAATAAACGGCAGAGGTTTTAAAAAGGTTCTTGTTGCTTCAGACCCTGACCTTGTAAAATTCGGAGTTACCAAAAAAGTTACTGATGTGCTTGAAAATGCAGGCATTGAATATACACTTTACTCGGATATCAAGCCGAACCCGACAATTGAAAATGTTCAGCACGGTGTTGAGGTGTTTAAGGAAAGCGGTGCTGATTGTATCGTTGCAATCGGCGGCGGTTCTTCAATGGATACAGCAAAGGCTGTCGGCATTATCATCAACAACCCCGAATTTGCAGATGTTCGTTCACTTGAGGGAGTTGCTCCCACAAAGAACAAGGCTGTGCCGATTATCGCAGTTCCCACAACAGCAGGTACTGCCGCAGAGGTAACAATCAACTATGTAATTACAGATGTTGAAAAGAACAGAAAGATGGTTTGCGTTGATGTTCACGATATTCCGGTAGTCGCAGTTGTTGACCCTGATATGATGTCAACAATGCCAAAGGGGCTTACTGCCGCAACAGGTATGGACGCACTCACTCACGCTATTGAGGGTTACATCACAAAGGGCGCATGGGAGCTTTCCGATATGTTCCACCTCAAAGCTATTGAAATTATCTCAAAGTCACTTCGTGGTGCTGTTGAGAATACTCCCGAGGGCAGAGAGGGTATGGCTCTCGGTCAGTATGTTGCAGGTATGGGTTTCTCGAATGTTGGTCTTGGCATTGTTCACTCAATGGCTCATCCGCTCGGTGCACTTTATGATACACCTCACGGTGTTGCAAACGCAATTATTCTCCCGACAGTTATGGAATACAATGCACCTGCAACAGGCGATAAGTATAAATACATTGCCGCTGCAATGGGTGTTGAGGGTACAGAAAATATGAGCGTTGAAGAGTATCGCAAGGCTGCAATTGATGCGGTAAAACAGCTCTCAAAGGATGTCGGTATTCCTGCTGACCTCAAAGAGATTGTAAAGCCTGAGGATATTCCGTTCCTTTCACAGTCTGCATATGATGACGCTTGCCGTCCCGGTAACCCGAGAGATACCAGCGTTGAAGAAATTGCAGAACTCTACAAGAGCCTATTATAATTTAATTCGATTTATTCTTTATTGTTCTTATATTCCTACCTAAAAGGTTTGCGGTCAATTTTGGTCGCAAGCCTTTTTGCTTTGTTTACATTAATTTTTTAATGTGGTAAAATAAATGTTGATAGTTTCGGCAAAACGAAATTGCACAAGGTATTTTTTATATGATTGGAAGATGAAATTATGTGTGAAGTAACAATAAGAAGAGCAAAAATAATGGATATACCGCAAATTGACAAACTTCTTTTTGAGGTTCACAAGGTTCACAGCGACATTCGACCCGACCTTTTTACACCGGGTGAGAAGAAATACACAGATGAAGAGCTTGAACGAATAATTGTTGATGAGCAAAAGCCGATTTTTGTTGCAGAACATAACGGAAAAGTAAAAGGATATGCTTTTTGTATTTTTAAGCAGAATCTTGAAAGCAAGTCGGTCACAAATATAAAAACCCTGTATATTGATGATTTGTGTGTTGACGAGGATTCAAGGGGAACGCATATCGGCACAAAGCTTTATAATTATGTAATTGATTTTGCAAAGAACAGCGGTTGCTATAATGTTACCCTCAATGTGTGGGCAGGCAACGACAGTGCAATGAAATTTTACGAGCATATCGGTTTGAAAGTTCAGAAAATTGGTATGGAAACAATTCTCTAAAAGAAATATATAAATTTTCGGGTGTGGTGATAAAATGAAAAAAATTGCAGTCGGTATTCTGGCTCATGTCGATTCGGGAAAAACTACGCTTTCAGAGGCGCTTATGTATTCCTCAGGTAGCATAACAAGGCTTGGACGGGTTGACCACAGGGATTCGTTTCTCGACACTTTTTCGCTTGAGCGTGACCGTGGAATTACAATTTTTTCAAAACAGGCGGTTATGAAGTACAACAACACGGAATTTACACTGCTTGACACACCCGGTCATGTTGATTTTTCGGCAGAAGCAGAGCGTACACTTCAGGTGCTTGACTACGCAATTCTTGTAATCAGCGGAACTGACGGCGTTCAGAGTCACACCTGCACACTTTGGAAACTGCTCAAAAAGTACAATGTGCCGTGTTTTATCTTCGTCAACAAAATGGATCTTGACGGTGCGGACAAGCTTTCCGTTATGGCACAGCTGCGTACAGGGCTTGACGAAAACTGCGTTGATTTTACCTATCCGAACTCCGACGGCTTTCGCGAAAGTGTTGCCGTTTGTGATGAAAAAATTCTTGAAAAATATTATGAAACAGATGCCGTTGAAAAGTCTGACATAACAGGTGCGATTAAGGAACGCAAAATCTTTCCGTGTATGTTCGGTTCGGCACTCAAGCTTGACGGTGTTAAGGCATTTCTGAATCTGCTTGACGAATACACGGTTATGCCCTCTTACGGCGATGAATTTGGTGCAAAGGTCTATAAAATTGCAGAGGACAATCAGGGCAACCGCCTTACATTTATGAAAATTACCGGCGGAAGCCTTAAAGTGCGTGAAATTCTCCAAAGCGAAAAAAATACCAATGCCGAAAAGGTAAACAGAATAAGAATTTATTCGGGTGAAAAATTCACAGCCGTTGAGGAGGCTGTTGCAGGAACCGTTTGTGCGGTAACGGGAATAACATTCACTTCATCGGGTGACGGCTTGGGTGTTGAGAAAAATTCCGGGGTTCCCGTACTTGAACCTGTTTTGACATATAAAGTTGAGCTTGAGGACGGAGTAGATGCCCACACGGCTCTGACAAAGCTGAAAACACTCGAAAACGAAGATCCTCAGCTAAATGTTGTGTGGAACAGCAGACTCGGTGAAATCCACATCCGCCTTATGGGTGAAATTCAGCTTGAGGTGCTGAGGTGCATAATAAAAGAGCGTTTTGGTATGAATGTATCGTTCAGCACAGGCAGTATAATCTATAAAGAAACAATTGAAAATACGGTTGAGGGTGTCGGACATTTTGAGCCGTTAAGACACTATGCAGAGGTTCATCTGCTTTTGAAGCCTGCAAAGCGCGGCAGCGGAATTATAATAAATTCCCGCTGTAAAGAGGACTTGCTCGACCGCAACTGGCAAAGACTTATTCTCACTCACCTTTACGAAAAAACACATCTCGGTGTGCTGACAGGCTCGCCGATTACGGATATTGAAATCACGCTTGTTTCGGGAAAAGCTCACGCAAAGCATACCGAGGGCGGAGATTTCAGACAGGCAACCTACCGTGCCGTAAGACAGGGACTGCGTTGTGCAAGGAGCATTCTGCTTGAGCCTGTTTATGATTTTACGCTTGAAGTGCCTAACGAAAATGTGGGACGGGCAATGTCAGATATTCAGCGGATGAGCGGTACTTTCAATTCTCCGGAAGCCAAGGGAGAAAATTCCGTTCTCACGGGTACTGCACCCGTGTCCGAAATGGGCAACTATACAAAAGAGGTTATGCAGTACACTCACGGCAGAGGCAGACTTTCGTGCAGTCTTAAAGGCTATGAGCCTTGCCACAACAGCGATGAAGTTATTGCACAAATCGGCTACGATTGTGATGCCGATGTTGACAATCCGAGCGGTTCTGTGTTCTGTTCTCACGGGGCAGGCTACAATGTGCCGTGGAATGAGGTCGGCGAGCATATGCATTTGCCGAGTATTCTCGATGCTCCGAAAGATGATGAAATCGGCACAAACAGCGAAAACGCTTTTGCAAAGTGCAAAACCCAGGACGATATTTTTGCTCTCGACAAGGAACTTATGCAGATTTTTGAACAGACCTACGGCCCTGTGACACGCAGAAAACACGCTCCCGAAAAGCGTCATGTCAAGGCGGTTTCGTCTATTGACAAGGCGGCTGAAAAGTATAAAAAATCCCCCGTGTATGACGGCACGGAGTATCTGCTCGTTGACGGCTACAATGTTATTTTTGCGTGGGAACACCTCAAAGAGCTTTCCGAAAGAAGTCTTGACGGTGCAAGGCACGCGCTGATAAACATTCTCTGCAACTATCAGGGCTACAGCAAGTGCAACCTTATTCTCGTGTTTGATGCGTACAAGGTAAAGGGCGAACACAGAGAGGTTGAAACCGTGAATAATATCAGCATTGTATATACCAAAGAGGCAGAAACCGCCGATATGTTTATTGAGAAAACCTCTCACAAGCTTGCCAAAACCAACAAGGTGCGTGTCGTAACATCCGATGCACTCGAACAGATGATAATTCTGGGCAACGGTGCGCTGCGTGTTTCATCAAGAGCATTTTTAGAAGAGGTCAGACAAGCCGAAAATGAAATCAGAGAAATAATAAATTCTTCAAACGAATTAAACAATAATATGAATTAGTTTTTAAGCATAATAATAAGCCGACAGATACAGCGATTGTATTCTGTCGGCTTTGTTGTTTTTAATAATGTAAAATCAAATTTCTTCTTCCGTGTCATCATCGGGTTCATCGTAATCGTCACGGTCATTTCTGTGGCGTTTAAAGCTTGCGACTGCCGTACCGCCGGCAATAAGCAGAAGAATTATCGCAAAATCCGTAGGCATTGAACCGCCGTCCGATTCATCGGAGGTGGAGTTGTCTTGTGTGTCTGTTTTGTCAGTTGCAAAAGCAAGGGTACTGCTCCCGAAAATCATCATAAGAGCAAGCAAAAACGATACAAATTTTTTCACGACAACACCTCCGCAATATCTACACGAATTATACCATTATAATTCCAAATTAGCAATATTAAATTTTGAATACCAAATCAGCAATATATGTCAATGTTCACAGCAACTGTCCCTGTAGATTTTGTAGGGAAAGGGTTATACAATGAAGAAATTTTAATAAATAACAAAACAAGACAGCCGTAAACTGTCTTGTTTATATGTAATACTATTCGTCAGCGTTGTTAATTGCCCTTATTCTGAGCAGTGAAACAATGCACAGAGTAACTTTTATCAACATTATGAAGATGAAAATTATGCTGTAAATATTGAATGTTTCAGCACCGCGAATTATGTCAAGAAGGGTATAAACTCCGTAAGCAACCATAATCATAAAAGTAACAGCAGATGATATAATAATCAATCCGTTTGCCATCGTGCTTTTACTGCATATGGATTTGTAAACGAGATATACGGGCAATACCAACGATGCAATATCCATAATTTCAAAAATAACATATAAAACATAATTTCCTGACAAGCTTGAGAAAGATGCAAAGGTTGTAAAAAGAGTGTTGAAAATGAATAGGATCGGGTAGTCGCCGTGGATTGCCCAAAAAGAAGAATAATCAAAATTGAGTGAATAGTCGTATGTATAAAAATTCATATGGCTCATTACCTCAATGCAAATCGCAAACAACAGCAATATGCCGATGAGAACACTCTGCGTAATTCCCGTAACTTTAAGCATTTTATTTGTTTTCATAAAATCACCGCTTCGTTATTTACTGTAACTGATTTGATTTTTTAATCTGTTTTATCCGCAGTATTGAAACGGCAATCAATTCTGTTTTTATCAGTATCACAATTATTAAAACTACTTGAACCAAAGTAAATTCGCCAAATCCACGGGCAAGTTCAAATAGGGTAGAGAAAAGACTCTGACATGCGGATAACAAAGTCAATGCCGATCCTGCAATAATCAATCCGTTTGCAACTATGTTTTTGCGGAATATTGACAGATAGCCTAAAATAACAGGCAAGGTTAACGCTGCAGCGGCAATAATCTGAAAAATTATTTTAAGAACATAAAGACGCATCAAACCTAAAAAATAAGCTATGGCTTCCGCAATGGAATTTATGAGGAAAAACGCTGAAGAATTATTCCGTAAATCCCAATAACCAATGCCCATATTTCTAAGAAAATCAAAAGTATAATCTTCACAATAGTATGTGTTATACATAAATACCACTTGAATCGAAATGGCAAGCAGTAACAGAGTTGCAATGAGTACACCTTGTATAATTCCTGTGTACTTGAGAGTTTTATTGTTTTTCATAAAATCACCGCCTTTTGACTAATTACAATTTTCCTGTGTTCCTATTGTACTAATATTATAGCACAATATAATTCAAAGTGCAATTGCAAAATATTCTGCCATGCAATTTCGTGCGATTTTCACAAAACAATAATCCAAAAAAGTTCAGATTGACGGTGAAATTAGTTGCAATGAATAAATTGCAGTAAAACTTTTGTACAAAATAAATGTGCAAAATAAAACCCGACAGCCACACATTGTACCGTGTGACTGTCGGGGAGAGAAGGATTTGTATTAACTTTAAATCAGAATCCCGTTGCAATGGTCAATTTCATGTTGAATAATCTGTGCGGTAAAGTCTGAAAAACTGCGTTTTATCTGCTTGAAATTTTCGTTGAAATATTTTACTTTTATCGTTTTGTAACGAACTGTTTTGCGTTCGCCGTCAAGCGAAAGACAGCCTTCCTCGGTTTCAAATTCACCAAACTTGCTAATGATTTCGGGATTGAACATAACAAGATATTTTCCGTTGTCATTAATTGCGATTATCTTTTTTGCAACGCCTATCATATTAGCCGCCATGCCCACACAACGATCAAAATTTGCCCTGAGTGTGTCGAGCAAATCCTGTGCCGTCTGCAAATCTGCCTGTGTTGCGTCCTCCGACTTTCTCTGTAAAAACATAGGATCATGTACAATTTCTCTTACCATAACTCTGCCTCTTTCAGTTTCTAACCCGAGTATAACACATCGGTGTATTTAAAACAAGCTTTACTGTTCCGACTGAATATTGACCGCTGTCCATTCACCGTCTTTATTGATTACGGTAATTCGTGATTTTACGGGTTCGGTTGTCATCCAAAAAGTTCCGTCCTCTGTGTATAAATCCTTTGTGTATTCAATCCACATATATCCCGTGTCTGTGTAAAGCTTTGCGGAGTTCAATTCAACCTTAGCTTTGACTGTGTAATCGCCCTCAACACGGTCATATGAATAATACGCAAGTTCTCCGAATTTTCCTTTGGCGGTTTCATATTCACCGTTGAAATCAATAACATTTTTTATATCATTCAAAAGCGGTTCAAGCTGTTTTTGGTCCGATTGTGAATATCCCTTGTCAAATTCATTTAGCATTTCGTCGCTGAAATATGGGCTTTTCGCTGTATCTGTGTTGTCAGCACCGTACATATAATTTGCCCCGATAATAATTAAGGGGATAAGAACAGCAACCAAAATAGCCGCAATTGCAACTTTAATTATTCTTTTCTTTTTGTTCTGCTTTTCAATACTTTTCCATACGCTGTTAATTTCATCGTCAAGGTGTGCCGTTTTGTCAATTTTGGTTTTTGAAAGTGATAAAATACGATTGCATTTATCGCAAGTACGGCAATGCTCCTCAATAAATTTTCTGCTTTCATCACTTGCGGTATTATCGGAATACAAAGGAATTAAATCACGCACTATGTTGCAGTTCTTATTCATTATCATCACCAAGCCTTTCCAATAATCTGACTTTTGCACGGTAATAGGTGACTCGTACCCATGTTTCTTTTTTGCCGAAAATTTCGGCAATTTCCTTATATGACAGTTCTGCAAAAACTTTTAAAATAAAGACCTAACGATACGGTTCATCAAGAATATGCAGATATTTATGTATTCGCAATGCCGTGTCTTTATCCGAAAGTTTTTCTTCTAAATTGCTGATGTCGGCAATTTCTGCATTGTCAAAACCATCAATTTTCTTTTGCTTACGCAGATATTTTAAATATTCGTTTTTGGCAATGGCACAAAGCCATGTTGAGGGCTTGTACTTTTTGTTGTAGCTTTTGTAATGTTCAAATGCTTTAAGAAAAGTTTCGGCAGTCAATTCCTCTGCAAGGTCGCTGTTTTTACAGAGATTAATCAGAAATCCGTAAACTGTTTTAAAGTTTTGTCTGTAAAATTCTTCAAAAGGCACTTTGTCACCTCCCGTATATTAAATCCGCAAATTGCTGTTTTGTTACAGTATATTGAAATTTTATCATAAAAATTTTTTCTGTTCAATGTTTTGCAACAGACAACCTCTTGTCATCATATAAATTACCGAGGTGGTTAGGTGAAATATCCGGAGTTATCGTGCAATGTTTATGCTGAGGTTGACGGTGAGAATGTTTTGCTGATTGAAATTGACAGAGAGGGCAGAGCAAAGGTTTATCATGAAAATTTAAGAATTGACGGGGTGCGGAAAATTTTTGAAGAAATCAACTGCAACATTGAAAGCTACATAAAATATTTCGGAACAAAATAAAATAGCACAAAATAAAACGCCCTCCGTTTGGAGAGCGTAATTCTGTGAATTTACAAATTATCAAAATTAATCTTCGTCATCGCTGTGGGCATGGTCATACAGCTTTTGAATATCATCGGGAAGATTGTTCGGGAGCATTTCGTTGATTTTGTCCTCGTTGCCGTCAGCAATGGCAGTATTGTAGTACCAGCACTTAAAGCGGAGCATATCAAGCGTCTTTTGAAGATGCTCAATTTCCTTTTCTACGGTTTTTTTCTGATTTTCAAAAAGTTCTCGCCTTTGCGGATAGGACGAACTGCCCTCGGCGCACCATTGCATAAATTTTCTTATTTCCCTGATTTCAAGTCCCGATTTTTTGAGGCAGTCAATTATGCGGAGCGTTTCAAGCTCTCTGTCGGAAAATCTGCGGATACCCGAAACCCTCTCCATATGCGGAAAAAGTCCCTCTTTGTCGTAGTAACGCAGGGTTGAAACAGGAATACCGCACATCTGAGATACCTGACCGATTGTGTACATAAAATCACTCCGAAACATTCTAAAAGGTCTTGACCTAAAGCCAAGTTTATCTGTTAATACAATCATACTGCATAATGATTTGGATGTCAATTGAATTGTTTTTTGAATAAAAAATTAACGGAGCAGATTTTAATTTCTGCTCCGTGTTTGTTATTTGAATGAACGGGAAAATACGCTTGTCATATCTATATCATTTGTGGTCATGTTAAGTATTATCATTGCTACGGTCATTGCAACGATAAAAACCGAAAAGAATTTAAAGAACGACTCTGCTTTTGAAAATTTTTTAGCACCTTTAGTGTAAACAAAGGGTGATTTTACCATTTTTTCAGCCATTGCTGATTTTGAAATATAAAAGAAAAATCTTGATGCCATAATGCCTAAAGATGCAATCATTATGTTATTCCACACATTTCCCGACTTTCCGAAAAAGCCCATAAACGGCATACAATAAAAAATGTATAACGCAATGAACAGTAATATCGGTCTTAAAAAAGTTATGTTTGAAACGGTACAGTCAAAGCCGAGTACATTAGCTGTGCTAAGTAATATCAGAGTAAACAAAAGCACTGTTATGACAATTCCGATTACACTTCCATTGGTAATGTTTATACCGCAATTTTGAAGTATGGCGACAAAAGTCAAAAAAATTGCTCCGATTCCAAGACACACAAAGTCAAAAATCATTAGTTGCTTTTTCATATAAATCTCCGTGTTTTAAAATATATGCTGAATATACCATATTTTTTGACATTATACAATACTATTGTTATTTAATTGGAATAAGTCACATATTGAACACTTTTTACTTGTTGAAATTGAATATAAAAAGAAAGCAAGGCACGAAATTGCACCTTGCTTTTTGGGAAGATATATTAATGTAACTTGTTGTTTTGATTATTTCTTTTCGAGAACATTGAGGAAATCTTCAATTTCGGCAAGCTTTTTTTTGGCAAGATTTTTGCCGGCGTTATATGCCTCGTCAAGCACATCCGTGTTCATCTCAAATGATTTTACATACTTGTGTGACGGGCGGAGTACCATAAGTATGCCGTCCTCCTCAAGCTGTTTCATTCTTTTGCATTGCTCATTATAGCGGTCAAATCTCGTCATAAGAGCGTTGATGAGGTTCGGATAGTCCTTGTATTTTTTGTTGATTAAAAATTCAAACTTGCGATAGTCCGTGCAAGGCTCATTTTCGGGCTTTGTCAAAAGCACAAGCACACGGGAACAGCCCTGTTCAAACGCACGGTCAAAGGGAACAGCGTCGGCAATACTGCCGTCAACATACTTTCCGCCCTCAAATTCGCTTATCTGATAGAGAATAGGAACTGTGCAGGACGCTCTTACGGAGTCAAGCAATCGCTGTTCGCTTTTGTTCTCAGAAAAATATTTTGCCTTGCCTGTTACACAGTCGGTTGCCACAAATTCGCAGTTTGTATCTGACGCAAAAAATGTATCAAAATCGAACGGATAGTCCTGATAAGGAAATCTGTAAATCATATTGTCAAGATCCATTGAAAGAAAACCGAGAACCGAAAAATCACCTGTCCTGTGGGGCATAATAACCCTGCGGGAACGACCTTCCTGTTTTGCGGTAAAATCAAGGGCAACCTCAGCTCCCGCCGAAACTCCTGCAACATAGTCAAAGTGTATTTTGTTTTCAAGCAGACAGTCGGTTATACCGGCGGTAAAAATTCCTCGCCTTGCTCCGCCTTCAATTATCAGACCTGTCATAAGGACCTCCGTTGACTCAAAAAATTTTTGGTGCTATAATCAAACTGTTTTATGGGGTGATAGTATGGACGCTAATGTGACTGACCTTCGCATTGTAAAAACAAGAACCAATATAAAAAATTCGCTGATTGATTTGCTTGCCGAAAAAAATGTTTCCAAAATCACGGTGACTGAGCTTGCAGAAAAGGCGATGATTAACCGCAAAACCTTTTACCGTCACTACAACACGGTTCAGGATGTTGTCGATGATATCAATTACGATATAATCAACGATGTTATCAGCCATGCGAAAAAATCCGGCCGTGACGGCAACAATCTTGTGAATCAGCTGAATTTTATCGGTCTTTCCATTGTTGAAAATAAAGAACAGATAAATAAAATTCTGAAAAATTCTCCCGAGGTGTTCGGCTCGGGACGCTCTGTTGAGCTTTTGAAAAGATTTATCGAGGTTTCAATAAGACCTGTGCTTAATTTTAAAAATGAAACAAAACTCAAATACCTTGTTGAATTTGTCGTTTCGGGATTCATCTCGGTTTATGTCCGTTGGTTCAATGATGGCTGTGCAGAAAGCTCCGAAAAGCTTGCAGACGCTGTCAACGAGTTCGTTCTCGGAGCATTGTCCGAATATGTTCGCCCGAAAAGCTGATTAACTCATTTTCCAATGAGCTTTAGTAATTGCCTCGAATCCTTTGGGGGAGAGAATAGGCTTTGAAATTTTTTTCATTGTTTCATCGCAAAGGCAGCGGTTTTCGCAGAATTCCCTGCCTGCCTCCGTGATTGAATCAAGGTATGCCTTTCTCTGCCTTTCAGCTTTTTCTGCAATAAAAAGCTCGCCCTCGGGGCATTTTATCATCGTGTAATTGCCGTTACCGCAAATCAAATCAAGCTGTTTTATAAGTGCGGGATACATCGGTTCGGCACTCACATAGCCGCAAGTTGTAATAACCAAAAGCCTCTTTTCGTGCATTGCTTCATCACGCAGTTCATGGAAAGAGGCTTCTTTGTCCTCGGCAATATTTCCCGAATAGGGGAGCATATATGGCAGACATCTGTCGGTTAATGCTTTCATCTGTGACGGCATACCGAAAAAGTAGAGCGGAAAGCTCTCAATGATAATATCGGCAGAATTAATCTTTTCGTAGATTTTCTGCATATCGTCCTTTATAACACATTTGCCGGGTGTTCTGCTCCAACACGAAAAGCAACCCATACATGGCTTGATTGTTTCCTTTTTAACCGTGATATATTCAACTTCCGTATCGGCTGAAAAGCCGTCAAGAAATGCTTTTGTAATGTTGAGAGTATTGCTTTTTTCGCCCTTTGGACTACCGTTTAATACGAGAACCTTCATAATCACTCCTGTGACGGCTTGTAAACCGCATTTTTATCCATTGTGGTAAACAAAAGACTTCCTTTTGCCCTCACTTCACCGTCAACCTTGATGACACACGCAAATTCAAATGCCGACTTTGTTGACATTGTAACATTTACGCTGATGACAAGCGTATCACCCGGAATAACGGGGCGGAGCATTTTGAAATCCTTAACCTTGAGAAGAACATATAGCTTGTCCTCCTCAACGCTTTCGGGAGCAAATACAAGACTGCAAAGCTGTGCCGCAGATTCAATGAGCAATACTCCCGGCATAATCGGGGTGTCGGGAAAATGACCTGCAAAATACGGCTCGTTCACCGACACATTTTTTATACCTGTTGCCGAAACATTCGGCTCAAGCTCGGTCACCCTCTCAATCATCTGAAAGGGTGGTCTTTGTTTTATTCTCTGATTGATTTCAAGCAGATTCATCATAAGCTGAGTCCTCCGTCAAGCACAAGCACCTGACCTGTCATATATGAAAAATCGTCACTGCAAAGCTGTCCGACTACATTTGCGACATCCTGAACTGTGCCGAATCTCTTTTCGGGAATAGCCTCAAGATACTTTTTCTGCAATTCTTCGGGAATGCCGTTCATCATTTCGGTTTCGATAAAACCGGGTGCAACTGCGTTTACTCTGATTCCGTACTTTGCAAGTTCCTTTGCAAGCGTGTGTGTCATAGCGTTTACCGCACCCTTTGTTGCACTGTAAACCGACTGACCTTCAACTGCAAGAACAGAGCTTACGGAAGAAATGTTGATGATGATTCCGCTCTTTTTGCGGAGCATTTTAAGCGATGCCTGTCTTGCACAATTGAAATATCCTTTGATATTAATGTCAAGACTTCTTTCAAGCGACTCATCCTTAATCATCAAAAGGTAAGCGTCGTCAACCACACCTGCGTTGTTGACAAGCACATCAATTCCGCCGAAGTCCTGCTGAATACTGCGGAACATATCCTTTACTTCGTCAATATCTGCCGTGTTTGCCTTGTAGGCAACGGCTTTTCTGCCGAGTGCTGTAATTTCGTCAACAACCTTTTGAGCCATTTCTAAATTTGAATTGCAGTTCACGGCAATGTCATATCCAAGCTCTGCAAGCTTTAAAGCGCAAGCCTTGCCAATGCCCCTTGATGAACCTGTTACAAGAGCGGTTTTGCTCATATTTACCTCCGATTTTTACGCTTTCTTCAGGATTACGGCAGAGTATGTTCCGCCCGCACCCATTGAAAGAGCAAGTCCGTATTCGTAATTTTTCTCACTGCCAGAAAGAAGCTCAGCCGCATATGCCGCTGCCATTGCGCTTGCTGCGGCTCTTGCATTGCCGATTTCCTGCGATACATCATAGCATGGCATAAGCGTCTTGATAATCTTCCTGTCGTCACAGCATACAAAGTCGATATTGTCTGCCTCAATGCCGGCATTCACACAAGCCTTTTCGATAACCTCAACAACAGCCTTGCTGTCAACTTCTGAGTTGTCATAAGATACAGGGCGGTGAGCCTGTGCATAACCCTTAATTTCTGCATACTTGCGTGCATTTCTGCCGTTTGCACTTTCCTCTGTTTCAAGAACGAGAGTTACAGAGCCCTCACCGAGCGGTTTTTCAAGCAATTCAGCCTTTGTATAGAGTTCAAGGTTTGTCTTTGTATTTTCATCGGTACCTGCGGCAAGCATAACGCTTTCGTTGCCGTCTGCAAGAATATCAGCGGCATAGCAAATACTCTGCAGTCCTGCCTGATTGCCGTTTGCAACAGTTGCGTTGTAGCCCTTGATACCTGAGAAAATGCTCAGATAACCGCCTGCGGCATTGTAAACCGTATTTGGGAATGAAAAAGCACTGCCCTTTTCGGTACCTCTTGTGATTGCCTTTTTCTGGAAATCAACAATTTCGGTCATAGGGCCGTCAGCCGTGCCGATTACAATACCTGTTTTATATTCGTTGTCTTTGTCAATTTTAATGTCAGCGTCTGCAAGTGCGTCCATACCGCTCAAAAGCTGGAGCTGACTGAAACGGTCAAGCTTTCTGTAAAATGCAACCTTGATTCCGTGTTTGTCATAATCTTCGGAGGTAAGATTGCAGTTAAGGCTGTGTTCGTCAGTTTTTGTGCCTGTAAGCTTTGAAATGCCCGTAATGTAAATTTTTTCATTTTTACTGTTGTCGGGAATATCATGCTCGTTGTCCGAGAAAATGATGCTTGCGTTGTTGCCGCCGAATGCAAATGAGTTTGACATTGCATAGTGAACATCTTTTGTGTGGCTCTTGTTCGGAATAAAGTCAATGTTGCCCGCCTTTTCGGAAAGCACCTTCAAATCCTCATCGGAGTAGCCGATTGTAGGCGGAACGAGGTTTTCTTTTATTGCTTTTACGGAAAATACAGCCTCAATTGAGCCTGCCGCACCGAGGCAATGACCTGTCATAGATTTTGTTGAGCTGACAGAAAGGTGGTTGTTGCCGTCAAAAAGTGTGTGAAGTGAAAGAAATTCAGCCTCGTCATTTTTGGCAGTACCCGTTCCGTGTGCGTTTATGTAGTCGATATCGTCAAAACTAAGAGCAGAGCTTTCAACAGCCCTTCTGATTGCACTCATCTGACCTTCACCGTCGGGACGGGGTGCGGTAATGTGGTAAGCGTCACTGCTTACACCCGAACCGAGAATTTCACAGTAAATCTTTGCGCCTCGTTCAACAGCGTGTTCGTAGCTTTCGATTACAAGAATACCCGAACCCTCGCCGAGCGTGATACCTGTGCTGTGATTGAACGGGGAACAGGCGTTTTCGTCAAGCGCATGGAGAGCGTGGAAACCGCTGAATGCAAGTGAGGAAAAGCTGTCCGAACCGCCTGCGATGAACACATCACCCTTGCCCTCACGGATAAGGTCACAGGCATAGCCGATGCTCATTGTGCCTGCCGCACAAGCATTGACGATGTTTGCGGTAATGCCCTCAAGTCCGAAATGAGCGGAAACATTGTTGGCAATTGCCGAAGCACCCATTTTGAAAATATCTTCTTTTTTGCCGCCGTCACCCTTGATTTCGTCTGTGTAATATTTGTCAATGCTTGCCGCACCGCCTACACAACTGCCAAGAATAACACCGATGTTCTTTTCGGATGCGTCAATGCTTGCATCTTCAAAAGCCTCGTTTGCGGCATGAATACAGAGAAGGGAAGAACGGTCATAGTTTTCGGGAGAAAGCTCTGACGATGCCTTGTCAACCTCTGCACCCTTGTGTGCATAACAGTTTGAGGTGTCAACCGACTTAACCTCATCAATGCCGGAGTGACCGAGTGTTACGGCATCCCAGCAATCCTTTACATTGTCACCGACACCGCAGATAAGTCCGAGTCCTGTGACAACACATCTCTTTTTGTCAGCCATATTAACCCTGCTTGCTTTCTACATATTCTGTAAGTGCTCTGATTGATTGGAAGTGCTCACGGTCTGCACCTGTCATATCAATACCGAAAAGTGTGTCGATGCCTGCAACGATTTCGATTGAGTCGATTGAGTCAAGACCGATTTCGTCACCGAAAAGTTCTGAATCGTATGTAAGAATGTTTTCGGGAATTCTAAGATTTTCTACGAGCATTTCCTTAATCTGATCTGCAATAGCATTGTTCATTTTAATTACCTCACTTAAAAATTTGATTTTTTTGATTTTATTATAAATTTTCCGAAGAAAAATCTTCTTTGTAATAAACCTTGCCTTTGCCGTATTTTTCTTCGAGCTCAAGATAAAGCTTTTTGACCTGCTTTTCGGCTTCGGCACTTATTTCTTTTGCATATTTTGAGTAGCGAACATTTTCGGGACATTCGGATTTTATCGGATTGCCGATTAAAATTTTCTGCCTTTTTCCAAAAAGAATTTTATACTCACCCAAAGATGCAATCGGGATTATGTCAAGCCCTTTTTTTGCCGCAAGCAATGCCGCACCGGGCTTGAACGGGAGCATTTTGCCCTCTCTTGCAATTCCGCCCTCGGGGAAGATAAGCATTGAATATCCGTTTTCAACCGCACCCTCGCTTTGTGCATACCAGTTTGTGTCCATGGTGTCAAAGTCAACGGGAATACTGCGGCAAATTCGGATAAACGAGCCTGTTCCGCTCTTGTCGTACCAGCTTTTTTTAACAAGCATATACGGCTTGTATCTGCTGAGTACAGAGCTTATCACAACTCCGTCAAAGTGGTGAGTGTGGTTGCATACAAACACAACAGGCTTGCCCTTGAGGCTCTTTTTAAGGCTCTTGTCCTTCCATTCAACCTTAGGGCGAATAAGAAGATGCACAAGACCTTTTACAAATTTTATGAATGCAAGCTGTCCTGCATTTTTATGATAATTGTACTCCATACTCTTTACCCTCGTTTTTTAAAATATTATATTTTTATTTAAAAAAATTCAACGGTCAAATGAATTTTGCGTGTGTCTTATGCAACATTCTGTCGAATTTTGTGTCATAAAATATATGGAAATTATTTTGGAAAAAAATACCGTATGACCGTATGTATGTTTAAGGAGAAATAATTCATTTTGCAGAAAAATATACGGTCTAAAAAACTGAAAATATTGAAAAATTGCAGAAAACTATTTTTGAATTGTTGAAAAAATTGAAATATTATGCTATTATTGCCTTGAAAACACTCTGATTTTGGAGGGAATGTTATGGTTGATGCAAGAAAACACACGCTTGATTCTGTTAAAAAGCTGACCGATTACAGCGATTTTAACCTTTATAAAATGGATATATGCTACGATTACAGCATTGATAAAATCATTGACAGAGGGATTTTTGATGATGAGTCGGCTCTCGGTGCAATTGTGCAGGAGGTTCTGCCCGATTATCCCGTCAATCTTAAAATGCCGAATTTCGGGTGCAGTGCCTTTACAATGAAAAATCCCGACAGCGTAATGATGGGGCGAAACTATGATTTCAAGAACGACACCTCGTCAATGCTTGTGTATTGTTCGCCAAAGGACGGCTACAGGTCGGTTGCGTTTGCGGCACTTGATAATGTAGGTGCAAACAACCCCGAGTTGAGTGATGAAACAAGGCTTGCAACCTTGCTCTCACCGTTTATCAGTCTTGACGGAATCAATGAAAAGGGCGTGTCAATCGCAGTTCTCACACTTGACAGCAAGCCCGTCCGTCAGCAAAGCGGAAAGCCCGTTATCGCCACAACGCTTGCAATCCGTCTTATACTTGACAGAGCTTCGTCAACCGAAGAGGCGGTTACACTTTTTGAAAAATACGATATGTTCGCCTCAAGCGGAAGAGATTATCACTTTTATGTTACCGACGCAAGCGGTGACGGTCGTGTTATTGAGTACGATTGCAACAGCAATGACCGAAAGCTTGTTGTTACAAAATCGCCTGCCGTTACAAACTTTTTTGTGATGTACAAAAATTTTGTAAAGCCTTATCAGAAAAACGGTGTTTACGGTCACGGCAGAGAGCGGTATGATAAGATAATCAATATTCTTGAAAAGAATAATAGCTATACAAAAGAAACAGCGTGGGAGGCTCTTGTTTCGGCATCTCAAGCACCGAATCCGAACGATATAACAAGCAATACCCAATGGTCGATTGTTTACGACAACACAAACCTTACCGCTGATATTTCAATCCGCCGAGATTGGAACACGGTGACAAAATATTCGCTAAAAGAAAATAAAATTACAGAATAAAAAACAGGGAAGAAACCGAAAAAAGTTTCTTCCCTTTTATAATGTCCGATTCAGTTTTTGCCGTGCAGCATAACATCCGCCGTGAAAATCCCGTTTTCGTGAGAAAATTTGCAATAACCGCCGTCTTTTTCGGCAATTCTGCGTACCGACTGCGTACCGATACCGTTACCGTTTCGCTTTGATGAGCCGAAAATACCGTTTTTTTCGGTAATATCGCCGTTGAAAGCATTCTCCACGGAAACAAGAATAATGCTGTCCGAATGAGGATGAGCATACATTTTAATCTGCCGTTTATCTCTGTCAAGCTTCATGCTCGCCTCAAATGCATTTTCAAGCAAATTTGCGATTACAAGGCAGATATCGGATTCCGAAACTGTCAACTTTTCGGGGATGTCAATTTTTAGTTTAAACGGAATACCATTGCTCTTGTATTTTGAATAATAATGTCCGATAATCGCATTAACAGCGTGGTTTTTACAGAGTACAAGCTCTGTGTCGGGAATATTCTGTGATGCTGACGAAAGGTATTTTTCAAGTTCTTCCCAGTTCTTTTGCTCGGCAAGAGCATTAAGTACGGCAAAGTGATGTCGCATATCATGCCGTGCCTGACGGGTTTCTTCAATAGCGACTTTTAATGCGTCATACTGTGCCCTCTGCATATTCAAAAATTGATTTTTCTGAGCAAGTTTGTTATTGCGGTTCAGACTTTTTGCAATAAAATACAGCAAAGCGTAGAAAATGAGCAACAGTACAAGAAGTGATACGCTGATAACAATGTAACCCTGCATAATTCTTCCTGTATGGAGAATGTTAGGATTCCATGGAATTATAAAAAAGTTGAGCAAGATGAATATTATCGGTAAAATCCAGAATACATACCATGTCTGGGCAATGTTTTCATCATCAAGCAGTTCACTCACACCGTGTGTTGCAGGATACCATGCAAGAATTACAAACATCCAGCATAGAATATTGAACAGCACAGCCGATTTAATTTCAAACCACGGCGTTGTGTTCTGCGGAAATGTTATAGAATCAACCGCCCGTGTAATGCTCGCAATGCAGGCAAACACTCCGCATACCGCAAGTAACACACTCACCGATTTCCACATGGATGTTTTGAGTGAACAACAGTATGCTGCCGAAAGAGCAAGCACTATCGGTATTGCAAGCACAAACGATTTCAGATTGTATCTGTAACAAACAAAACCGCACAATGTACAAAGGCACGCAAGTGATAAAATCATCACAGGAAACAGCCTGAGCTTTGATAGTTTGAGATGTTTTTTTATCGGAAAATATGCAAGTACAACACCGGGGATGATTGCACCGAGTTCAATCATCGGACAGAAAACATTTGTCAATGCAAATCCCTCCTGCCGAAAATATATTCGCCAAAGGTGCTTTTTGCGCTTTTTACAAGACTTCGACTTATGGAGATTTTTTCACCGTTGTCAAGAACAAATTCATTGCCGTTCATATCTCTGATGTGTTCAAGATTTACTATGATTCCTCGGTTGCACACAAAGAAATTATCCCCGTCATCAAACAGCATTACAAATTCGGCAAATGTACTGCGCACAGACTTTTCGGATTTGTCCGTACAATGAATATGTATGCAGTGCTTAAAATGCTCGGCATACAAAATGTCGCAAAGCTTTATACGCAACGAGTCACTTGCAGAGGGTATTTCAATGTATTTTTCTTCAACGGAAATTTTCTGCGAAATCTCATCGAGCAACATATCAAGCTCTTCATCGCTGTACGGCTTCACAAGATAGTGCAATGCCCGAACCCTAAAACCTTCAAGTGCGTGGTCGGTTGATGTGGTTGTGAAAACAAGCAGACAATCTTTGTCAAACTTCCTCAGCTTTTGTGCCGCATCAATTCCGTTTTCCTTTTCCATATATATATCCATAAAAACAAGGTCAAATCTGTTCTGCATTGCCTCATTCAGAAAATCCGTTCCGTTACCGTATCCGCAAATTTCAATATCATATGACCTTGAAAATGAGCTTTGAGAAAGTCTTTTGCAAAGTTCATTTCGCTCATTTTCGCAATCATCAACTATTGCAATCCTCATACCGTACCTCCTGCATAATTATCAATCTTATTGTATCACATAATATCGCAAATAGTGACTTTAATTTGCATTTCGTGCCAAAATTTTTCACTTTGTGCCAAATGTATGGACTAAATGACAATTATTTATTATAATTCAGCTTAAACAAAAAATCATGAACGGCTAAAAAACGGAGGAAATATTCTATGATTAACAAAAAGAAAACAGGGCTTTGCCTTGCTTTGGCGGCAACATTGATTGCCTCGTCTGCACTTTGCGGATGTCAGCAGAGCGACAGCAGTACATCCGCAAAATTCAACAGCGATGTAAAGGACGCGTCAAAATATACGGCTGACGAAAACGCGCAGGTGTATAAGACACTTGACTTTTCCGATGAACAGGAAAAGGAATTTGCAAAAAAGGGCTTTATAACTGCACCCGACAAACTCGAAATCAAAACCGAGAACGGAACTGTTGCATGGAGTCAGTCGGCATATGATTTTATCAGAAACTCGTCAACTCCCGACAGCGCAAACCCGAGCCTTTGGAGAAACACGGAGCTTAACTCGCTCTACGGACTTTTTGAAGTTGTTGACGGTGTTTATCAGGTCAGAGGTTATGATGTTGCAAATGTAACCTTTGTAAAGAGCGACAACGGCTGGATTGTTTTTGACTGTACAACAAGCTCCGAAACTGCAAAGGCGGCGCTTGAACTTCTTGAATCTAAATTCGGCAAGGCGCATATTGCCGCTGTTGTTGTAAGCCACGCCCACATTGACCACTACGGCGGTATCGGCGGACTTATTGACGAAAAGGATGTTGCCGATTCATCACTTCCGCTTGACGAGCAGATTAAGTCCGGCAAAACGCTCATTATCGTTCCCGAAGGCTACGAAAAGGCTGTTATGGAAGAAAATGTTTTTGCAGGTAACGCAATGAAACGCAGAACCAACTTTCAGTACGGATCATTGCTTGATAAGGGCGGTAAGGGCAGCTTGTCAGTAGGTATCGGTCTTACCCCTTCAAGCGGCACAACAACATACATTTCACCGTCTTATGAGGTGAAGAAAGCTACCGAAACTATCAAGGTTGACGGTGTTGAAATGGTGTTCCAGCTTACTCCCAACACAGAATCGCCTGCCGAGATGAATACCTATATTCCAAAATACAAGGCGTTGTGGATGGCAGAAAACTGCTCCGGCACAATGCACAATCTCTATACGCTCCGTGGCGCAGAGGTTCGTGACGGCAATGCGTGGGCGCAGTACATTATGGAGGCAAAGGAGCTTTTCGGAGACAAAGCCGAAGTAGTTTTTCAGGCTCACAACTGGCCTCATTGGGGCAACGATGTAATCAATGACTACATGGCAAACACAGCCTCTGTCTATAAGTACATATTCTCACAGACACTTATGTACATCAATCAGGGCTATACTTCAACCGAAATTGCAAATATGATTGAACTTCCCGATGAACTCAACAAGGTTTGGTACACACGCCAGTATTACGGAACTCTCAAGCACAATGTAAAGGCGGTTTATCAGAAGTATATGGGTTGGTATGACGAAAACCCGATACACCTTGATGAGCTTGAACCGACTGAATATTCAAAGAAGCTTGTAGAGTATCTCGGCGACACAGACAAGGTTCTTGAAATGGCTAAAAAAGACTTTGACAAGGGAGAGTATCAGTGGGTTGCACAGATTACAAACACACTTGTATATGCAGATCCCGAAAATAAAGACGCCCGCTATCTTTGCGCAGACGCACTCGAACAGCTCGGCTATCAGGCTGAAAGCGGTGCATGGAGAAACGCTTATCTTACAGGTGCTTATGAGCTTCGTAACGGTACGAAAAATTATCCGAATTCCGAAGGTTCAGGTGCCACAGCTCTCGGTATGAGTACCGAAACAATGTTGGATTATCTCGGAATCTGTCTTGACGAAAAGAAGCTTGAAGATCAGAACCTTGTAATCAATCTTGAAGTGACCGATAAAAACGCAAAATATCTTCTTCGCATAAATCACGGTGTGCTTATCTATTCACAGGAAAAGTGGAGCGATAAGGCTGACGCAACAATCAAAACCAAGAGTGCAGGTATTCTCGGCATTGCACAGAACAATCAGAAACTTATGGACGCCAGCATTGAAAAGGTTGAGGGCAACAGTGACATCATCAAAACCCTTACATCAAGCGTTGCCGAATTCCCGCTGTATTTCAATATTATTGAACCCTAATTAAAGTATGAGGTGACTATGAAAGTATTTAATTGTATTTTCGGCATATTGTCGATAATAGGCGCAATTTATTGTATGTTCTATCCGGGACTTACCTTCCTTAATACCGGTTGGATAGTGACAATTCTTCTCGGAGTATGGGGAATATGCTCCGTGATTGACTACTTTGCAAAACGCAAAAAGGCAAAGGCTGAACAGAGTGAAGCGATAATGGGAACACTCGGTCTTGTTGTCGGCATTGCAGCGGCAGTAATTTCAATACTTGCTATGTTTATGCCGAGCATAAGACTTATGTTTGATGTTATCATTCTCTGCATTTTCTCAGGCTGGCTTGTAGTGGACGGTATCTCGTCCGTTGCAATGTCATTCAAGGTTAAGAATATAGGCTCAAGTGCGTGGCTGATTCCGCTTTTCTGCGGAATACTCGTCATAATCGGCGGTATCTACGGATTTTTCCACCTTATATTTGCCGCACAGACAATCGGATTTATGATTGGTGTCCTTTTGTCAATCTACGGTGTAAAGCTTATTCTTTCGGCATTTGAAAAGCCGAGCGTGTAAGATACTTATCTTGTTTTCTTCTCTTTTTAAGAAAAGTATGATAACCCCCAAATCCCGAACCTTCAGAGTATTGCATCTTTGAGGGTTCGGGGCTTTATGAGGAATCAAAAACAGAGGTGTCATTTTTCTGTTTGATGCATAAAATATCAGTGTAGAAATTTTCCGTTAAATTTTGTTATTAAAATGCAAATTCAGTATTGACAAATGAATTTTATTATGATAAAATAATGCCTGTTGAGTGACATTGCTCAGTATTCGGCGACATAGCCAAGTGGTAAGGCACGAGTCTGCAAAACTCTGACGCCCCGGTTCAAATCCGGGTGTCGCCTCCAAAACGGAAAGCACTTCTTAACGGGAGTGCTTTCCGATTATAAAAATGTGGGAGCATAGCTCAGCTGGGAGAGCATCTGCCTTACAAGCAGAGGGTCACAGGTTCGAGCCCTGTTGTTCCCACCATAAATTCGGCCAGGTAGTTCAGCTGGTTAGAACGCCGGCCTGTCACGCCGGAGGTCGAGGGTTCGAACCCCTTCCTGGTCGCCATTTGCTGCTGTAGCTCAGTAGGTAGAGCGCATCCTTGGTAAGGATGAGGTCGGCAGTTCGAATCTGCCCAGCAGCTCCAAAAAAAACCTTGAAACCGCAATGGTTTTGAGGTTTTTCTTTTTTTGAGATAGCCCTCAAATACCTCAATTTATGGGTTCTGCTAAAGATCGTGCTAAACGAAAAAATGTTTGCAAGGAGTGTCATCTTACGCAGAGACCTTCAATAGCTGCATAAGTTTCGCTGCGAGGTCTGGATTCTCCTGAATTAGTTTCAAAATTTCGGCTGGGTCAAGAGTTGATAGTGTCTCACTCTTTTTTTCAAGTGATGGATAAAAACTTGATTCAACCATCGAGGCAAGCTGCTGTTTTTCGGCTTCAAGCGCTTCGTTGTAATGATGCATAAGCACTTCGGGGGATTGCCCAGCATTAGCAGCGACAAGTTGATAATTGTTTTTCGTCAATCTGATTTTGTGCATCTGCCCTGACTTGCGTAGGCC
>ERZ773158.608-NODE-608-length-41118-cov-47.934418_pt1 | contig 41118 bp, 69 predicted proteins | sample MGYA00511918_ERZ773158 | MGnify/ENA primary metagenome ERZ773158 (study PRJEB29015, sample SAMEA2737876) | human gut metagenome | biome: human gut; feature: human-associated habitat; material: faeces | place: China | collected 2012 ...
CCCTCTGACCGTCAAGCTCGTGCCGATACACTCCGGCAGTGTCCATGTTCTTGCTATGACCTACAAGCATCTTCAGCTGGCTGTCAGTCAGGACGCTTGATTCAACGCTGACAAAAGTGTGCCGCAGCTCGTAAAGGGAGACTTTCGGCTCAAGCCCGTTTGCTTCCTGATACGATTCCCAGCGGCGATAGAGCGTATGCTCTGACGGGATCTGAAACAGCGGGGTATTGTAGTTTAGCAGTATGCCTTGAGCCTTTAGAAGCTGTACCTGCGCCTCATAGGCATCCCGTGCTTCCTTTCCCATGTCAAAAGAGCGGATGGCGTTTTCATTCTTTCCGGTGGTCTGCTCCCGGTGCACGTTGATGCTGCGCCGAAGGTTGACCGTATTCCCCTTGATGTCACCATACCAGAGACCAATCAGCTCCCCGGGACGTAGGCCAGTCGCAACTGCAAAGCGGTAGGCGTAGATATATTCATCAAATACCGGCTTCCCATAGTAGGTGCGGGTGTCTACGCTGAACAGGGTCTTCAAGGCGGTGGGCTGCAAGATCGTGCGCTTCCCCATCCTGGCATTCTTCGGGATAGACAGGTCGGGGTGGAGCGTCGTGTACTTGTTTCTTCGGCACCACTTAACAAAGGCGGTTTCCGCAGCCCGGATCGTCATAAGCGTCTTTCGGCTCAACGGCTGGTTTGAGATGGGCTTGCGCTGGTTCTTTTTCTGTGAGCGCTTCCGGAACGAAACGTCAATGGCCTTTTGAAGATCACCCTCGGTTAACTCGTCAATGCGGATGTTCCCACAGGTCGGCAGGATGTAGCAGTCTCCGTAACGCTGGCATTGTGTCACATAAGACGTCCCGCAAGTCAGCTTCAGCTCTTCCACCCACTCTGAATAAAGGACGCTGACCTTCTTTTTCCCGTCACGGATGCTATCATCAATCCATGCATCCGCTTTTGCGTTTGCTTCACGCTGGCCGGTGCGGCCCGGCGTGCTGCTGTAAAACCGCTTGCGGGTGCCGTTCTTCTGAACCGCAATGCACCAGCGCTTTTCCTTTTCCACCCAAAATGCCGTGTTGACCCGTTTTTTCATAAAATCCACCTCCATACACAAGGGTACACTGTGCCGCTGCCCTTTGGGCGGCGGCGCTTTTTTCTATGCTCGGGAGCGGACGTTGCATCCTGCTGCTTTCCGCACCACGGGCAAAATAGAGCCTTGTCCGGGATGTTTACATGGCATCTGATACATTTCATTACGCTACTCCTTTCTGCGCCCTATATAGCCCAAAGCGCCGTTCTCTGACGCTGTGCGCCCTGACGCGTAATTGGCTTTCAAATCCTCTATCGGAGGATGCGGCTCGTCCGGGCACGGGTCAAGCCCTCTGATCTTGGCAAAGCTGTACTGATCGATGATGGTGCCGCACACAGTGACCCTGTTGTTGAGAGGGCAGTGGAGGTTTGCGGCCATTTCAGATATAACCGCAGGCGGGCTGCTCCCATGTCGTCCCTTGAGCACAAAAAGCAGAAGCCGCCGGGTGAGCGGTGGAAGCGCCTGCACCAGCGTGTGAAGTTCCTTATCTATGGCTGCATCTTCTTTCTGCCCGTCTGGCACTGCGTACAGATCCGGGTGCATAACTTCCATAAAAACCGTGATGGGGGATACTCCGCAGGCTGTGCACCAATCCATGATCTCGTCACTGTCTGGGCTTGTGTCACCTTTTTCCCAGCTTTGCACTGTCCGCTCTCCTTTCTGGACGCGGATTGCAATCTCTCTCTGACTTAACCCGGCGGATACCCGCGCTTTTGAAAGCGCCTTCCCGATTTGATCAGCGGTAAAATAACTCATGCTTATCACCCCTAAACGCGGCGTGTTATAAAAGGAAAATGGCGCAGAAAAACTCTGCGCCATTCGACAAAAATTACACAGATTTCATTTTCCTCTGGCGCATGGTAGAATCTGGTGCATAAGATGCAAATATTACCAAAAAAGGAGGAAAATGAAATGAAAAACAGTCAGACGGTCAGCATGGACCCCGATATGACTATCATTGACGGAATGCCCGCCAGCGTGCTCACCGGCACGCGGCCCACTCCGAAGCCCTGGGAGGAATGAGTTATGAAAAATCTGTCACACTTTCGCACCCATGCCCGTGCCCTGCTGGCCTGCTATTTGGATATGACCCCGGAGCAGCAGCGCCTTGCTCGCGCTTACATTCAAGATAAGGCCCTGCCGGAGGTGCAAGCCCTGCGTAACGCAGCCGGTACGCAGGGCGGGGAGCTTGCCGGGCAGCTGTTGCAAAAATTGCAGCAACCTTGCAACCACGAATAACAACGCGCATATTTTGCGCGTATTCAGCGTAAAACAAACGCTATAGCGAAAATGCAGTATTTTTGCTCGATTTTTGCGCACTTTTTCGCGCTTGACGCATTACAACAAATGGCTGTATAACGCAGTTGTGAACAGGCTCACAGGCCAAGCAACTGAGCTTTCTTTGCGTTGTACTCCGATTCCGTGATGGCACCCATATCCAGCAGCCTCTTAAACTTCAAAAGTTCATCGGCCGCGCTGGATGCCGCCGGAGTTGCAGCCTGTGGCTTCTCCTGGCTGACTTTGCATCTCTTGAGAAAAGCGGTCATGCCGCCGGGATAAACCGTTGTCGGCAGACTGGTTTCTCCAAGAGGGAGCGTAAAACGGATGGAAACGTTTTCTTTGCTGCGGTTGCCTTTGCGGGTCTCTGTTTTGGCGGTAGCAGCGCCCACGATCGCACCCACAGGACCGGCAACAGCTGCACCGATCACGGCCCGGCCAATGCCGCCTTTGGTCTCTGTCACCGTCAAATCGTCTGGTGCGTCAGATTCGTAACCGGCGATTTCATCAAAGCTGTAGATCATGTGAGGGCCTTTATCACCGCCGCGATGCCCAAAGCAAAACAGGCGGTTTACCTTGTCGATGGACACAAAAAGCGCATCTCCATCATAGATGGAATCGGTCTCCTTGAACGCCTTGCGGCGGCCTTCCAACGTAGCCCAGTAATCAGCAAGGGCGGCTGTCGGCTGCTTTGCGGCTCGGAAGCCCAGTTTTGAGTAAAAGAAGTTGCTGCATCCGGCGCAGATCAGACCGTCGGCGCTCTTTTCGCGGTTGAGTAAGCCCAGCTTTCCGCCGCAGACAGGACAGGCATTTGCCATAATAAGCACCTCACATATACAAAAAATAGGCAGCCAACCAGCTGCCGGAAAACTAAGTTATCAAAGAAAATGCCAAAGGAGGAAAACAAAGTGGAAGAAAATAGCACAAAATTGATGAAAGACACCCCGGAATGTGTTATACTTGAGAAAATCAAGCTTGCACTTTCCCTTGGCATCGACGTGGATAAACTCTTAAAGGAGGCAATGCAAAATGTCGAGTAATGTTCTTCTTTTCATCATCGCCGTGTTTGTTATCGCGATGTTTGCGATTCTCGCTTACGAGTTCCTTCAGCTCAATGATTTTGCGCTTTTTCGTCGAAAGCCGGAACCGGAGCCGGAACATAAGCACATTGACGACCTTTTCCGAGCAGAAGTCATGTATACAGGCGTAACCCTCGGAAGCATCTGCGAGCTTTGCCCCAAAACCATTTTTAGGGTAAAGGACGGACACGGCGGGTATTTTGCTCTTGACACTGAAAAGGTGGATGAAAAGAAGCTGCGCTTTTACAAAACTGTTTTTGTCAAGGCACTGGATGCCACGGATTACGAGCTGGAAGTCTCCGATCCGTCGCTTCTTTGAGAAACAAAAAGAGTCAATATCGTACTTACAACAGCAGAGATCACCGCAATGGCAGCACTTTGAAAGAATTGCCTGCGGCTGATTCTTTGCTGTTTTTGCTGCTCAATAAAATAAAGTTTCCCCTTATCGGTTACAGCAAGACAGTAAAACACCGTAAGCTTTCCTTGCTCTGGAACAATCGTGTCTCTTACACGCTCAACAAGACCTGCTGCAAGAAGAGCATCAACAACCTTTTCGGCGTCTTTCACTTTAGACTTAAATACATCAGGAGGCATTCCAACTCGGTCAGGTTCATTTTCGTGCCATTCAAGCAGAGCTTTCATCGCCTCATCGATTTGCTTTTCAGTGACCATTCTTTTTCTCCTGCGACGCTATAGCAGCATCCAGCATACTCTCAAACATGGCCTGCGTTGCCGGGTCAAGCATATTATACTTATCTAATATAGTCTGCCCGTGCGCATCCAGCCCACTCCCTTCACCGGGGGTGGGCTTTTCTTTTTGCTCCGGTGCTTTGCCGGTCAAATCCGAAATCGAAACACCGAAGTAATCGGCAATTTTTTGAAGATTTTTAAGTGATAGACTTGTAGTTCGACCTCTTTTTAGCTCAGAAAGAGTGCTTCGCGTTACTCCAACTTTACTACAAAGAGTTCCGTCTTTAATGTTCTCTTTCTCGCACAGGGCGTGGATGTTGTTGTATAAATCTGACATAAAATCACCATCCATTTTGTGCAAGCGTACAAATGTACAAATATTCGTACGAATCTATTGACCTGTACGAACATTTGTACTATAATGCAAACATCGGGTACGAAACTTTGTACAGTATAAAATCTTTGCACCTTTATATTAGTACATTTTCCCGTACCTGTCAAGATGATTTTTCAAAGGAGGTACGAAATTTGAGAGAAACCGCATTATCCCCGTTTGGCTTGGAAGCAAAAATTGCAATGCTCAAGCGGGGAATGAAGCAGGTGGAACTGATTGACCTTGTGAAGCAGGATACAGGACTGTACGTTGATGACAGTTACATGTACAAAATTCTGCACGGGGACAGAAGCGCGCCGAAGGTTATTCAGAGCATCTGCAAGATTTTGGAAATCGAGTATAAGGAGGACGTAAATGCCTGATTTTGAAACATTTTTGCTTGCGCTTGCATCGATTGCGCTCATTGTCGTTGCTTTTGGCTTTTCGTGGGCCGTCATTTCCGGCCTTTGGTGGCTTATCTGCATGCTCATCGGTTGGCAGTTCTCTTTCGGCGTATCAACGGCAATCTGGATCGTCGCAATGCTGCTGAAGTGGGTAACGAGCCGCAAGTAACAAGGGAGGCAAAGCATGAGCCAAAACAAAAAGCCCAGTTGGAGAGAACGGCTTTCCAACTGGACCCCGGCTGACTACATGATCGCATCCATCATCATCACGTCAGTCAATGTAGGTATTGTAGCATTCCAAATACTATGGTTGCTGCAAGCCCTAAAGCGGTAACGACAAGCGTTGCAATTCCGATTTTGCTGGATTCGCTGCTGCTTTCATCCTGCTTGTGCTCGATGCGTTCCAAATCTTCCCGCAGCTTCTTCAACTCTGCTGCGGTCTGAAGTTGAGCGTTGTCGATTTCCCGGCGCTTTTTCCAAACCGAGCCGTCCGGGTCAGCGACATTCACTCCCGGCGTTTTGTAATTGTAACGCTCAAGTTCGTTTGCACGCTGGTTGAAGTATTCCCGCTGATTCAAAATCCCACCCCCTTCCCTGCCTATTATAACAGGCACCGGGGTAGACGACAAGAAAGGACAAAACATGGCAAACATTCAAATTTTCACAAGCCCCGAGTTCGGGGACATCCGCACGGTAGACCAGAACGGAGAGCCGTGGTTCGTGGGAAAGGACGTGGCGGCAGCGCTGGGCTATGCAAAACCCGAAAACGCGCTGGCGGCCCATGTCGATGAACAGGACAAAACCACTACCCTGATTCAGGGTGATGGTTCCAACTACAAGAGCAAAACCACCGTTATCAACGAGTCCGGCCTGTACAGCCTGATTTTTGGCAGCAAGCTGGAAGGGGCCGTGCGGTTCAAGCGCTGGGTGACAAGCGAGGTGCTGCCCGCCCTGCGCAAGACGGGCAGCTACATGATGCCCAAGCTCAGCAAGGAGATGCAGGCGCTGTTTATGCTGGACAACCGCACCCAGCGGCAAGAAGAGCGGCTCACCGCGTTGGAGAACACCATGACGGTGGATTACAACCAGCAGCGTGTGCTGCGCAAGGCCATCAGCCGGGCGGTGATCGGTGCTCTTGGCGGCGAGGACACCCCGGCCTACATCGACAACCACGTGCGCAGCAAGGTGTACAGCGAGTGCAACCACGACGTGCAGGACTGGTTCCGGGTAAACAGCGTGGGCAACATCCCCCGCAAGCGCTTTGACGAAGCCGTGGAGTACATCCAGCGCTGGAAGCCCAGCACCAACACCGTGATGCTGATCCAGCAGACCAACGGCCAGACCAGCATGTTCTAAGGAAGGAGATGGGGTGTGCAAAATGACAAAGACCGGTTTTCGCAAGGCGCTTGCACATGCAGACCGTTACAAGCCGTTCTGCTACACCGAGAAAAGCCAAAGCGGGCATGAGTACAAGTATTGCTTTATGAAAAGCAGAGAGGGCTACACCCTGCGCAACGAGACCACAGGCAATACCGTATTTTGTGGCTACAACCGCAAATTAGCAGAAGAAATCATGGTTTACTAAAACCCATTTATTTTGAAAGGAGATGGCGGCATGAGCGAAAGGATCACAATGAAAGGCGTTGCTGAGTGCTGCGAGATGTTCCGGGCAAACCTTGTTCCAATGACCCCGAACAAGTTCTGGAATAATGTTGCGCACGGCGAGTATGACGGGTGGGCCATCTGCGCATTGATGCACTGGACGTTCACCTGGGCCGCCGGAACGGCGGCGTGGATCGCGCTCTGGCTCATTGGCAGTTTTGGCAGCTCTAAGAAGTGAGGCACTGACCATGCCTGCACGGCTGGCACACATCAAAGAAAAGAGGTTGAAGCATGATGAAGGTCGTACAGGGCACTTTCCGGCAGATTCCGTACTGGAAACTTCGGGGCCGGTTCCACAGCTGCGGCTACCGCGATCAGGAAGTCGCTAAGTACATCGGCATTGGCCGGGATACCATGAGCGGCAGGATGCAGGGGCACAATCCGTGGACAAGCGCAGAGATCACAGCAATGTGTGAACTGCTTGACATCAGACAGAATGAGATCGGGGAACTGTTTTTCCCCTCACTTGAGAAAGGAGAATCCGCATGAAGATCAAATCCGATGTATGGTACAGGCTGGCCGTGGCCAGCGGGGCCGTTGGCCTACTGTACGGCATGGGCCTCGAGGGCGGTGCACAGACGGGAGGAACCATCTCGGACAGCCAGTTCATCACGGCCCTGTGCCTGGTGCTGGCAGCGGTGATGTTCCTGCGGCTGGGCTTTGCCGCCCAGGATCGGGAGCAGAACGCCCGCACCGAGGAGCCGGAGTATCGGCAGAACCGGAGGGACGCATGACCACGAAGCAGTTTATCACCCGCAACCTGCGGCAGTACGTGAACCTTGCCGCCAAACAGCGCGTGTATGCCGAGTACACCGATAATCCTCTGGAAAAGGCGGCCTACGCCGCCAGAGCGTCCGCTTACGACATTATGGCGGACGATATGCGGGAGATTCTGGAGGATGCGGAGGACATCAACAAAAATGAGCCCGCCCGTGCTGGTAACACGGACGAGCCCAAAGGGTGATGGATCGTAACCCCCATCCCCTTGATGATATCACAAAATCGGAGGTTTTTACAGATGGAGAATGAATTGACCGTCCGGGTGGAGCGCCCGGCAATTCCGGCCATGAGCTGGAACAAGGACGAGGTTGAACGGAACCTTGACGAGATGCTGGCGGCCTACAAAGGCCGGGTCTACACCCCGGAGAGCATCAAGAGCGCAAAGGAGGACAGGGCAAAGGTCAACAGCTGGGATAAGCAGCTTGGAGCTGCTGCCACGGCAGCGAAGAAGCTCTATATGAAGCCGCTAGAAGATTTCCAGCAGAGCATCAAGGAGATGCAGGGCAAATGCAAGGAGATTTCCGGCGCCATTGATCAGCAGGTAAAAGCAGTAGAACAGGCCCAGCGGGAAGAAAAAGCATCCACCCTGCGGCTGGTCTACCGGGACTGCATCGGGGAGCTGGAACCTCTGATTTCTTTTGACCGTCTGCTTGTGCCCCAGTGGCTCAATAAAACCTTTGACCTCGCCCAGGCCGAAAAGGAACTGCGCAAGGCTGTGGAGACCCGACGGGAGGAACTCCGCCTCATCCGGGAGACCTGCGGTGAAGACGCTGAACCCTGCATTACCGAATACCTGCGCAACCTGAGCGTGAACGAGGCCGTCCGCGAGCATACCCGCCGCGAGAAGTCACGCGCTGCACAGAGGGACGCAGAGGCCGCTAGAGAAGCGGCAGAGCGGGCGCGGATGTCGGCCCCGGTAATTGTTCCCCCGACCGCAGAAGAACGCGAGATGCGGGCGCAAGCCACCGCAGCAACGCAAGCCGCCGCATTCATCACGCCGGAGGGCCGTCTGGACATGGAGGCGATGCAGAGCTTCGCCGCTGCGCAGGAGGCTTCCTCCCGCAAGCGCTATTACTTCTGGGTTGAGTTCACCAAAGAAGACATTGCATGGTTCCGCAGCGCTGCCAAAGAACGCGGGTTCGATTTCGGCAGCATCAAATAATCTTCAACATTCTAGGAGGTAACAAAAATGGGTTTCACTTCACGCGCTGGCGCTGCTGCGCCGAATACCACTACCACAGTTCAGAGCCGCTCCTTCGCTGCTCAGGTCAAGCAGAGCGAAGCGATGCAGCCGGTCGCAGAATCTAAGCCGGTCGAAATCGAGAGCATGGACGGACAGCATCTGACCGTCACCTTTGACGATGTGCGGAACTTCATCTGCAAAGATGCGACCTTCGCAGAGTGCCGCATCTTCTTGGAGACTTGCAAGCAGTACCACCTCAACCCCTTTACCAAAGAGGCATATCTTATCCACTACGACAATAAGAACGGCGACAGCGCGTCCACCATCGTGCTGGGCAAGACCTGCTATATGAAGATGGCCGAGCGTCACCCGCAGTATGACGGATTTGAAGCTGGCGTTATTGTGCTCGTGCCGGAAGTTGGCGAGATTATTCACCGCGAAGGATCCATCGTCTACGAGGACGAGAAGCTGGTCGGCGGCTGGGCTAAAGCCTACCGTAAGGACCGCAGCCGCCCCTTCTACGAAGAAGTGAAGCTGAGCGAATACGACACCAAGAAATCCCTGTGGGTAACGAAGCCTGCAACGATGATTCGTAAGGTGGCCCTCGTCCACGCGCTGCGCGAATCCTTCCCGGCCACGTTTGGCAGCCTCTACGATGAGAGCGAGGTTCCGGTAGATGCAGAAGCACCCTACCGCGAGGTCGAGAACGAGCAGCCCGAAATCGGCGCTATGCAGCCCCGCAAACTGAAGCCGAAAAAAGAACAGCCCGAACCGTTGGCAGTCGAAACCACCGACACCAACGATGATCCGTTTGGCGGTGATGGCGAATGATTATCAAGACGAGCACTGGTGCAATGGTGGCCGGAGCGCTGGCCCGCGACCCGGAAATCAAGGAAACGCGGACTGGAAACCAGTTCTTGAGCATGAGTGTCAAGGCGCACAGCGTCAAGGATGATTCCGGCAAGTGGAACAGCGTTTTCGTGGAGTGCTGCATCTGGCGCGATTTGGACAGCTGGGACGGACTGCTGCACAAGGGAGATTTTGTCGTGGCGTTTGGCCGGGAGCTGAAAAGCCACGAATCTAACGGCAAGACCTATTGGAATCTCGATGCCGAGGGCGTTTTGGTTGGCGGCCTTGTCAATGCAAGCTGGGTTCAGATGGCAATCGACATGATGCAGCCGACCGAACAGGCAGGAACCGATGACTTTGCGCCGGTGGAGGACGAAACGCCATTTGACCCCGGCGCAGAACCGGCGCAAACGGCTTTTCCGGCTGAAACGGTAGAACAACCCACCCCGGCGGCAGCGCCCGATTACAACGGCGATGACCGCCCGATTTCGGACACGGACGACTTGCCGTTCTGATTCACCGTTGAGAGAAAGGAGGTGAGCAGATGGCAATTTTTCGTTGCGTTTCGCCGAACTTTTGGTCAGACCCGAAGGTGGACGATGACTTCACCCCGGAAGATAAATACTTTTATCTCTACCTTCTCACCAATCCGCACACCACTTTGAGCGGATGCTATGAGCTGGGCAAGCGGCAAGCGAGCAGAGAGCTTGGATACAACGAAGAGACCGTAGACCGACTTATCCACCGAATGGAAACTGTTCACAACGTTATCCGCTATGACAAGGCAACGAAAGAGATATTGCTTCTTAACTGGCACAAATACAACTGGTCGAAATCACCCAAATGCCTGAAGGGCGTTGAGTACTCGCTGCAAAATATCAAGAGTGATGCGTTCAGAAAATACTGCGCAGATACCCTATCTATACAGTATCGGTACAGTATAGATACAACTGTATCTGTAACTGCTACTGTAACTGAACCTATTACTGAAACTGTTATCTATCCTAATAGAGATAGCTTAAATAACAGCAAAGAGAAAGCCCCGGCAGCTGATGCAGACCTCGCCCATATTATTCAGCGGTACGAGGAAGTTGCAGGCAGCTTTCCGCGTTCAGCGCTGGAAAAGCTGCAAAGCTGGCGGCAGGCTTTCGGCACAGACTTGATCTTGCTGGCAATTGACCGGGCAGCGGAAGCAAATAAACGGTCGTGGGCCTACATAAACGGAATCTTAGCCAGTTGGCAACGCGAAGGTGTTCAGACGGTTGGCGATGTAGCTGCAAGTGATGAGCAGTACCAGAGCCGCCAGCAGCAGGCACGGCCCGGCAGCGCTACCGGTGGCAGAAAGCCCGCCGAGAGCGTGGACGAACAGCTGACCAGAGTGCTGGCAAACATGGACAGAAAAAGAGGGTTTGAGCAATGACGAAAGAAGAAACGGCCCAGCTGATACGGATGAACTTCACGCTGTACAAGCTAGGCAGCAAACCCCTCACGGATGAGGAAATGGAGACCACCCTTGACGTGTGGACGTATCAGTTCCGGGATTATCCCGGAGAAGTGGTGAAGCGGGCGTTCCTCGCAGCGAATCGCGTCTGCGTCTATCCAATCACGGTAGCAGATATCTACAAGCAGCTTTCCCAGTGCATCAACCCGGATGCAGAGTGGGGCGCTCTGGCCGATGCAGCCCGCAAGGCACAGAAATACATGAGCTGGAAAAACTTCCCGATGGTGACCGGCATTGACGAGAAGGGCGGGATTATCCGTAGCGATGGCACGGAAGAGCTGCAAGTTCTGTACGACAGCCTCCCCCCGGCGGCCAAAACTTACGCCGGGAGCGTGGGCGGCCTGAAGGAGCTGGCCATGACCCCGGACCTGACCTATCGCCGGGTAGAGTTCCTGAAGCAGTCGCGGGAGGACATTACGACAACGCCGAGGGAGGCCGCCCGGCTGCGCGGCACGTCTGACCCAGCTAGATTGGAGGCAGTCAATGGGTAAGTTCAGGGTTTTAGTGGAGTGCCGCAACGAGGGCGGCACAGATCTCCACTGCTGGATCGTGGAAGCGAAGAACCCCGGCGAGGCGGAACATATCGCCGTCTCCAGGGCTCGGGCCTTCTACCCCGAGTTTGATGAGTTTGAACCTGTAAGGACGGAGGAAATGCAATGTCTAAGGAAGTTGTCTTGATTGACCGTGACGAGCTGCTCAAGCACGAAGTTATGATTATCACCAAGGGTAACGCTGCTTTTCATGGCGTTCCGTCCTCACTTATCGAGACGGCCCCGGTTATTGACATCAAGAACCTGCAGCCCGTATGGAGAGACCCGGAAACCGACCCGCCCAAGGTCGAAACCGAAGTGCTGGTGCTGGTTGATTGTGGAAAAGGCTACTGCATCACAACGGCCTTTTATGAGGACGGAACTGTTTCTCAGTACGAAAGCCTCTGGCAGTGGGAAGATGTCGATGATTACGGCATTTATGACGAAGAAGATGATTTGTATAGGCTCCCGAAAGGCTGGTGGGAATACCGCCACTTTACACCAGAAGATGCACTGGAATGTCCGATAGCTAAGCCGGTCGTAGGCTGGATGCCGCTTCCGGAGAAGCTGAAAAGCAGTGCGAGCAGCTGGCAATGGAAGGGATGATGAAAAAATGAAAGCTATCTTGCTGAGCATCCGTCCTGAATGGTGCGACCTCATCATTCGGGGGAAAAAGACCCTTGAGGTGCGCAAGACCCGCCCGAAGCTGGAAACACCGTTCAAGGCGTACATCTACTGCACAAAAGCTCCGCAGCAACTCATCACCATTTTCAAGGATGGCGAAGAAACGATGGACGGCGAAATCCATCACGGAAAGCCTGTGTTCGTAAAGTTCAATAAGCTGCTGCCGGACAGCATACGCGGTAATACCCAGATGGTTATTGGAGAGTTCATCTGTGATGACATCCGGCGCATCGGCCCTGAGTACTGCATCGTCAAAGAAGATATTGAAACAGCAATTGCTGGAAGTTGCCTCAGTATCAAGCAAGTGAAGGAATACGCCGGATGGGGTATCGGTATGAAATATGCCGACATGAAAGACCTGTACAGCTGGCACATTTCTGACCTGAAGATTTATGACCAGCCGCGACCGTTGAGCGATTTTACAAGGATGCGGGCAACGAAATTTGGCTATGAGCCTGTAGAGATTCAGCGACCACCACAATCCTGGTTTTATGTGGAGGACGGCAGATGAAATTAACCCTCTACGGCGACCCTCGCACAAAGAAAAACTCTGCCCGTATCCTCAAGGCACACGAAAACCGCCGCATTGTGGCCCCCAGCGAGGCGTTCATGCAGTATCAGGAAAAGTGCCTGTGGCAGATCAAACGGCCTTACAACCCCATCACAGCTCGCGTGAACGTGCGGTGTGTGTACTACATGGCTACCCGGCGCAAGGTAGACCTTGCCAATCTCATAGAGGCGACCTGCGACATTCTGGTAAAGGCCAAGGTGCTGGAGGACGACAACAGCAAGATCGTTTCCGCCCACGATGGCAGCCGGGTGGAACACGACAAGAAAAACCCCAGAGTGGAGATCTGGATCGAGGAAATGGAGGGATGATATGGACTTGCCAAACAAAAAGTACTCCGTCATATACGCAGATCCACCGTGGAACTATCTGCAAAAAGGAGCGGCTGGTAAAAAACAAGGGTACGCAGCCCAGCATTACAAAACTATGACCACCGATGATATTTGCGCTCTGCCTGTCCAACAGCTTGCGGGGGGTGGATGCCTATTATTCATGTGGGCAACATTTCCCACACTCCCGGATGCACTTCGAGTTATGGATGCTTGGGGGTTCACTTACAAAACCGCTGCTTTTGTTTGGGTGAAAAAATACAAATGCGGAAAAAACTTTGTTGGGATGGGTGCGTACACACGCGCAAACGCCGAAATTTGCCTGCTGGGCGTGAAGCCCGGATTCAAAGCCGCCGCCCAGATCAAGAGCCATTCTGTGCATCAGGTGATCGAATCTCCAATACAGGAACACAGTGCAAAGCCGGACGAGACAAGACAAAGAATCGTTGAATTGCTGGGAGATGTCCCTAGAATAGAACTTTTTGCCCGTCAACGTGTTCCTGGTTGGGATGCGTGGGGCGACGAAATCGAAGAAATGGAGGAATGAATCATGCCGAACTGGTGTGAAGGAAAACTTAAAGTCCGTGGCAAGAAAGAAAACATTATGAAGTGGCTTTCCGAATGTGTCGCAGTAATGGAACCAGACGTTGAAAAAGGAAAACTTCTTTACGAAGCTCTTATTTTCAAGAAGGACGTGAACGGCGTATCCATTGCCTATGATGCAGAGCTTGACGAACTTCATATTGTCGTAAAGCGAGATGCCTATATCGCAGGAACCAGACGAAATTTTGTCGAGAAGTATGAAAATGATTTCTCTTTTGGAGCAAAAGATGGGAAAGACATTATTGTCTTACCCGTAAAAGCCGCCTGGGCACTAGAATCTGAACCGTATGAAAAATTGTCAAAAAAGTATGGTCTCGATTTCAGGTTTTACGGGTATGAGTGCGGGATGGAGTTTAATCAGGAAATCGAAGTTGTCGACGGAGAAACAACAATTGACCGAGCAATTCAATATGATGACTATTATTGGGAATGCCCTGACCCGATGCTGGGAGGTTGATAACATGATCCAAACCTGGACACCTGACACCAACAAGCCGGAACTGCCGGATTACCGCACCGTCAAAGCGTGGTTCCAGCAGTGCAGAGACCTGGCGGAGCAGGTCGAGGCCCAGAAGCAGAAGATCCAGCGCATCCGGGACACTGCCGAAAAGTGCACCCAGAGCATGAGCGGGATGCCGATGGGCGGTGGAGCTGGTGACAAAGTAGGCTTTGCCGTGGAGAGAATCGACACAGAAGAGCGGAACCTCAAGCAGATGGAGCTTGATCTCTGTGAACTGCGCATCGAAGCTGCCCGGCGGGCCTACTGCCTGAGCGGGTCTGCTCGGTCTGAAAAGCAAGCAAAGTGCATCTGCGGCTGGTATATCGACCTGAAACCACAAAAGAAGATCGCGGTAGACGTGGGCTTGTCCAGAGACAATTCGGTCTCTACCTACATCCACGAGGGGTTTGACGCTTTGGCAGAAATCTGGGAGGATGTACAAAACGACCATTGAAAGCGCTTTGATTTCTACACTTTATTTGAATCGTTGTGAAACACATGTGAATCGAAGTGTGGTAAAATGACTACAAGCGGAACCGCGCAAAGCGGTGCGCCGCTCCTCAGCAGCTTCCAAAGTGCGGCCCCGTACGAATTCTCCTTTCGTTCATGCCGCTTAACGCTTTTCACTCTGACACCGTGCTTTGCGGGCTGCTTCTATGTGCGAGATTCCGAAACGGCTCCGCTCAGAGCTGCGCAACTTTGAGCGTATTGGGAAGGTTCGAGGCTTTCCTCTCCGCGCGGTTTGACTCCGCGATCTCGCACCAAACGCCGCAAAGTCTGTAACGCGGCAGGTCTGACGCATGGAGTGATTCACCACCGGTGTGCGGGTGGGTGTGGGATTCCTGAAATCTTGCCCACGCCCTGAAACCTCCGCCCGTGAACAGCAGCACCGGAAATCCGAGCGGGCCAGCATGCCCCGCAGGATGTGCGTCAACTCAAGCAGCCCCGGCGGCGAACCGTGGGCTGTTTTTATTTGCTATATGGCCGCCTGAGCGCAATGTGGATCGCGGTGCGTGTGTGTAGGCACGGCTGGTTCGATTCCAAGGGCGGCTTTTTATACTCCAGTAGCTCACAAGTGGTAGAGCAGCGGTCTCCAAAACTGCAGGCTGCAGGTTCGAGCCCTGCCTGGAGTGCCAGACTTTGCATGACCGGGGGACGGCATGCAGAGAGTAGCGGGGCATCTGGCCGCTAAAGTTCCGGATGCAGCGGCAACGTCTTACTGTCCGGTAAAAGCAGATAACGGCGTTGCTGCTTATATGCCGTCATAGCTCAACTGGCAGAGCGCCGCCCATTTAAGGCGGGACAACGCTGGTGACACCACATGGCTGTTACAACCCGATACATCCGAGGCACTGAACCATGCCCCGGCGGGGGCCTGTGGGTGCCGGTTCAAATCCGGCTGACGGCTTATTCGATTCTGACCGTTCGGTTTTCCGGGCGGTTTTTATTTTGTACGAGTTTAGGAAGGTGGTGGCGGTGGCCTACAGCAAAAATAAAAGGATAGGCAGACCGCCCGTCTTTGAGAGCAAAGAAGAACTTGAGAAAAAAATCGAAGAGTTCTTCAAAAGCTGTGAAGGGAGCGTCTTAGAAGACGAAACTGGAAAGCCTGTTTTGGACAAATACGGAAACGTGATAAAAATCGACGAACGTCCAGAAACGGTCACAGGTCTAGCTTTGGCGTTGGGATTTAAGTCTCGGCAATCTTTGATTGACTATCAAGGAAAAGCTGAGTTTTCTGACACGATAACGCGCGCGAAGCTTCGATGCGAGAGATACGCCGAAGAACGGCTCTATGATCGTGACGGAAACGGCGGCGCAAGATTCAGCCTGCAAGTTAATTTTGGCTGGAGCGATAAGCCGAAAGAAGCGGAGCAGGAAGAGCGTCACGATGATGGTTTGATAAAGGCATTGAATGCTGCCGCAGACACCAGCCCGCCGGATGACGTGGAGATGCTGCCAAAGGAAGAGGACGAAAATGCGGAAAAGTAACGGTTTTCGCTGGAAAGCCCTCAGCCAGCGGCAAAAGCAGGTCCTGAGCTGGTGGACACCGCAGAGCGCATACAGCGGATACAACGGCATCATTGCCGATGGCGCTATTCGCTCGGGCAAGACCTTTGCCATGAGCTTTTCGTTCGTACAGTGGGCAATGACCTGCTACAGCGGCCAGCAGTTCGCCATGTGCGGCAAGACCATTGCCAGCTTCCGGCGCAACGTGCTGGGGACGCTCAAGCAGCAGCTTGCAGCCCGTGGCTACAACGTCAAGGAGCATCGGGCAGAAAACTGCATGACCGTCAGCAAGGGCGGCAGAATCAACGAGTTTTACTTTTTCGGCGGCAAGGACGAGAGCAGTCAGGACCTGATCCAGGGCATCACCCTTGCCGGGGCATTCTTCGACGAGGTGGCCCTGATGCCGCAGAGCTTCGTCAATCAGGCCACCGCCCGTTGCTCTGTCACCGGGTCAAAGTTCTGGTTCAACTGCAACCCGGGCAGCCCACAGCACTGGTTTTATCTCGAGTGGGTGCGCAAGTGCCGCTCCCGCAGGATGATGTATCTCCATTTCACGATGGACGACAACCTGTCACTTGCCGAGGATATCAAAGAGCGCTACCGCAACCAGTACAGCGGCGTTTTCTACCAGCGCTACATTCTGGGTCTGTGGACGGTGGCAGAGGGCCTTGTATATGACATGTTCGACCCGAAAAAACACGTCATTGACGTGCTGCCGGAGCTGTCTCCGAAAAGCGCCTATGTGGCGTGTGACTTCGGTACCCAGAACGCAACGGTGTTCCTGTTGCTCCAAAAACAGGCCGATGCAGACTGCTGGATCGTCACCCGGGAGTATTACTACAGCGGGCGAGAGCAGAAGCGGCAAAAGACTGTGGGCGAGTATGTCACAGATCTCAAAGCGTGGCTGGATGGTCTCAAGCCGGAAAGGATCATTGTTGACCCCTCTGCCCTGCCACTGATCACTGAGCTGCGCAAGAACGGCTTTACCCAGACACCCGCAAACAACGACGTTTTGAGCGGCATTCTGGACGTGCAGACCATGCTGCAGACCGGGCGGCTGAAAATATACAAAGACTGCAAGCACACGCTGGAAGAGTTCGGCGTGTACGCTTGGGACCCGGACAAAGACGACACCGTGCTGAAGGTCAACGACCACTGCATGGACGCTATCCGCTATTTCGTGCGCACAAAGCGCCTTGTGAAACTGAGGGATTGATTTTGAGCACTGTATACACTTTCCAGACCTTCCAGCAGGCGCAAGCCGCCGGGGAACAGTCTGATTTCATCCGGCGGTTCGTGCAGCAGCACTGCGCTTCCGGACCGTATAAGATGGCGCTGGATGCCGACCTGTACGACGCACAGAAAAACCCGGGGGCTGAACGCTTCGCGCAGGCTTACGCTTTGATGCTGAAACGCCTATCCAAAAACACAAAGCAAGATGTCCTGCACCCCGATATGGTCAAGAGCAATCTTTTCCGGCGGCTCAACAAGCAGCGGGCGACCTACTCCCTCGGCAACGGCGTGGTCTTTGCGGACGATGGCGTGGACAAGGGAAAGCTTGGACAGAACTTTGATGAGCAGATTCAGAAAGCCGGATATTTCGCCCTGATCCATGGTGAGAGCTTCGGCTTCTGGAACAACGACCATCTGGTGATTTTCAAGCTGACCGAGTTCGCGCCCCTGTACGATGAAAAGACAGGCCTTTTGCAGGCGGGTGTGCGATTCTGGCGGCTGAACCCTAACACGGATATGCACTATATCCTGTACGAGCTGGACGGCTTTACCGAGTATACGGAAAGCAAAATCGGCAATGTGATGCAGGAGACAACACCGAAGCAGGCATACAAGAGCGTTACCGTTACCACACCCGGCGGCGGGCTGGAAAGCGTGGAGGGCGAAAACTACAGCGCTCTTCCCATTGTGCCGCTGTGGGGATCCGACCTGCACCAGAGCACCCTTGTGGGGCTGAAAGCCTACATTGACAACACCGATCTGGTGATGTCTGGCTTCTGCAATGACTTGCAGGACTTTTCGCAGATCTACTGGCTGTGCGAGAACTTCAACGGCATGACCGATGACGAGCTGCAGGAGTTCCTCGTCAAGCTGAATCTGTACCACATTGCAGGCGCAGACACTAGCGAGGGCGGCAAGATCACCCCCTACACCACCGAGATTCCTGTGACGGCCCGGCAGGCTCTGTTGGAACTGCTCCACACCCGGGTGTATGAGGACTTCGGCGGTCTGGACGTGCATTGCGTGAGCGCGGACAGCACAAACGACCATCTGGACGCGGCCTATGAACCGCTGAACCAGAACGCGGACGACTTCGAGGCACAGATCAAGCCGTTCATTCGGCAGATCTGCGCACTGGCTGGCTTTGAAAACGCTATGCCGACATTCAACCGCAGCAAGATCACCAACACGGCCGAACAGGTCAGCATGGTAATTTCCGAGGCACACATCATCGGGCAGGACATGGCCATTGACCTGCTGCCCAACCTGACCCCGGAACAAAAGGAGCAGGCCAAGGCCGCACTGATGGCTGAGAGCGCAACACGGGAGACCGTGGACGAGGAGGACGAAGACGATGGCGAATCTTAAAATCCCGATTGATGGGAAAATAGAAATCGAACTTTCAGAAGAAGCAAAAGATATTCTTCTGCGCTTTATTTCTGCTGTTGAACGTTTGGAAGATCGTGACGCAAGCAAAAACTTTACAATCGAAGTCAACAGAACAGCTATTCGGAAAGCGTGTGAAGAAGCTGTCAAGCCATTGCCTGACACAATCGATGACGTATGACAAACGACCGTGACCGCATCTCTACCCGCCAGCTGAACCGCTTGCGCCGCCGTATCCTCCGGGTGTACGGCACTGCCCGCCGGGAAATGCAGGAGCAACTTACCGAGTTTCTGGCAAAGTACAAAGCGCTGGACGAGCGCAAGCGGGCGCAGCTGGACGCAGGCGAGATCACCGAAGAGGATTACCGCATCTGGCTGCAAAATCAGGTCTTTCAGTCCGATTTGATGCACGCCAAGCTGGACGGCATCACGCAGACTTGCACCACAGCCCAAGAGACGGCCTACAAGCTGGCCCGGGACGAGCAATACAACATCTTTTCCTTTGGCGCAAACTGGGCTTTCTACGAGCTGGAACAGGCTGCAGGCGTGACGTTCGGGCTGACCCTGTACAACACCGAAGCGGTCAAGCTGCTTCTAAAGGAAAACCCCCGCATGGTGCCCAACAAGCGCATCAAGAGCGAGAGCAACCGCACCTATGACGCCCGGGTGTTTAACCGCTACGTCATGCAGGGCATCGTGCAGGGCAAGGGCGTCCACGACATCGCCGTGCAGGCCGTCAACGGCATGGCCGATACAGAGATCCACTGGGCCATGAACAACGCCATCACAGCCCTTACCAGCGCCCAGAACGCCGGGGCTTTGCAGCAGATGCGCAACGCCCAGGCTTTGGGCATCGAGGTCAAAAAGCGGTGGAACTCCGCCCACGACTACCGCACCCGTGAAATGCACCGCCTGCTAGACCAGCAGACGGCAGAGCTTGACGAGCCGTTCAAGGTCATGGGTTACGAAATTCAGCGACCCGGCGACCCCAACGCAGCGCCGGAGATGGTCTACCACTGCCGCTGTGTGTTGTCCTCTGCCTTGGGCAAGTATCCCCGGCAGAACGCCATGCAGAGGGACAATGTGACCAAAGAGACCACCCCCGTCATGGATTACACCGAGTGGTATAAATCCAAGGGCGGAAAGGAAAAAGAGCAAATGTGGTGGGCAGAAGAGCGAAAACGCAGAAAGGAGGCTGCAAAGCATGGATGAGAAGAAGCCTTGCAAATTTTGCGAGAGGCTTGCGTGGTGGAAGGAAAATTCCCCCAAAGGAGAGAACGGCCTTTACACCACGTTTCAAGTCAGTCTTATCACAAAAACGCACAGGAAAGGCGCAGGCGTGTGCGGTACGGTAACGCATCGTGCCGGACAGCTGAATTTTTGCCCTGAGTGCGGTCGCATCTTAAAGAAAAAGCGAGAACCGAGGGATAAGCCGTGAACTTTAACTACGACATCAAATTCACCGACAACACCCCGCAGCTGCATGAGGCGTTGGACTCGTGGGCGGAGCGGGTGCTGACCCTATGGGGCATGAAAGTGCAGGACTACGCCCAGCTGCTTGTGCCAACCGGCACGGCAGACAGCACGGGCATTGAGGGCTACGTGGGCGGCGCGCTCAAGCAGAGTCTGACCTTTGCCCTCGACCTCGCAAAAAAGACCGTGACCATCGGCAGCAACCTGTTTTACAGCGTCTATGTGGAGCTCGGAACAGGCATCTTTGCCGAGAAAGGCAACGGACGAAAAACGCCGTGGGTCTGGAAGGACTTTAACGGCAAGTGGCACTTTACCCGGGGCATGAAAGCCAGACCATTCCTGCGCCCGGCGGTGGAGAATCACATTGACGAGCTGCGAGAAATCGCGGTGGAGGAAGGAAACAAGGAGGTATAAACAAGTGAGCCCAAACCCACAAGAACAAAAAATCGTCATGGCAATGATAGGAACGATTATGTTTTTCCTTTGGAATTTTTCCGTTTGGAATGCTCTTGCCATCGCCACTGCAAAGAAACCACAGTGGTATGCCCTTATCGGTATTGACGTTTTGGTGGCTATGGTCTATCTGTCATTCTATTGCATTATCTGCTGAAAGCTCAATATCCAGCGGTTGGCGCACAGCGTCAGCCGCTTTTTTATGCCGCTTTCGCACAACTGGCAGTGCTCCCGGCTCATAACCGGGTAGTTGCAGGTTCGAGCCCTGCAAGCGGCACCACACCGGCAGCACGTCCGGCAAATTAAACCTTATTGCCAAGCATGGCAGCCCGAGCAAGGGCAGAAAGGACTATCACATGGCACTCAAAAGAGCTGACATCCGCACGATTCTGGAGAACGCCGAAACCTCCAACGATGACAAGGCCAAGGCCATTCTGGACGCCCTGCACAAGGAGACGGACGAACTCAAAGACCAGCTGGATGCAGAAAAAACAGCCCGCACACAGGCCGAAAAAGACCGCGACGCAGCCAACGGCGGCAAGCAGGCCGCTGAACAGGCGCTGACCGACTACAAAGCCCAGCAGACCCAGAAGGACACCCACGCAGCCAAGGAAGCCAAGTTCCGGGAGTTGCTGAAAGCCGCCGGGGTGCTGGACAAGTACGCAGACCGCGTTGTGCGGCTGTCCGGCGAGGACATCGACAAGCTGGAGCTGGACGATAAGGGCGAAGTCAAGGATGCCAAGAAGCACGCCGACAGCCTAAAAGCTGAGTGGAGCGACTTCGTAGGCACTACGACTACCACCGGCGCAAAGGTGGACACCCCGCCCACCAACACCGGCTCCAAAATGACCAAAGACCAAATTTTTGCAATCAAGGACGCAGGCGAGCGCCAGGCGGCCATTGCAGCAAATGCCGACCTGTTTACAGGCGGCGGAAAGGACTAACACATGGCAGCAAAGACTAATCTGATCACCACTACCGAGATCACCGTCAACCCCCGGGAAATCGACTTCGTGACCCGCTTCCAGCGCAACTGGGAACACCTGCGGGAGATCATGGGCATCATGCGGCCCATTCGGATGCAGCCCGGCACCGTGCTGAAAAGCAAGTACGCCCAGGGCACCCTGCAGAGCGGCACCGTGGCAGAGGGCGAGGAGATCCCCTACAGCCAGTACACCGTCAAGGAGAAGGACTACGGCAAGATCACAATCGAAAAGTACGCCAAGGCCGTCTCCCTGGAGGCAATCCAGAACTATGGCTATGATGTGGCCGTGCAGAAAACCGATGACGAGTTCCTGTTTGACCTGACCGCAAAGGTCACGGACAAGTTTTACAAGTACCTGAACACCGGCAGCCTGAAGGGCACCCCCAAGACCTTCCAGATGGCTCTGGCCATGGCAAAGGGCAGCGTGGAGAACAAGTTCAAGAATATGCACCGCACCGTCACCGGCGTTGTGGGCTTTGCCAACGTCCTGGACGTGGCGGAGTACCTGGGCACCGCCCCGATCACCATCCAGAACCAGTACGGCTTCCAGTACATCAAGGATTTCATGGGCTACAACACCATCTTCCTGCTGTCTGACGGCGAGATCGCAAAGGGCAAGGTCATTGCCACCCCCGTGGATAACATCGTGATGTACTACGTTGACCCCTCCGACAGCGACTACGCCAAGGCTGGACTGGTGTACACCACCGCAGGCGAGGCCAGCAACCTGATCGGCTTCCATACCCAGGGCAACTACACCACCGCCGTCTCTGAGAGCTTCGCCATCACCGGCGTGACCCTGTTTGCTGAGTACCTGGACGGAATCTCTGTCCAGACCATTACCCCGGGTGAATCGGTCTAACCTGCAAGGGGGTGACTTTGCATGACCGTCCCCGAGCTGTGCAGATACACGCACAATTTTTTTGACCGGGCGGACGACCCCATTGCCGGGGAGTTTGCCTTTGAGCCGGACACCGTGCCCGCCGGGGTAGTGCCGGGGCAGTATTTCCTCGTGTGCGGATCCATCTTCAATGACGGCGTGCATAAGGCCGGGGATGGTGACCTCACCGCCGAGACATTCGCCGGGACAGTGCAGCCCATGCGCGTGCCGCCTGCCTTTGTGGAGCTGGCTGAAAAAATCGATGCATACGATAAGGCGCTGCCCGCAGGCGGCGTGTATGTGTCGCAGTCCTTTGGCGGCTGGTCCGGCACGATGGCTACCGGCGCGGACGGGCTGCCCGCAGACGGCAAGACCCGCTATAAATCCGAGATCAATCAGTGGAGGAAGATGTGACATGGTCAATTCGTTCACTGCATCCACCGTGATGCAGAGCTTCACCAAAAAATTTTGTTTTCAGACCCGAAGCTATGAGCCGGACGGCGTGGGCGGCTTTGTGTCCGGCTGGCAGGACGGCCCCGAGTTTGAGGCTGTGGAGCGACACGACACCACCGTGGAAGCTCAGGTGGCGGAGCAGGCTGACACCGCCTCCACCTATACCCTGCTGGTCAACACGGGCGTGCCGCTGGCCTTCCCGGACTACATCAAGCGGGTGAGCGACGGCCAGACCTTCCAGATCACCAGCACAGCGGACGAAAGCAAAGCCCCGCCGGAATCCGGCATGGGGCTGCGGGCCGTCAAGTGCAAAAAGGCGGTGCTGCCGTAATGGGACCGTCTGAGAGCATCAACCGGGCGCTGAACACGTTCTTTAACGGGTTCGGCATCCCCGGCTATCTGGAAGACAACATTCCGCCCGCTGCTTCTCTGCCCTACCTGACCTACAAGCCCGCCGTCCCCGGCGGCTGGAACGAGGAAGCGTCGTTTCATGGCCGCTTGTGGTATCCAAGCAGCGCAGGGCGTTTACCCATCTTACAGACCGAAGACCAAATTAGCGCAGCCCTTGCAGGCGGTTTGACCGTGCCGTGCGAGGGCGGCGCTATTCTTTTGCGCAAAGGCACCCCGTGGGCCCAGCCGATGGACAACCCGCCCGAGGGCTATTTGTGCGAGTACCTGAACTTTGAAGTCACGTCTTACCTGACGTGAGAAAGGAACTTACAATGGCTGAAACCTTGGCAAAAAAGTTCAAGCTGAACGTTTTGACTGCGGATGCGTTCAAGAGCATTCCGAAAGGCTCTGGCAACGTGCTGTCCTCTTTTTCGTTTGAAACGCCCAAAATCGACGATACAAACGTCGTTTGCGCTACGCAGGGCGGCGTAACGATCTCTTATCAGAACTCCTACGAGGACACTCTGGCTGACATCGACAACGCTCCTACCAACACCAAACAGGGCAACGAGATCACCGGGACTACGGCTTCTATCTCTTTCACAACTCCCAATGCAAGCCCGGATACCCTGAAACTGGCGATCGGCACGGCAGACGTGGATCCCGAAGATCCCACCCACATTATTCCCCGTATCGAGGCAGCGTTGTCGGACTACAAGGAACTGTACTGGGTTGGTCCCATGATCGGCGGAGGTTTCCTCGTGGCAAAGATTTTCAATGCTCTATCCTCCGGCGGTCTGAATCTGCAGACGGCGCACCGCGGCGGCGGCTCCATGCAAATCACCCTGACCGGCTATGCAGACCTTGAAAACCCGGAAAAAGCTCCCATGGAGTTCTACTCCATCGTGAAAGCCCCCGCCAATGAGTAAGGAGATTCTATGCGGAATATTATCGACCTGGACGGAACCGAGTACCTGCTTCATACCTACCAGTGTGCGCAGGCATACAAGAATTACCTCAAGGAATCTGGCGCTTCTGACATTCTGGGAAGGGAACCGGAGTTGACCGGAAAGGAAAGCACCGCAGAGCGTTACCAGAAGATGCGCATTCAGTCCGAAAAGAACACCGATGACATGATGAAGCAGCTCTTTGTGGAAAAAGCCGATCTGACCATGACCATCCTTCCCCTGTTTGTGGTGCTGGATGATGGTGAGCAGAAGCCCTCTACGAAGATCTTGGCTGCCGCTATGAGCCGTGCCCTCCGGGACGCTGACTTCATGAATTTTTTTCAGTCCTTGATGTGATCGGTGCGGACGGATACAAGCGGCTTGTCTCAACAATTCGGCTGGACCTGTTGAAGCTGCTGGGCAAGCCGTACATTCTGGATCACATCCGCAACGAAGCAAGGGCGCACCAGGAACGGCAGCTCTTCTGGGATTATCTGGCGGATTCTGTTGGGCAGATTGCTGGCAATCAAAGCCGCTACTCTGATCTGGCAGACTACCACTTCCCTCTGCTGAACGCAAACCGTGATACCCGGACGGCGGAAGAAATCACTGCTGACAATGCAAAACTGCTGGCCGAATTGTGTGAAGGAGGTGAGAAATCCTGAATCTTTTTAATTTGATGGCAACCCTCGGACTGGACACATCTGCTTACGAGCAGGGCATCGAGGAATCGAAGGCACAAACAAAAACGGCTGTTGCGTCCATGACGAAGGACTATAATAAGCTGTATAGTGACGTTTTGCACCTGACGGCTGCCTACCAGAAGTCCAGCAAAGAGACCGGAGAAAATTCCAGACAGACCAAAGAATTAAAAGCAAAGCTGCGAGAAGCACAAACTCAGCTTAACGCAACAGCTCAGGGACTGAAAACGGCAGAACAGTACATGGGCAGCTTTGGGAAAAAAGCCGAAGGCGCAGGAGAATCCCTTGCTGGGGCCATGACCAAGGCCAGCCTGTTGAGCGGTGTTATTTCAAAGCTGTCCTCTGCCGTACTCAATACCGGAAAAGATTTTATCCAATCCGGCATTGAGTACAACGCACAGATCGAGACTTACCGCACCGGCCTGACAAATATGCTGGGCGATGCAGAAGCTGCAAACGCTGCGCTGGAACAGATGCAGCAGGATGCGGCAAGGACCCCGTTTAGTGTGGATGCTCTTGTCTCTGCAAACCAGTATCTGATCTCTGCCGGTGAAAATGCGACCTACGCCCGAAAAACAATTATGGCACTGGGCGATGCGGTATCTGCCACGGGTGGCGGCTCTGACGAGCTGAACCGCATGGCCCAGAACTTGCAGCAGATCGCAAATACTGGCAAGGCGACATCGGCGGATATCAAGCAGTTTGCTTATGCAGGCATTGACGTGTACGGTATTCTGGCAGACTACACAGGCAAGTCCACCGCAGAAGTGCAGAACATGACCATCAGTTATGACCTGCTCACACAGGCCTTGCAGGCGGCAGCAGAAGAAGGTGGACGTTATTACAACAGCATGGATACCCAGAGCCAGACCATGAATGGCCGTGTATCTACGCTGAAAGACAATGTCAAGCAGCTGGCCGGGCTGATGACCGAGGACCTTTCCGGCGGAATTGGCGTGGTGATCGGCAACATCAATGATATGGTCGTTGCTGCGCAGGAAGCTTACAAGCAGGATGGCTGGCTTGGATTGGCCGGAGCAATCACAGGTCTGACTGGTCCAATTGACAGCGTCAAGCAGAAGTTCAACGAGCTTGGAAGCGCTGCCGTAACCGCTCTGGATAAGGCGAGCTATTATCTGAACAAAGCTCTTGGAAAAGATGCCTATGCCGGATACAGTGGATATGAAGACTACCGGGCAGATGAAGATGCAAAAGCGGCTGCCGCAACATCCCGAGAAAACCGCGACCGGCGTAGACAGGAAGCGCTTTCCGGAAAAGGCATTTACACCGAGAGCTGGACAGAACGTCAGAGTAAGAATAACGGCGGCAGCAGCATTTCCAACAGCGGCAGCAGCGCCGGAAGCTCTGGCAAAAATACGGTCACAAAGACCGTTCTGTCTTCCATGACGGATGCAGCCACCAGCTACTCCGCAAACGAATTCGGCCAGATCACCACCGCCGTAACGGAGCTGACCGAGCACATCAAGGACAGTACCGGCAAAGTCTATGACCAACTTACAAAAACGACAACGGAATCCGGCAAGGAAATGGTCAACGGGGTCATCAAAAATTACAAGCTGGTCACGAAGGCTGTCACAGATGAAAACGGAAAAGTTACGACGACGACCCAAAAAACCTACGAGGATGCCTCCAAGAGCCTCGCCGCAACCATCGTCAAGACTGCTGAATCCGTAAAGGATGGCGTTTCTCAGACCATAGAAACGACCACCGAGAAATACCAGGATGGCTCTGAGCACATCAAGCAGATCGTCACAGAGACCGGAGAACGCATTGTAAACGGTGCAGTTGAGACCTACACAAAGGTTAAAACCCTGACGGACGGTTTCGAGACTGACAGAAAAGAAACAGTTAATGCTTCTGTAAGTCAGTACGACACCCTTCTCAGCAACTATACGGACGCTGCGGACAAAGTGCAGCAACTCACAGCTCTTTACAATGAATCTGCCGCCGGGACCGGGGAATTTTCCGATCAGACCATGCGTCTCTCTGCCCTGCTGGCGGAAGCGGAGCAAAAGCTGTCCGATTCAAAAACGGCATGGGAAGAGTACCAGAAAAACACAAACCGGGCCTATGTAGTCACAAAGAATTTTGCAGACTTCGTGAAAAGCTCTAATTCCGCTGTTTCAAGCTTTGGGAGCTCTATCAAGGATCTTGGCGAATTCTTTGATAATGAAGCGGTTGAGAACGTAGGCGACTTTTTCACTGAAATCTCTGACGGTGTGGATAAAGTCATCAATTTTGCAACCAGCGTTTCTACCCTTGTGACTACTCTGCAGCAGCTCAAGACGGCAATCCAAGCAGTAAACGCAACCGGAGGAATTTCCAGTGCATTCTCCGGAATCGGAAGTCTGCTTGGAATCGGCGGAAACGCTGCCGCAGGCGCTGGCGTAGCAGCAGCAGGAACAGGAGCAGCTGCTGCAGGAGGAACCGGTCTTTCCGCTTTGGGCCTTTCCGTTCCTGAACTCGGTGTTATAATCGCAGGTGTTCTCGGTGTGGCTGCTGTCGGCTATGGCATTTACAAGTGGGCCACGAAAGACAGCGGTCAAAAGAAAGAGGAAAGCAAGAACGAAAAGATCTCCTACAAAGACATTCAGGACGCTTACTGGTATGGCAACGAGCGGGCTTTTGCTGGGTATGATTACCGAGTCGACCCGTATACATTCCAGGGGATGCAGACAAGTACCCTGAAGGATTATCAAAGCAAAATTCAAACCCAGCTAGAAGTGATCGGAGCTGTCGTCCAGCAGTACCTCCCCCAGGCGGGAAATCAGGTCATCAAGCTGGATGACGGGACGCTGGTCGGGGCGCTGGCTCCGTCCATCGATGCGCAGCTGGGCCATCTGGCCACGCTGGCAGAAAGGGGAAATTAAAATTTGTACAAAATTTTTGCATATCCCTTTGGCAACCCCAACGACAAGCGCCTGATCTACGCTCCAAATAACCGCAATGCCCTTGTGCTGTCTCCCAAGCTGACCCGAGAGGTCAGCAAGGGCGGCAGCCTTTATTTTACCATGACGCGCGACCATGAGCAGTATGAGAGCCTGCAAAAGATGTCCACCTGCATCACCGTTGAACAGGACAATAAAGAGATCTGGCGCGGGCGTGTCTTGAGCCATGAGGCGGACTGGTACAACCGCAGGGTCATCTACTGCGAGGGCGCACTGTCCTACTTTAACGACTCTGCTATCACACCCTTCAACTACGAGGGAAAGCTGGCGCAGTTTTTGCAGCACCTCATCGATGCCCACAACCAGCAGTGCGGCAATATGAGGATGAAACGCTTTGAGCTGGGCACTGTCACCGCGGCGCTGGGTGATCTGGTGGTCCACTACGGCGACCGGGACAGCTACGGCGTGGGTGAAGACTACGGCAGTACATGGGATATCATCGACAAGATGGTGCTCAAAACCTACGGCGGCTATGCTTACTGCACCTTTAATGCTGCTACTGGAAACAACGTGCTCAACTACTGCGACCAGGCGTATGAGGCTGACCGGCTGGTGAACCAGACCATAGAATACGGCGTGAACCTGCTGGATTTCACAGAAAAAACCGATACCAACAGTCTTTTTACCCGTGTGTATCCCATGGGAAGCAAGCACACGGTCGAGGAGACAAAGTGGAAGTGGAAATTTTTGTGGTGGGGCGAAAAGTACACCGAGAGCCATGAAGAGCGCTATGGCATCTCTGGAACGGATGCAGCGACAATCAATAAATATCTGCCCAAAGGGTTTTCGTACCGGCTGGACAGCAGTGACGGAGACTGTGGATGGATCCAGAACGATGCAGCGGCCGCGAAGTTCGGCATCGTGTCAGCCCTGGGCGAGTATGACACCGACAGCGACAACGACACCTTTGCTGCAGGCGTGCAGGATCTTCAGAAAAACAGCTTGATGGTGACGAGCTACACCGTCAAGGCTGTGGATCTGCGAGATGCAGGCTATGACAAGGACAGGCTTACTTTTGCCAGCTACGCTCATATTATCAGCAAACCCCACAGTATCGATGTCATCATGCTGTGCACAAAGCTGGTGGAGCCGCTGGATCAGCCGGACAAAAAGGAGTATACCTTCGGCATGACCCGGCAGACTTTGACCGACCGACAAGTAGCCAACCTGGGCCGCACCAACCTGCTGGATGAGGATACGGCATCCGCTGAAAAATATCAGCAGAGCACCCTTAACCAGCTTTTCAAGTACCAGAAGTCTAACGACAAAAGAGTGGACGAGGTGGACAAAAAAGCTGGTGAAGCAGCCAAAACGGCTACCAACTTTTTGGAGTTTACCCCGGAAAACGGCCTTATCGTCCGGCATGACCAGCTGCCAAACAAAAGAGTGCAGATCACCAACGATGGCATAAAAGTGCTTTCCGGTTCCAGCATGGTCAGCATCAAATCGGATAGTATTTCCATTACGGACGGAAACGGGAGCTGTACCATCAACTCCGGCAAGATCACCTTTTACGGCATCCGGAACGCTCGCATCTGGGACTTTGGTAACAACAGCTCTTTTGGAGCGCAGACCATCCAGCTGGATCTGTCTAATTATTCTGCCGTGTACCTGACCTATACCAGCAAAAAAGGCGCTACATGGTGGGCCAGCGGTGGCACTGCCGGGTGCGTGACGATGGTTATCCCAGTCAACGGTGTGGAGTACGCCATGACATATCCGTGGAACACGACCCACATGCGGACGGTGCGGGTCAACTCAGGGGGCATCACTTTCGGACCCGGTCGTGAGCGCACATCGAACTACGTCACGGGCAACAACTACACCCCGGCAGTCGTGCCGACGAATTTCAGCATCGACCTCGAAAGCCCCGGCTCTGACGGGTGGACACAAAATGACTCCCTCTGTATGCCACGAGAACTATACGGTTTTATGTGAGGTGAAGGACAGATGAAAGTACCCGGATATAAATTTATGTGTAAAGTGTGCTCCGATGGCCGCATTTACAGTGGCGGATGGGGTGTTGAAGAAGTGATCCCGAACCCTCTCCCAGACAACTGCATGGTCTTCGATGAGTTCCCGGAGGACTGGGAGGATGGCGGCTCGCACTATGTGTGGGACGGAGAAAAGTTGGTATACAGCCCTCTGACCCCGGAGCAGCTGGCCGTGATCCAGAGCGGAGGTGAGCTCAAATGCTGATGGGCGCACAGATCGGGAATATCCATACCCTCAAAGACCTTGGCCTTTATCTGAAGGTGGGCAGCCCTATGATATCCGGTGCAGAGCCAGAGACGATGCTTGTCAATGTCCCGGGCTCTGACTTTATCCTAGACCTGTCCAGGGCTTTGGATGGGGAAGTACACTACAAGCAGCGCACCATCAAGATGGAGCTCATCTGCAAAGCCCCGAAAAAGCAGTGGAGCACCATCCAGAGCGCTCTTGAAAATGCCCTGCAGGGCCGCTGGCTGCGGTGCGTTTTTGATGAGGACAGTGCCTGGTACTGGCAGGGCCTTTGGCGGGTAGACCCCAGTGAGAAAAACCGACATGATATGACCTTTACCATCGATGGCACCTGCAACCCCTACAAGCGCAACATCACGGCGGATGCGGGCGCAGACTGGCTCTGGGATACTTTTGATTTTGAAACCGATACCATCTATGATGTACCTACGGGAGTGATCAGTTTATGACAAAAACTTTTCCGGAAGTCATCTCGGGCATCCGTACCGCAAAAAAAGGTGTAGAAGTCCGGGAAGACATCGCCCAGATGGGTGAGTACGTGGAGCAGTTCGCTGCCACGGCCACCCAGAAGGCAAAAGAGGCAGCAGCCAGCGAGAAAAAAGCATCCGACGCTGTGAAAAACATCGACCAGCAAAAAGCGGACTCTGTGGACGCTGTCCAGCAAGCCCAAACTACGGCCACCACGACCATCACCGGGGCAAAAGACGCTGCACTGACTGACATCGGCAACGCTAAGACCGGCGCTTTGCATGAGGTGGCAAAATCCACCGCTACGGCAGAAGCCGCTGCATCCGCTGCGGTCGGTTTTGCATCGGATGCCAACGCAAGCAAAGAAGCTGCTGCCACCTCTGCCGCTGCCGCTGCCGACAGCGCTTCTGCTGCATCCACCTCCGAAACCAATTCCTCTGCCAGCGAATCCGCTGCCCAGAAGAGCGCTGAGGAAGCCGCTGCAAGTGCAGCGCTGGCAGGCACACGGGCTGGTACCGACAAAACCCTGAGCATTGAAAACGCCCCTGCCGACGCAAAGGCTACCGGTGATGCGCTGGCGGGCAAAGCAGACTCCGTCATTCCACATGATCTTTCTATTCCAATTACTGGGTGGCAGACAGACACAGAGGTTGCAGAGTACCCGCATTACATTGATATTACAGCAGATGTTACGTCCACGACTGTGATATCTGTCAGCATCGACCCTGCAAGCGCAGACGTAGCCGGTAAAGCTATGCTTGTAAACCCAGAAACTCGAACCGGAGCTATCCGTATCCGTGCACACAACATTCCGACTGCGGAAATTTCTGCCCGGTGGTATCCCATCAAGTATGGTGGTCAGTTCTATGGTGACGGCTCCATCTACTCCAACTTCCTGCTTGCGGCACATCCCGTAGGCAGTATCTATCAGACCATCAGCCCTGAAAACCCGTCCGTAACTTTTGGCGGCGGCACATGGGAGCGCATTGAGGGCAGATTTATCATGGGTGCAAGCGATACCTACCCGGCAGGGAGTACGGGAGGTAGCGCGACGCATGAACATGAGTACAAATTATTGTTTATGTGGCGGCTTGGCGCTTTGGTCGGATATCCGTCATCCGCCATTGCCGCATATGACTACAAAACACAATCGTGGAGCGATGATAACAGAAAAGTTAATGACGGGCAGTATACACTCGCCAATGATGGATTTTCCTCGACATATGGTGAGAAGCCCGATGGAGAAACGCACTCCGTTGCAGGAAACACCGCATCTAGCTCTAGCATTCCTCCCTACTACTGTGTGTACATCTGGCGCAGAGTAGCATAACCGAAAGGAGAAACAATGGCACTAGGAGAACTCAAAAATGGCATCGGCCCTGATGCCTATGCTATCTATCAGCAAGTCCTTGCGGCAGTAGTCGAGCGAGACCACCCCGTGGGCAGTCTGTACATCAGCGAAAACGCTACCAGCCCTGCCGAGCTTTACGGCGGGACATGGGAGCGCATTGAGGGCAGATTTATCATGGGTGCAAGCGATACCTACCCAGCAGGGAGTACGGGAGGTAGTGCAACGCATACGCAGACAGTGGATGAAATCGCTCCCCACGTACATTACTACAACGGATATAACAAAGTTGGTAATGGCACACCGTATCTTTCTGGTGGAAATAGCGCTTGGGAACAAGAAGTTACTACGTCTGATACTGGCGGCGGTAAACCTATGGACATCCTCAACCCCTACTACTCCGTGTACATCTGGCGGCGTGTCGCCTGAAAGGAGATCCTATGAAAATCATTGATGAGCACGGCAACCCCATCGAAAACCCGGACCTGACACATGGCTACCTGAAGGACGACCCGGAAATCATCCACCACGAGGCCGTGGAAGCGGTGAAGCCGGTGACCCACTACGAGTACAAAACCTACCCCAACGGCGGCAGGGACCGCATCATGGTGGTGGACGTGCCCGGCGTGGAGGGCAAAGACGCATGGGACGAGACCATCGAACGCCAGCGGTACATCCTGTACACCGCCGACGAGCTGGCCGCACAGGAAAAGGCCCGCAAGGAAGCAGAGGAAAAGGCACAGCTGCCCACCGCAGAAGAGCGCCTTGCCGCTCTGGAAGCGGCTATGCTTGACCTGCTGGCCGCACAGTAAGGAGGATACTATGGTTTTGTTTTATGTGACCCAGATCAAGCTGCACCGCTTTGACGGCGCTTTTACCATCGACAACGTGCCTGACCGGTATAAGGATGCCGTGATGAAAAAGCTGACGGAGGAGGGATTTTATGAGGTGGAAAGTAATGCTTGATTTCCTGCGGGATATCTTCTCTGCACTCTCCCATGCTGCCGGTGACAGTGCCGACAAGGAAGAGCCTGCCCCTGCTCCGGACGTGCCCACTGTGGACACCGTGACCGGGTGGGCAGGGGAACCGCCTTACCGGTACATTGACGTGAGCCGGTGGCAGGGTACTATCGACTGGGAGAAAGTCAAGTCTACGGAGTACAGGGGTGTAATGCTGCGTGCACTGGGCAACAAGGGCGGCAATCCTTATTTTGACCCCTGCTTTGAGAAGAACTACGCCGGTGCAAAGGCCGCAGGGCTTGACGTTGGCGTGTACTACTACACCAACGCCTCCTGCGAGAAGCTGGCTGACGAAGAGCTGGCTGTACTGCGGCAGGCGCTGCGGGGCAAGGAACTGACCCTGCCTGTGGCGTTGGATCTGGAATCGCCGAGTCTTGCCGGGATGCCCTATGGGAACTTATCCAATCTGGCAGCCTACCATCTGGAACAGATTGAGAAGATGGGCTTCTTCGCCCAGCTCTACACCTACACGAGCTATGCCAACGTCCATCTGGACATGACAAGGCTTGCAGGGCGGTGGGACGTATGGCTTGCCGACTACACCGGCAAGACCCCGAAGGTAGATTTCAAGTACAACGCCCACCAGCACACCAGCAAAGGCCGCGTGCCGGGCATCTCCGGCAATGTTGACCTCAACGTGACCACTGTCAACTACCCCCGTATCATCCGCAAGAAGGGCCTGACCCGTCTTCGGGAGGGCAAATGACCGAAAAAGAAGCTTTGCTGTGGGTGCTTGGCATCCTTGGCAGCCTGTGCGCTGCGGCCATCACCATCGACAAGGTGCTGGACATCATCCACAAGTACATCAAAAAAGCAAAAGCCCCCGACGATGCGCAGAACAAGCGCATTGATGCCATTGAAAAGCGACTGGCTGCGGTAGAAACCGTTTCCACGCAGCACGCCGAGGCCCTTAGACGCGACTTGACGCGACTTGACGGCATCGATGAAGAAATGCGTCTCGTCCTTGTTGGCGTGCAAAATCTTTTGGACGCGCAACTGTCCGGCAACAACCGCGAAGGTATGCAAAAAAGCAAATCCGATATTAACAACTACCTACTGAAAGGAGTAACAAATCATGGAAGCAATGTTTAACTTTATCCCCGCACCCATCGCACTGGTACTGATGCTCATCGGCTTTGCCTCGCTGGCCGTTGGTACTATCCGGCTTGGCTACAAGCAGTACGTCAAGGAATGGGCAGTGGAACTCGTGACTATCGCTGAGGACAGCATCATGGGCAACGGTCAGGGTGCTAAGAAAAAGGCACAGGTCTTTGCCGCGCTGCGCGGCGCACTGCCGGACTGGCTGAAGCCTTTCATCACGGATGAAGTGCTGGACAGTGTGATTGAAAAGGCCGTCAGCATGATGAAAAAGGCACTGGCAGAAAAGAAGCCTACCATCAACAAGGGGTAATTAAGGAGTAATATCATGGCAAGCACTACATACGAACCGATTAACCCGTGGAGATGCTCAAAACGTATTATCCAGACAAATTCTGACCGCGCTGGAACAGACGTTTGTACAGGCCACCATATCGACAATGTCAACAAACTGGTGACGTTTTGTCACCAGTTTACCAGCATTGGCAGTATGGTGCGCAACGCCGGACAGCTGCCGCAGCCTTTCTGGCTCGGTGCTGCCTGTGGCGGCGGCTCGCGTAGTGCTGCCACTGTGCCTGCAAGGACTTGACCGACAGCAGATGACAGCCGCCATCAAGAGCGCACCGCTTGGGAGGGTAGACCGTAAGATAGCCTTACTGCGGTACGTTGAGCGGCTTCCGCTGCCGGACATTGCAGCACAGACCCATTACAGCCGGACGGCGGTAGGATACCGTCTAAAAATCATTAACAGAGCGTTAAATACATAGCGAAATCCCCCGATGTGGCCTTACCGCTGCACCGGGGGATTTTTTTATTTTTGATTCTCTTTCAGCTTTTCCAGCTTTTCTTTTAGCTCTTCTTCCCAGCCTTCATGCTGGTCAAGATACTCGCCATAAATCGCCGCTTCTGCCTTTTTCCGGGCGGCAATCGCATCGTCAAGATCATCATACAGTCCAAGATAAATCTGCTTCCTTCTGAAGTTGATATAGGCAAAGTACCGTCCGTTTGGCCTTTTTACAACGCCGTTTACGCCGGTCTGGGAATTTTTGTTGACCTTTCCGCCCATCCGCGATTTCACAGAGGAGAGGGAAGAACCGTCCACCTGGGTGACGCTGTGGATGACATCGACCTTGTCTTTCATGTCACGGGCACAGTCGGAGCACCGAAGTATCGGGTTAGAGCGTGTTATGTTTGAGAGCCTGACTTTAACGATTTTTCTGCACTGCGGGCAGACTGCCTTGCACCACATGGATACGTCGGGCTTTCGAGGGGGCAGGATTTCGATGATCTTCCAGCCACTTACAGTCTTTCCTTCGTACTTTTCGATAGCTGCTTTTTTTGCTTTGGCGGATTTTTGGGCTGCTGCACTTTTCATTGCATCGCTATGCGAGAAAGCACAATGCTGACAGCCTGTGCTCATTCCAGACGTAAGGCTATGCCGATACACGTCTTTTACAGTTCCACACTCACACTGGCATGTAAAATACCCATCTTTTTCCGCACGGTGCAAGACAGTCCAACGACCGAACTGTTTTCCAGTAAGGTCTCCCTCTTTTTTTCTCCGCTCATCCATCCTGAGCTGAGCCTCGCTCCTGGTATGAACGCACCCGCAGGATTTGCTCGCTCCTCGGGTCAATGATTCCCGAAGAACATCCCTTTCTGTGCCACACTTGCAGCGGCACTTCACATAGCCGCTCTTTTCGGATGCGCCTATCACGATCCAGCTCCCAAAAGTTTGACCCGTCAAATCTTTTTCCGCCATACCGGAATCCCCCTCAGATCAGTCCATAGTGCTCGGCCAGCAGGAAGCGGACGTATGCCGGGCAGTCGCGGGTGCCGACACACCAGTTCTGCACCGTGCGCAGCGGGATACCCGTCCGCTTTGCAAAAGAGGTCTGAGACAGGCCAGTGCGGGCTACCAGCTCACGCATAGACAAGTGCTCCAGATCCCAGATGGAAGACAGCTTTTCCTTCTCAGCATCCAAATCAAGGCAGCTGTCAGCATCGTCTGGTACGCTCAGAGTGATGTTGTTGACAAAGATTTCCTTCGGTTGCTCTGCGGCCATTGAAAAAAGCTCTGCTTTGGTATACATGATTGACTTCCTTTCTTTCGTGTGATAGGATAGTTGCACACCTCCGTGTGAGGTGTCTTTCACAAAATCCCCCGTTCGGTGTGGCAAGCATCGGGCGGGGAATTTTTTATTTAGTAGATCTCAACGCCCAGTTTTTCAGCGGCGGCTTCAACGACTTCTTCAAACGAGGGGCCGCGATTCGAGTCGTTCCAGTCGTAATCTCCAGCGGATGCAGCTTCCCACTCTTCTTCCATGTCAGCTGCCTTGCACAGCTCGGTGCACAGCTCGTAATCCCAGACATCGGACTTGCGAATGTCAGCGGCGATTTCAATAGCGTTTCTCATAATTTTGTACCTCCATGTTGTGTGTTTGTGTCTTTCACTGTCTTTATTATACACCCAATGAGTGCAAATGTCAAGCACTTTTTGAAAATATTATACTCATTGAGTGCAAATAATTGAGCGGCATAAAACCCCCGGTGTTCCGTTTTTGGAGCATCGGGGGTTTTGTTGTTTATGCAATTCCGTATTTGTGCGCATACTCAAGCAATTTCTTTTTTGCCCTTTCGTGGATATCCTTGGTTTTTTCACAAGGGTTTTGAGTGTAACTGTAAAAACTTTCTTCTTCAAGATTAGAAAGAAAATCCAAAACCTTTTGATCAAATAACTCGTTCATAATGGCCCTCCAATATTTTGTTTTCCTTGCTGTGATTATAGTATAGCACTATTTACAGTGTATGTAAATTGGCATTTTCGACAATGTTTATAGTGCCGTCTTGTGCATATTTGGTATTGTAAACAGTGCTGTTTTTTGCTATACTTGGGCAAATGAAACGGGAGGCATTTTTATGATTTCTGAAAAGAAAAAGGCATCCAATGCCAAATGGGACAAAGAAAATATGACAAGCTTGGCCTGCCGCGTAAAAAAGGACTACGCGGAAAAGTTTAAGGCGGCGTGCATAGAGGCTGGAACGACCCCAAATGCCGTATTAAAGCAGGCAGTTGAAGAATTTTTGCAGGCGCATACAAAATAACAGCTCAAACCCAAGCGCTCATGCGGCTTTGTGCCGTGTGGGCGCTTTTCTTTTTTGTCCTTCGTTGTGCGTTCGTTTAACGCATGGATTCAGCAGAAAAGGTACTATGGTCGCAAAGGGAGGGGCGCACCATGTGGCACAAGTTTAACCCGAACCCGCGCGGGAGCAGCGTCGGGGACTGCGTAGTGCGGGCCGTGGCAGCCGCAACGGGCCAAGACTGGGAGAAAGCTTACCTTGGGCTTGCGCTTACTGGCTTTATCGTCGGCGATATGCCCAGCGCCAACCGCACATGGGGCGCATACCTCCAAAAGCGCGGGTTCAAGCGCAGTTTGGTGGAGGCAGACTGCACCACCTGTTACACCGTGGCAGATTTTGCCCGGGAGTACCCCCGCGGTGTGTATGTACTGGGCTGCTCCGGCCACGTTCTGGCCGTCATCGACGGCAAGTGGTGGGACAGCTGGGACAGTGGCGCGGAATGCCCGATCTACTACTGGTACAAGGAGGAAAACGATGCCGATTTATAACGGATACCCGCAAGTGTTTTACCCGCAACAGCCGCAAGGGCAGCTTGAACAGCTCAGGGCAGCACAGTACCAGCCCCAGCCCGTCATGATACCGACAATGCAGGGGCAGGCCGCACCGACTGACAGCGGCTTTATCTGGGTGCAAGGCGAAGCAGCGGCCCGGGGCTATCTGGTCGCCAACGGGAGCCGGGTGCTTTTACTGGATGCTGATTCCGATACCTTTTACATCAAAGAAGTTGGGCAGGACGGCAGGCCGTTCCCGCTCCGCATCTACGACTACAAGGAACGCACCGGAGGCCCCAAAGCGGCGATTGCAGCCACGCAAGCCGCAGGCGGGGAGTATGTCACCCGCAAGGAGTTTGACGCGCTGGCGGCAAAGCTGGCGGCGCTGGAGAAGCAGGAAGCACCAGATCCGGAAAAGGAGGGCTAAACGATGAGCAGCAGCTTGTATAACTCGATGGGCCGACAGACCCAGAACCCCATTGGCGGGCAGTTTCAACAGTTTATGGGCCAGATGCAGGGCAAGAACCCGCAGGAGATGATAAACCAGATGCTCACCTCCGGCCAGCTCTCACAGCAGCAGCTCAACGCCATTCAGCAGCGGGCACAGCAGATCGCGCCGATACTCAACGGCATGAAAAATATGTTTGGATTCTAAAATGCGGCCGCATTTAGAATAAATTTCAAAATATAACGTAAAGGAGTAAAACTATGTCTCTTTCTTCTGATAGCACGGTTCTGACCATGCCGGTACAGCCCGCCAACGGCTACAGCAACGGCTTCAACGGCTGGGGCGGCGACTGGATGGGCTGGATCGTCCTCTTCCTGATTTTCGGCATGTTCGGCTGGGGCGGCATGGGCGGCTTTGGCTGGGGCGGCGGCATGGGCGGCGCTTCGCCTTATATGACCAGCGCCGTAACACAGGCGGACCTGCAGCGCGGCTTCGACAACCAGAGCGTCATGAACAAGCTGAACGGGCTGGAAAGCGGCCTGTGTGACGGCTTCTATGCCATGAACACCGGGATGCTTCAGGGCTTCAACGGCGTGCAGCAGGGCCTGAACGGTGTCACCAACGCCATGCAGCAGGGCTTCAACGGCACCAACGTTGCGCTGATGCAGGGTCAGAATGCTCTGGCTACACAGCTGGCAGACTGCTGCTGCAAGACCCAGACCGCGATCCAGGGCGTTAACTACAATCTGGCCACTCAGGAGTGCGACACCCGGAACCAGATGCAGCAGGGCTTCTGCGCAACGCAGAACGCCATGAACAACAACACCCGGGATATCATCGAGAATCAGAACAGCAACACCCGCGCGGTGCTCGACTTCCTGACCAACGATAAGATCGCCACCCTGCAGAGCGAGAACAACGAGCTGCGCCGGGCTGCTTCTCAGGATCGCCAGAGCGCGTTCCTGACCACCGCGATGAACGCGCAGACCAACCAGATCATCGGGACTCTGCAGCAGAAAGCTCCCGTGCCTGCCTATCAGGTGCCCAACCCCAACGCCATTTACTATGGCTGTGGGACCGGCTGCGGCAGCTGCGCATAACTGAATCACGGCAACTGACTACAAATTATAGTCTGTTCAGCCCCTGAGCTGATTTTGCAAACCAGAGCGCCGGGGCAAAAGTCCCGGCGTTTTTCTATGAAAGGAGCCGATAAAATGGCTGAATTTAGCAACTCCAACACCGCCATCGTGGCGGCGGGTGAAAACTTTCCCCTGACCGAGACTGCGGTGAAAGCCCCTGCCTGCATCATGCACCGTGAGGGCAGCGGCCTTGTGACCTTGCGGGGCCTGACCAATCAGTGCAAAGCGCGCTTCAAGGTAAGCTTTGGCGGAAATATCGCCATTCCCACCGGCGGCACTGTGGGACCCATTTCCGTGGCGCTGGCTGTCGGCGGTGAGTCGCTGACCAGTGCGACCGCCATTGTCACCCCGGCGGCAGTCGAAAATTACTTCAACGTTTTCGTGGCCGCTTTCATCGAGGTGCCGCGCGGCTGCTGCGTGACTGTGGCGGTTAAAAATACCAGTACGCAGGCAGTCAGCATTGCAAACAGCAATTTGATTGTTGAGCGGGTAGCATAAGAAAGGAGATAAAGTCATGCTGGATAAACTGAATCATCTGAAGGACGAAATGTGCGAAGAGCTCATGGAGCTGACCGACAAAAAGAACCGATCCCCGGGCGATGTTGAGATGATCGGCGAGATTGTGGACATCATTCTGGACATCCACCGCATCGAGGATTACTGCGAGGGCGGCGAGTACAGCCGTGCGGGCGAGTGGGAAGCTGACATGCGCGGATCTTTCAGCCGCGATGCCGGAAACGGTTACAACCGGGGCAACAGCTATGCCAACCGAGGCCGTCACTATGTGCGCGGGCACTACTCCCGTACGGATGGCCGTGATCGAATGATCTCTGACATCGAGGACATGATGCAGGAAGCAACCGGTGCAGAGCGTGACGCCTACAAGCGGGCTGCTGACATCTTGCGCAACGCATAAGAGAGGAGGGCGGCAGGCATGGACATTGACGAGATCAACACACATATTCACAAGCTGAAATGCGGTTCAACGGACTGGCAGAGCGTGGAGAAGCTTGCCGCCCTCTGCACTGTGCGGGACGAGCTGGAAGAAGCGCACACACCTGAAACGCAGATCCAGGCATTGCCGCCCGCGACTTATGCGGCGGCGTACTCCACGGCAACGGAACCGCAAAGCGACTTTGTGGCGGCTGCCAGCTCTGTTCCTTTTGGCGGTCTAATGCAGGTGCTTGACGAGCACATGAAGGCAATAAAGCTGGTGTACCCGAAAGAGTATGAGCTAGTAATGCGGAAGATTGTCTCTTTGTCTGAGTGATGTTGTCAAACAGGGAGCTTATCATGGATTTTATATAGAAAGTAAGCCGCCCTGCCCAAAACGGCCATACATAGCAGCAGCCCCTGGGAGCCTGATGGTTCCTCGGGGCTGTTTTTGCGTTTATAAAGCTGTTTTTTGGCGGTGTGTTACCAAAAATGTTACCACGATAAAGAAAGGAACGCCAATTCTAAACGAAATGACGCTCCTTTTGCATGGTGGAGGCGATGGGAGTCGAACAATTAAAAATGATAGATTGTCGTCAAAAATGCATCTGGGATGCATGAAAGAGCGTAGGAATAATGCGGCTTTGTTGGGCTATGTCCGATTCGTCTTTTTACATTTAGAAAAAAGAGTGTTACCAAAAATGTTACCAGAGTCAGGCCTGTGCCTTTTTGAATGCCGCGGTGGTAGCGGCGGCAAGGTCTTCCCTCTGACCGTCAAGCTCGTGCCGATACACTCCGGCAGTGTCCATGTTCTTGCT